>Ga0209631_10003508_pt1 | contig 17969 bp, 11 predicted proteins | sample COG_08_FD_184752 | JGI IMG/M metagenome (GOLD analysis project Ga0209631, IMG submission 184752) | Pelagic Microbial community sample from North Sea - COGITO 998_met_08 (SPAdes) (version 2) | ecosystem: Environmental > Aquatic > Marine > Neritic zone/Coastal water | place: Helgoland, sampling...
TTTGTCCAGGTTCTGGAAATTCTAAGATTAAGCCAGATGATGATTCTTTGCTTGCCAAATTGGTTATTCGTGCAGAGATGGAAAAATCCAGGCAGGCTTGGTTACGTGCGGAAATTAATCAGAGACTTCCCCATATTTGCTTCGATAATCGCAATAAGCGTTTTGATGATTTGAGTGATGCTCTAACCTTGGACGGGGTTATTAAAACAGGGGGCTCGTTACGTGAAAAAGATGATACATTCTTTCTTGGCGATGCATCTACCTGGGTATTGGGGTGGGATCTTAGCTCCAAGCAAAAGTCACTCGATGAGGCTTTGGAAAAATGGCGGGAAGAAGCGGATCGTGCTGGCCGTTCTATTCGTGAATCTGAATTTGAGCGTCAAAGTTTGCGCGCAAAATTGCGTGCCGGCGTTCAACTACAAGCTTGTGCCAATGAGTTTTCCGATATTGATGTACTCGGAATTTCCACACGTATGGCTGATCTTGAGGAAGAAGAGCGTGTGATTGTAGGTGGGTCAGATGTCCTTAAAAAATTAAAGGATGATCATGACACCATGCTCGAAAAATTGGATAACTTACAATCAACCCGCGATCAAATACTACAAAGAATTGGAGGTGTTGAAGCCCGTGCAGAAAGAAATGAAATTCGCATGGAAGCCATTCGTTCGATGTTGGCGAAGTATCGGGATGAAATTCTTCCTTCCTGTTCGAAGGGAGATGTTGATGAGGATGCCAAAGAAAAGGCAGAGCATGCTTTACAGGCCCTCTACGATCAGATTGAAAATGAATTTGGTTCACCGCCTGATTCTCCTGATGACATCGAGGAATCAGCTCGAGATGCCACTCATAAATTAGATGGCCGAATCCATAAGCTTGAGGGGTCCCTCGATAAATTAAGAGATAAGAATGTTGCAGCGATGCAAAGGTTTATTGCCGATGGGAGAAACCAGGCGTTCCGTGATGAATTAGTGCTTGATTTAGAGGAAGGATATTCTGATTCCACTTATTCCTCCTTCGAACAGGTACGCAAACAAATCGAAGAGGAAGACCTTGCAAAAAATCATCAACGATTTGAAGAACTTTTGCGGGTTCAGGTACCAGAGGAAGTTTCTGGTTTTAGTGAAGCTCTCGAATCCCACCGGGATCGTATACGCAAAAGAGTGAGTGAATTAAATGAGCATCTTTCGCGGGTTACTTTTGATCGCAAGGAACTTACCTACATTCAATTAATGATGGAAGATGCTGGTGACGATGGAGTGCGAAAATTTAAAAAACTTCGCCGGCATGCACTCGAAGGAGACCTCGAATCAGATGATGATGATGAGCGCCGTCGCGAGCGTTACCATCGTGTTGAGCAATTTCTTGGCGAACTCGAACAGGATCTTAGTTGGACAGAGCGAGTGATCGATGTTCGAAACTGGTTCAAGTTTCGGGCGGATGAATTTTACAAAGAAGAAGATACCTTAAGGCAAAGTTATAGTGGGGCCGCGGGGAAATCGGGAGGTGAGAAAAACCGTCTAGCCTCCACCATTCTTGCAACTGCGATCGCCTACCAGTATGGAATAGATGTTGGTGGCAAACAAACCGAGACATTTCGATTGGTCGCGGTGGACGAAATGTTCAGTAAAACGGACGATGAATTCTCTCAATACCTACTCGATTTATTTAAGGAATTCCATTTGCAACTCCTGATCGTGCAACCTTTGGATGCCAAAATTCATGTGGTTCAAAGATATGTTGAAAGGTATCATGTAGTTGAGCGTAGGGAAGGAGAGTCCTTTGTTGGAGACCTCAGCGTTCATGAATATCTAGGTCAAGAGAAGGCAGATTCAGATGAAGCTGATCCAATTGAAGAGGAAACGGTTTCATAATCTTTTCGATTCTTTCACGGTTTATTTTTTAGTTAGCTTTTATATTCCATGACCGCTGCGGATCCGCCTCCGTCCCGATACGACGGACGAATGCCTTATCGGCAATGCGGGAAATCAGGAGTAAAGCTGCCTCTGCTCAGTCTTGGTTGTTGGCATAATTTTGGAGGAGATACACCAAGCTCTGAACAGACTGATATGATAAAGACTTCATTTGATGGGGGCATTACTCATTTCGATCTGGCCAATAATTACGGACCTCCTTACGGATCCGCCGAACATAATGTTGGAAAGATTTTAAAGGATTTGCCCAGGGATGAACTACTCGTTTCAAGCAAAGCTGGATATGATATGTGGCATGGGCCATACGGGCAGGGTGGATCCCGTAAACATTTACTGGCCAGTTTGGACCAATCCTTAAAGCGTACAAATTTGGAATACTTTGACATCTTTTATTCTCATTGCTTTGACTCAAATGTGCCTCTTGAGGAAACCCTGACTGCACTGGATACCGCTGTAAAGCAGGGGAAGGCACTTTATGTAGGGATTAGTAGTTATTCGACCAAGCAGACGAAGGAAGCTGTGGAAGCCTGTAAAAACCTTAATCTTGTTGTACCGATTATCCACCAGCCCAATTATTCAATGCTCAATCGTTGGGTGGAGCAGGATTTGCTTGATCTATGTGGGGATCAAGGATTGGGAGTGATTGCCTTTTGTCCACTTTTTCAAGGATTACTGAGCGATAAATACCTGGATGGAATTCCCCCAAACTGTCGGTTCAGCCTTCCGCTTTCTCCTTTACGAAAGAATGAGGTGAATGAACAGAACTTACGGGTCATTCGTGAATTAAATAATTTGGCTCATGCACGCGAACAAACCCTTGCACAAATGTCTCTTTCCTGGGTTTTGCGACATAAAGGAGTGAGCAGCGCCCTGATGGGTGCAAGCTCAGTTGAGCAAATTCGTGAAAATCTTCAGGCAGTAAAGAACTTAGAGTTTTCTCAGGAAGAAGAGATGCAAATCGACCGAATAGTATCAAAGATCAATCTACCCAAGTCATTGTGGGCTGGGGATTGATCAGTTATGGAAGTAAATCTTCCCGAATATCCTGTAAGACTGGAAACGTATCTCTCCACTGATCAACTAATTTTCTGTCTAGCTTGGTTGAAGCAACTTCTTCCTTGTCCTTCATTTCAATCACCGTTTTTCCAGTAGGATCGATAATCCTGGAGCCACCTGTATAGTTATGGTTCGGATCCTTACCTGTACGATTTAGGCCAATTACATAAGCTTGGTTTTCTATCGCTCTTGCCTGTAAAAGGGTGTGCCAATGATTTATTCTAGCCTTTGGCCAGCTTGCAATTACTACAAAGAGGTTTGCTCCTTGTACGATGTTCATTCTGAACAATTCAGGAAAGCGAAGATCGTAGCATAGAATCGGCGATAATTGAAAGCCTTCGACATCGAATGTTTTCGTACTCTTTCCTCTTGTATACACTTTTTCTTCTCCCATTGGTGTAAAGGGATACATTTTTTGGTAAACTCCAACCTGTTTGCCATTAGGGTTAAAAAGAACAGCAATATTTTTTGCCTTAGTCTTATTTTCATTGGGAACGATTACCCCTGCCAAAATCCATATTTTATGGGAGATCGATATATTAGAAAGGAAGGCATAGGTTTGATCCGGTTCTGCTCTCGTAGTTGCTTTTGGATTCAGGCTGAATCCTGTTGCAAAAGCTTCCGGAAGAACAACCAATGAATGCGGCTCCGGAGAGGACCGTTCGATCAAGTTTTGAACCTTGGAATAATTGGATTCCTTATTTTCCCAAGTTGGAGAAAATTGAATGAGAAAAACTTTCAAATCTATAGTTCGAGAATTCTGAGGTTTCGAAAAACGATCCGATGGGGTACGCCATGATCCTGCAGACCTAGGTGGCCTCGCATTGGACGACTATTTAGTCTGCTTGAAGGAAGACCTTCGTCCGGTTCGCTGTCTAGGTAAGTATTTTGGACCTCAATACCATTTAATCCAACCCGTATATAGTGCCCTTCACAATAAACGATCAATTGATTCCACTGTCCCGGTTTTTTAGACATATTACGAGATGGTTTTTTGAACTTTATGATTCCACCGTGGTCGTGATGGGTCATGTCTTCTTCTTTTTTTCCAAAACAATCAAGTATTTGAATTTCGATTCCCGAACCTACAGGGTTTTTGGGGTCGCCAATTCGAAAAAAGAGCCCGCTGTTTCCCTTGGGTGGATATTTATATTCCATTTCCAGGATGAAGTCCCCGTATTTTTTTTCCGAGATCAAATAATCGTCGAATCTTTTCCAGCCTTTTTGGGTGGGTAATGGATCGATTACTAAGGATCCATTTTTTTGAACCACCCAGTTCCCATTTGTTTTCCATCCGGTCAAGTCCTTGCCGTTTAAAAGGGGCACGAACTTTTCGGTTGTGGGATTTATCTTGTTAACCAATACAGATTTTTTTTCATTCCCCAAGAGTTGTGTAATAAAAATAATTTGTAAAAAGCATAGGCAAAAGAATATTCGTTTAATAATTTTCATGCTATTGTTAAAGTTTCTAGGGCTGACTAGACAATGAATGGTGTTGGGGCGGGGAATATGTTTTAGGGCTGTAGAAATGATGATCTAAGCTTTTACTTCCGCTATAATGTTACGATATTAAATGATAGGGAAGGGTAATAAATTGAGTTCGATCTTTTTATTTTGTTCTTTATCGGCAATCATATGGGGACGTTTATAAATAATTACTTTATTAGACTTTACGAATGAGGGAAGAAATTTGATGTTCTAAATATTTGCATGAAATTTTTCCGTTATATTTTATTCTCACTATTAATAACTGGGATTTCCTACGGGGATGACCGGCCCAACATTGTATTTATTTTTGCCGACGATTGGGGATGGGGAGATCTTGGCTGTCATGGTCATCCCTATCTGAAAACTCCCCATATCGATCGGCTGGCTAAGGAGGGAACTGATTTCCATCGTTTTTCCGTCGCCAGCGGAGTTTGTTCACCCAGTCGTGCTGCTTTGATGACCGGACATTTTCCGGCTCGTTATTCCATTGATGGACACTTTGCCTGGGTTCCATCCAATCAAAAGCGCAATATGCCGGACTGGTTAAACCCTCAGGCTCCTTTGCTTACACGATTTTTACAGGAAGCTGGCTATGCCACTGCTCACTATGGAAAATGGCACTTGGCTAACGATATGATTCCCGATTCGCCTCTTCCCAGTGCCTATGGGATTGATGAGTATGGTGCCTTTAATTGTGCCGGCCCGCAAATGTTCGTCCATGACGATGTGAAAATGGCCATTCCTTTCATCGAACGAAGCCACGAATTAGGAAAGCCATTTTTTATTAACTTATGGATGCATGAACCCCACACCCCATTTCATGTCGATCCCAAGTTACTCAATAAATTTTCAGATTTGGATGAGCCAGATGCCATCTATGCGGCCACTCTTTACCATGCTGACTTACGGATTGGTGAGTTGCTCAATGCCTTAGACCGTATTGGGTTGGCTGATAATACCTTGGTTATTTTCTCTTCTGATAATGGGCCAGCACGTTCGGTTCCTGCAGCTCCCTTGGCACTCACATATGACTCGGCAACAGGTCTCGGATACGGTATTGGTGCAGCCAAGGGGATAACCGGAGGCCGAAGGAAATACAAAGGTTCTCTTATGGAAGGAGGGATTGGAGTACCTTTTATTGCTCGTTGGCCGGGTAAAATTCCTGCTGGCAAGGTGGATAAATCAAACTTTCTTTCCGCAGTGGATTTACTTCCAACCTTTTGCGAACTGGGCGGATTAACCCTGCCTGTTGACTACCGACCAGACGGAGTGAGTCAGGTTTCTGCCCTGATGGGAAAGGAAAAAGGTACACGAGAAAAGCCTTTGTTTTGGAGAATGTCGCATGGGTATGCCATGGTTCACAAACAATGGAAATTGGTGAGTGACCGAAAGTTCTCAACCTTTGAATTATTTGATCTGGTTGCCGATCCACTCGAATCTAAAGATTTATCCAAATTGAATAATGAAGTTACTCAGAATTTAATTGGGATGATTAAGGATTGGACCAAGTCCCTGCCTGAAAACCCATCAGGCCCAGTTTTTTCTTCCTTGCGTGCTGAACCAGCAAAGTAATTCAAACTTTCAGGGGAGTCCCGTTGCGATTCGATAGAGGGCTTTTTCGGTCCGAACAAGAAAGCTACCTCGCAGGGGTACGAAAGAAGCCATATGGCCATCGTCCAACTGGTTTTCAGCAAGAATTTTCATAGAGGTACCTGGCTGGATAACAGTGGTTTTTCCAGAATGATTAGAAATATAGATTTTCCCATCTGCAAAAGTGGGGGACGAACTGTATTCTCCTTCTAATCTTGAGCGCCATAGTACTTCTCCATCTCTTGCGTTTAAACAGGTTAAAATTCCACCGTCGTTTATCACATAAAGCAACCCATCAACGATTATTGGGGATGGTTTTTTTGGTGCCCCCTTGGTCATTTTCCATGCCAGGCTTGGAGGATGGTTGCCGTGCATTTGATAAGCATGAATTTCTCCTTTCATAAAGCCTGTGGAAACAATAAATAGATTTTCAAACCTCAAGGGTTTACTCACATTTGAAAAGCCAAGGATTCCATAGTTGATTTTCCAAAGCTCCTTACCGGTTTCTGGGTGATAACCGTACACCCAGTCGGCACCCGTGGAGATTAAAACAGGACCATTCGAACCTTGTACGATTAGGGGAGTGGCGTAGGCCTTTTTTGTTTGAGGATTTTCTCTTAATTTTCCACTTCGCTTACGATGCCAAGCGATTTTGCCAGTTTCTTGAAAGAGGGCAGCTACGCTCTGTTTATCAGTTCCATCAAGATGAAAAATCATCAATTTATTCCAAAGTACTGGGGTGCTGCCTGGTCCATTTTCATGATGAATCCAAAGATCAGGGTCTTGGTTTTTCCAAATAATTTGTCCGGTTTTACTATTTAGGCAGGCATTTCCAAAAGCACCAAAGTGTATGAATAACTTTCCATTTTTTAGAATGGGAGAGGGGGAGGCGTAACTATTTAAGCGATGAATTGCTTGGGGTGCTTTCTTTTCGAAAACTTTGATCTGACGAATGATCTTCCCAGTCTTTAGATCAACCTGCAGGGCGATAAATTCTACTTTTGACAGATAATGCAATCCCATAGCGCCCGGAAAGGAACTTTCATTTGCTCTTCTCTCCCGCTCCTCCTGCGAAGCCACGGTTTCAAGGGCTGTGGTAATCCATGCGGTTGAATCTTGATATACTGGGGAGGAATGTCCTCTTCCGGGTAGAAGGGTTTTCCACGAGAGGTTTTTATTTTCTGACCATTCGAGGGGATATTCTCCTGCGGGTGCATGGCCATTTCCGTTCGGCCCTCTCCACTGCTCCCAGCATTGGTTGGAAAGAAGAAGGGATTGAGCGAAAAGAAAAAGAAAAACTAACTGGGCGGGTTTATACATTCAGTCGATAAAGATATTATCCTAACTACCACTAGCACCTAGGGAAGAACGAAAACCCAGAGACCACCTAAAATAAATTAGGAAAGAATGGGTTTGACTGCATGCCCATGTACATCGGTTAAGCGAAAATGCCTTCCTTGATACTTGAAAGTAAGCCGCTCGTGATCGATGCCAAGTAAGTGGAGTATTGTAGCGTGAAAATCATGCACATGGATCCCACCATCTTCCACATTGTAAGAATAGTCGTCTGATTGACCATAAGTGATTCCTGGCTTTACCCCTCCACCGGCAAACCAAGTTGAATGGTTCCGTGGGTGATGATCCCGGCCAAAATTGGTTTTATTGAATTTCCCCTGGCAATAATTAGTTCGTCCAAATTCACCACCCCAAATTACCAGGGTATCATCAAGCATTCCGCGTTGTTTGAGATCAGCTACCAGGGCATAAGATGCACGATCTGTTTCCTTGCATTGCTTTTTTATTCCACCAGGTAGGCCACCATGATGATCCCATCCCTGGTGATAGAGTTGAATAAAACGAACATCCTTTTCAGCCAACCTTCTAGCAAGTAAACAATTTGCCGCAAATGTACCAGGGGTACGGGCATCTTCTCCATAAAGTTTAAAAGTTGATTCAGGTTCGTTTCCAAGATCGGTTACATCTGGTATCGAACTTTGCATACGAAAGCCCATTTCGTACTGGGCAATACGGGTTTCCAGAGCAGAATCTCCGGTCCGTTCAAGTTGAATTTCATGAAGTTCTTTAAGATGATTAAGTGCATTTCTTCGACTTTCTCGGGAAACTCCTTCAGGACTATTGAGGTAGAGGATAGCATCTTTGGCTGAACGAAATCGTGTACCCGCATGTTTGCCAGGTAGAAACCCGCTTCCCCACAGCCTCGAAACTAATGGTTGGCCACTTTTTCCTTTGGTTACCAGGGTGACGAAACTTGGAAGGTTTTCATTCATCGAACCAAGTCCATATGATAGCCAAGAGCCCATACTTGGACGCCCTGGCAACTGGGAACCCGTCTGCATGAAAGTCACGCCTGGTCCGTGGTTAATGGCTTCTGTACACATTGAATTTACAATGCACATATCATCAGCAATTTTTGCCGTGTTGGGTAAAAGCTCGCTAATCCATTGTCCGCTTTTTCCATGCTGTGCAAATTGAAAGGGGGATCCAACCAGGGGTAAACTAGCCTGGTTACCTGACATTCCGGTCAGTCTTTGCCCTTGGCGCACAGATTCGGGTAATTCCTTACCAGTTTCTTGGATTAACCTTGGTTTATAGTCAAACAAGTCGATTTGGGAAGGACCACCAGATTGAAATAGATAAATGACTCGTTTTGCTTTGGCGGGATGATGGAATTTTGAGCCGGTTTCAGCATGGAGCATATTGGCCAGGGCCAGGCCGCCAAGTCCGCCCCCAAATCGATGGAGGAAGTTTCTGCGGGTCAAGCCAACAGAAGAATCAAAGCCGGTGCATTCAGGTCGTTTCATGGTTTATTTTATCTTTTGGAAATTGTGCCATCAAAATTCATGAGGGTGGAAACGAGACTCGTCACTGCGGCTAAATATTTTTTGTCTTTTGATCTCGCTTTGTAATATCCAACCTTGAGAAATTTTTCGATTTCCTTTTCATCAGTGAAATATTTTTTTTGTTCATCCAATAAGTTCTGCAAGATGCTGACTTCCTTATTATTTGGCAGACGACTGGTGAGTTTTTGAAAAGCTTCCTTGATTAAATCATTAGGCTTGGCAGTTCCATGGGTTTGGATAAGGGCATCTGCAGTCGCACGGGCTGCTTCGATAAATTGGGTACCGTTGAGCATGATGAGAGCCTGTGCTGCTGAGTCTGTGCGCTCTCTGCGTACGGTACAAACATCACGTTTGGAGGCATCTAGTGCCATCATTACGGGAGTGGGACCGGTCCGTTTCCAAAAGGTGTAAAAACTTCTGCGGTACACATTGGGAGCACTGTCCGGATTGATTGGCTTGAAGGAAACTTTTAAATCGTAGGGTTTAGCACCAGGTCCTCCAATTTTCTTGTGTAATAATCCGCTGTGTGCGAGCAGGCTGTCCCGGATCATTTCTGCGGGTAAACGATATGCGGGAGCCCGACTGAGTAGCAAGTTTTCCGGGTCAATTTGTTGAGCGATTGGGAGGATCTTACTTTTTTGGCGGTAGGTATGTGAAAGAACCATTTTTTTGAGAAGTTTGTGAAGATCCCAGCCAGAATCAACAAAGTCCCGAGCGAGCCAGTCAAGTAATTCGGGGTGGCTGGGTGGTTTGCCTTGCATTCCAAAATCCTCGGATGTGGAAACCAAACCTTTGCCGAAGATCATTTGCCAGTATCTATTCACGGTTACCCGGGCGAGCAATGGATGATCCGGGGCGGTTAACCATTTGGCCAAACCGAGACGGTTTACCGGTTGATCTTTGGGGAAGAGAGGAAGAATTTCCGGGGATGCACGATGGACGACTTTCCCCCGGTTTGCGTAGTGTCCGCGCTCAAGAATGTGAGTCTCCCGTAAACCGGGCATTTCTTTCATTACCATGATCTCACTAATTTTTTGCCTTTGATCTCCAAAACTCTTCCTTTCTTTAAACAGTGCATTTTGAGCAGTGATTGATTTTGGGTATGCAGAGTCTAGGAAAATAGAAACTTTATCAGCTTTGGTTAGTTCCTTGGTTTTTCCGGCAAGCAGCTGGATTTCGGAGGGCGTAATGACTCTCTCGTAGAGATAAAACTCATCGAGCATACCATTTTTGAATCCACGATCCCGCATCCTCTCTGCAAATCCAAGAAAAGGAGATCCGCCACCAGTAATTTCTCGAGTTAGTTGATCCTTAATGGTTTCGACTTTTGCGAGGGCTCCATTTTCATAGAGTTTTAGGCCGTTTGCCTTGCTGGAGCCATCGTATGTAAGGGCGACATGTGTCCATTGGTTAATCGGTAATTGTAATTTTGATTGAATACGAATCGCATTTCCTGGCCAGAAATGAATCAGGGCAGGGGAGAGTTTCCCGTCCTCAATTAAAATTTCATACCCCCTGCTAGCCGCATCGGTCCAGGCTTTTGACCGTCGAAGTACGACTCCACGATCTAAGTATTGGGTAGGTTGTATCCAAAAAGCCATACTGAAGGACTGGTGGCGATTGAAGTCTCCAAATCCCGAAGGAAAGTTGAGGGCATCATCTCCAGTGAAATGGATTCCTTTTCCCCTTTTTCCCGTAACTTCCTTATTGTTTCCATTGGTGTTAGCTGCCTTGCTTGGAGTGGCAGAATTGGGATAGGAGTTTCCCTTGCGTTCATCAAAAGAGAGGTAGGCCACGGGGGCACCGTAGCGTATTTCGGTTTTCTTTTTAATTTTCCACTTTGTAATTAAATGATTTTCAATCTTTTGAATATGCTCATCAGTCAGCGGTTCGGAGAAGATAAGCAATTCCCCGATCTCTCCATCCCAGTTGTACTTCCCTCCATGATTTCGATCCTTACCTAAGCGACTGGCGGTTACATTACCAGTGGTCCTAAGTGAAACTATACCCAGAGAATTTGGATAGTTGGAGTGGCTAGAGCCAGCTAATCCGTTCAGGCGCAAACTTCCGCTACGAATATGTTCATGAGTGTGTTGAGGATGCCAAAACTTACTTCCATCTGAATAAAAATGGTGAGTGGTTGCGTGGGCGAGTGGAGAACCAGAATTCCCCACCTTTTTACTCATTACCCAAAAGACGGTGCGTATATTATTTATTTCCTTAAATTCGTGGTAATCATTCTTTTTGGAGTCGTATGACATCACCATCAGTCCACTGGCTGGGTGAGGCATCGTTTTTGGAGAAGCATATTTTTTTGCATGGTTTTTATTACCGCTTTGATCCAGCCAAATAGATGATGATGCATTTTGTTCATTCGCATCCAACCAAAGCATGGGTTTGTATGTTAACAGATCGAAGTTGCTGTCGGACGAATTTGTATCCTGCAAATTTTTGGAAAAATAAGGAGCACTGCCAATAGATTTAAGTGACACCTCCTTAGTCCAATTATCATATGACTGCTTAGCTTCTAAGGATTGAACAATTTCTTCCAATTGATTTTTGGCGGCCTTGATTTTTTTATCACTTGGCAAGTTTCCAAGTTCCAGGGTTGGTGTTGGGACCGAACCTGTCATAAAAGAATAAAGTCCCGCCTCATCAATATTGTTAAAGAATGCGGAGAGTGAGAAATAATCCTTTTGTGTGATCGGATCGTATTTGTGGTCGTGGCAACGGGTGCATTCAAAACTCAGGCCTAGGAACGCCGTGCCAAAAGTATGTACCCGGTCAGCCACATACTCGATGCGGAATTCTTCGGGTACACTTCCACCCTCCACCTTTTGAGGATGTAAACGGTTGAAGCAGGTCGCAAGGATCTGATCGCGGGTAGCATTGGGTATTAAGTCTCCAGCCAATTGCTCCGTAACAAATTGGTCATAGGACTGATTCTTGACGAATGATTGAATAACCCAGTCTCTCCACTGCCAGACATTACGATTTCGGTCGACTTGGTATCCATAGGTGTCTGAGTACCGTGCCACATCCAGCCATTCCGAGGTCATCCGTTCGGCGTATTCATCCGTATTAAGCAAGCGCTCAACCACTTTTTCGTAAGCATTTGTGGAGGTATCGGTTGAAAACTCATTCAGTTGCTTGAGTGTTGGAGGCAGGCCAGTCAGATCAAATGTGACCCTCCTTAGCCAAGTGTTCCGATCCGTCTCTTCGCTTATTGAAAGTTTGGAGGACTCCAACTTTTCTGCAATAAAAGCATCAATTTCGTTTCCTGGGTATGGGTGTTTTGTCTTGGGAAGAGGAATGGATTGAGCCAATGGTAAAAAAGACCAATGTTTTTCATATTTGCCCCCCTCTTTAATCCACTGATCCAGTAAATCCTTTTCTTCTTCTGATAAAGAAATTTTGGACTCAGGGGTGGGCATCATGTCGAGCGGGTCATCACTACGAATTCTCCAGTGTATTTCAGAGTCCTCCAGGTTTCCGGGAGTCAGTCCAACAAATCCGTCGTGTTCCTTGTTCGCCTCCTCAAATGAATCTAAGCGAAAATCGGACTTTTGATTTTTTGCATCGGGGCCATGACATTTAAAACATTTGTCCGAAAGAATTGGGCGAATTTGTGTGTTAAAGTCTACCTTGGCATGAAGAACAAAAGCACCGGTTGTGAGGATTACTTTTAAAGTAAGTAATGTAATAAATGATTTCAAAATACGGGAGAGGCTTTATAGAATTAAGGAATTTTTTTATGTAGAATACATCTGCGAAAACATTTCATTCCTATAGGCGAAGTCTTAGTAAGTAAAGTAAGGTAAGCCAAAAGAAGCTATTTTAAAATTGGATGCTTTCTAGTCTACACCTCTTAGGTCTTTACTTTTAAACGTGACAATTTCTTTTTGAATTGGGAGAACAGAACCTTGAACAGTCCAAAAAAAATGGAAAATAAAATTCGTCTGGCTGGCTCTCTTTTTTCAGGAGGAGGATTGGGTGATGTGGGAATCGAATGGGGAAGCAAAATTCCGGTAATTGCTGCTTGTGAATTGCTTCCTTCAAGAGCTTCTTTAATTCGTAAGAATTTCCCGGGTGCACAGGTCTTCGAAGGCGATATTTGGCAGGTCAAGGAAGCATATATTCAATATTTTCGTAAAGTACTTAAAGGACAATCTCCTTGGTTACTCACTCTATCTCCTCCCTGTCAGGGTATGTCATCAAACGGGGCTGGGCGTATATCTTCGGCCATTCGGGCGGGAAATAGACCGTTGGAGGACGAGCGCAATCGTTTGATTCTTCCTGGGATTGAGGTTCTGGAGGCACTCCAGCCCGAATGGTTTCTTTTGGAAAATGTCAGGAGAATGGAAAACACTGTAATTCGAAACGAAAGAAATCAGCCAGAAAATATTCTTACATGCCTGGCAAGACGGATGCATCCACTTGGTTATACCTTACGTTCCTGCATTCTTGATTTTAGAGATTACGGAGTGCCTCACCATCGTGAAAGATTGATCACCATTGGTTGCCGCATTCCTCAAGTTGTCGCTCATTTTCCCAAGGTTACGGATGTGCTTTGTTCAGGTATCAGCCCATTACACCCTCGCCCTACTCATGGCGAGGGAACGAAGCAAGCATGGGTAACCCTTCGTCGTGCGATCGGCAAACTTCCTTCCCTTGATTCGAAAACAAATTGTAAGGATGTGAATGATCCCTATCACTGTGTGCCTAAATGGAATGATAATCAGTACTTTTGGATGAAGAATACTCCAGAGGGACAGACTGCATTTGATAATACTTGCTGTGCGGATTGTGGCACAATGAAAACCAACCAAGAAGAGGTGATTTGCCGTGCATGTAGGAGGCCATTACCGGTTCCACAAATGAAAAAATCAGGAAAAGTAAGACTGATAAAAGGCTTTCGGTCGTCTTACCGAAGAATGTGGTGGGATCGACCAGCTGGTACATTGACCATGAACAGTGGGGTTATATCAAGCGATCTCAAGGGACACCCAGAGCAAAACCGGGTACTTTCCTTAAGAGAGATCTTGCGCTTGTCTACTTTGGATCATGATCAATGGAAAAGGAACTATGATTTTACTGGAATCCCACTGGGCAAGTGGGATGATTCACAATCTTTTTCTGCCAGGCTTGTCAGGGAGGTAATTGGTGAGTCGATTCCTCCCTTAGCAATGAAATGTATGGTAGATCATTTGCTCCAATTAGAAAAGAGTATCGAGTATAAAGCAAAAAAACGGCCCGTCCTCGGTAACCGAGAACGGGCCTAAAGCCAAGAAAGCCTACCCCAAAACTTCCTTGGATAAGTCGATTTAGGTCGATGGGGACAACTTGGTCAACTGAGATTCATGATGCCCGGAGGCACCAGGTGGAAGAGTTCTCCTAACCACTTGCCTATGAGGAAATAAGTTAAGATTAATTACCTTATAAAACTTATTCGCACCCACGATTCACGGGTGTGAGCAAGCTAATGCTGCCCCCTTTAAAAGGATTAAAAAAGAAGAAGAATTAGTACTCTGTTTTAAGCATTCCGGGCTGAGGAATTGCGTAACTTCCGTCTGCATTGGCCAAAAGGGGAGAGGGTGAGTTTTCACCGGAAATCTCATCGATACCCGCACAGAAATCATGAGAGCAGTTAAGCATTTCATCATAGGTCACTTCGCGGCCCAAATGAGTAGCCATGCGACCCATTGAGGTTACGACACTAGCGGCTACACCTCTTTCAACTTCGTTATATGGCTTATCGTTTACGATGGCATCAAGTAAGTGATCCCACTCATCTACATAGGCACTGTTCTCACGGCGCGGACGACCGCCATTTTCGGCACCAAACATCCAGGATAATTCACTTTTCGGACCTTGTCCTTTATGGATTCTGGCTTTCGATGCATGACCGCCGGGGCCGGAAATTAAGGCATATCCCTTGGTCCCGTGGGCATGACTGGCAAATTCTTCATAGCACTTGTTCATACTGCGACCTTGGAAATAAAGTTTAGTATCGTCAGGGAAAGTATACTCCACCGAATAACTGTCTAAGTTCTGGTCGATCTCATCTCCACGATAATGACGGCCACCAAGTCCCATAGCTTTTACGGGCCACATTCCCTTCATCCAGCAACATTCATCAATATTATGGATATTAAAGTCGCTGTAAACGCCACCACTCAGCCAAAGAAAACCGTGGAAGTTTTTAATTTGGTACATCAAATCGCTGATGTCCTTATCTTTAGTCTCCTGTTTTCTCTTATCCCATCCGATCAGGCGTCCTTGCATGCGAACTGCTTTTAAGGAAAGCAACTCTCCTAATTCACCGTTGTCGATACGGTCTTTTAGTTCGAGTCGGGCTTCACTGTGACGACACATTAATCCGACGCCGACCTTGAGATTATGTTTTTTAGCCTCTTCATTAACGCTTAAAATCTTCTTGGAGGATGGACCATCCGGAGTAACCGGTTTTTCCATGAATACATTGAGCTTCTTTTGAATTGCATATTCGTAATGGGGGCGACGGAAAGCACAGGGTGAGGCAAAAATGGCAATATCTCCCGGATCCAAGCAATCCATGGCTTTTTTGAAGCCGTCAAAGCCAACGAATTGACGATCCTCAGGAACATCCAGGTTGTCTTTGTAGCGCTGTTCTAGTCCTTTGTAGCTATTCTTAACTCTCCATTCAAAAACATCTGCCATCGCATGAAGTTTTAATTGGCAGTATGGACCAGAGGCATCGATCGCATTGGCAACGGCACCGGTACCACGCCCCCCACATCCGATAAGGGCAATTTTTTTGGTCGAACCACTTTGTCCGTAGACCGTGGGCAATATCATTCCAGCAAGGGCGCCTCCAATGGCGGCTTTTCCGGAGGTGCCAAGAAAATGGCGGCGCGAAAGGGGGTTGGGGAGATCGGGCTGGGCTGGATTCATAACTCGTTCGTATGTTTCGTATTTGGTTTGTTAAGTTTTAAAGGTAACAGGTGTAAACTATGGCTAAAGGTGCCTTAATTTGACAAGCCTAGATTCAATTTTGAATAGAAGGATAAATTTGGAGGTTTACAAGGGTTGGAGAAAAATCAGGGTAGTTCCTTGAGAAAATTAAGAATGGTAGAGTGAGCTCGTTCGACCTGATTAAGATCAACCCATTCATTTTCGGCGTGAGCCTGAGCAATATTTCCTGGGCCAAAAACGACTGATGGAGTGCCACCTGCTGAAAGGGGCGAGGCATCTGTAAAATAGGGAACACCGCAGGTTTTTCTTCGCCTTGCTTTGTTTAAGAGCATTTGAACATAGGGCATGGATGAATCGGTGTGGAGCGGTGGGCAAGGCACCCTTCTTGATACCTTAATTTTGGGAGCCTTTTTGCCAAGTGATTGAAATAAATCTTTTAATTCAGTAATGACAGTATCAATACCTTCTCCCGGAATTGTTCTTCGATCCAAATCAACAGTGCACCGATTGGGTACAACATTTGGTTGGCTGCCTCCAAGAATTTTCCCGACGCTCAAGGTGGGCGAGCCCAGTAAGGGATGATTTTTGGATCTGAGGAGAACCGAATACTCATTGAATAAAATATCCAATGCATGGTGCATTTCTAAAATCGCATTTTCTCCCTTTTCTGGGGTGGAACCATGAGCTGCTTTCCCATGGGTTTCTAATTGTAACCAAAGACTACCTTTGTGAGCCGTTACTACTTGCAGACCGGTGGGTTCACCAACGATTGCTAGGTTGCCCATTGGTCCTTTCCGGGCGAACGCCCGTGAGCCAGATTGACTGAATTCCTCATCGACTAGACCGACAAAGACTATCTCGGTTTGAGCTGGTCGATTTGTCGATAGGGATAGATCCAGCATCGCTTGAAAAAAACAAGCTACGGATGCTTTGGTGTCACAGGCTCCCCGTCCGTAAAGCCTACCCTTTGATATTTTTGGGGAAAATGCATCTAAGGAAGCAGGTACAACATCCAAATGCGGTGCAAGAAAGATACGTTGTTTCGCTTTCTTCATCGGGGATAGACATACTATTAAATTATCTCTCCCGGGAATGACCTTTTGTCTATTAGTCCTAAGACCGGCTTTTTGGGACAGTTCTTCTAGGAAAGCAGTTACTGGTTCTTCTGCACAACCTAAATTATCATGGTCCAGCGAGGGATTGATACTTGGTATGGATACGAGATCGCATAGTAGTTTACTCAGGGGACTGTGCTTGGCCATGCGAGAAATTTCATCGCGACGGCGGGAAGATGCAAGCCACATCTTTGGCTTAAAACAAAGCTTAGTGCCTTTGGGGGGCTAAAGTAGTTAGGAATAAAATTAGAGGGATTTTATCCGAAAATTACGAAAATCTATTTTCATATCCCGATTGCCATGAAGTTGTATACCAACAGGTCCTTCCTTGATTGCCTTTGGGGATATATAATCTACCACTTCTTTGCCCTGTAGAGTCACAATGTAACGTGGTCCGTTACACTTAATGGTCATCTTGTTCCAATCTTTTTGTTTCAGAAGGTTGGCCACACCCTGTGCATGTTTGGGATATCCCAAACCGGGGATGTAGGGGGATCCAGTCATGTCCTTTTTTAAGGATCCCGAAATACCTATTTGAATTTGATCATTATTTCTCAGTTCAATCCCAGAATCGATATTTCCATCTACAAAAAGAAATTCGAAACTGCAGAAAAAATTACCGTAATTTGCTTTGGTTTTTAGAACGGAGTGTTTTCTTTTTGTCCCACTGCGTAATTCAAGCACCTGATCCTTTACTCGATACCAACCTTTAATGTCATTTTCCTTGGGCACGTTCCATAATCCTAAGCCTTTTGTAATCAATGACTTATCGCTCTCATTGCCGTGCAGGCCATCAAGGGGAACAAACATAGTAAGAACCGTGCACAGAAAGATAATCAATGCATGGACCTGTGATCCAAAGCTTATTTTCGGAAGTAATAAATTCATTTATTTATCCTGTTGTTGAGATGAGTCATCTGCAAATAAAGAATTATAAATTGAATGATATTCCTTTCAAAACAGTAAATAATTTT
>Ga0209631_10003509_pt1 | contig 17966 bp, 15 predicted proteins | sample COG_08_FD_184752 | JGI IMG/M metagenome (GOLD analysis project Ga0209631, IMG submission 184752) | Pelagic Microbial community sample from North Sea - COGITO 998_met_08 (SPAdes) (version 2) | ecosystem: Environmental > Aquatic > Marine > Neritic zone/Coastal water | place: Helgoland, sampling...
TGCGTGCGATGATGGTGTGATGTTGCTAGACGAGCTGCAGAAGCGGCTTCCGCCCGAGTCCATTCAGGTCGATACCGACGTCATCGAGGCCTATAGCCAAGATCGTGCGGTGTTCGAAGCCGCAGGGAAAGCGTCAATCCTGGTCATGCCAGCTTCGACGGCCGAGGTGGTCGCCGCTGTCGAGGCAGCAAACGTGGCCAATGTTCCGATCGTCCCCCGTGGAGCCGGCACCGGACTGACAGGTGCGGCCAATGCGGTTGACGGTTGCATGGTGCTGTCTCTCCATCGGATGAACCAGATCCTCGAGATCGACACCACCAACCGCAATTGTCGAGTGCAACCAGGTGTCATTAACTCCCATCTCAAGGACGCTGTCGCGGAGCACGGCCTGTTTTACCCACCAGATCCAGCGTCGTTCGACATGTCGAGTATCGGTGGCAACGTCGCCACCAATGCTGGCGGTCTGTGTTGTGTCAAATATGGAGTAACCCGCGACTATGTCATGGGCCTCGAAGTCGTTATGGCTTCGGGCGAAGTCATGCGGACCGGACGCAAGACCATCAAGTCGACGACGGGTTTGGACCTGACCGGCCTGTTTGTTGGCTCCGAGGGGGTGCTTGGCATCATCACGGAGATCACCCTGAAGTTGGTGACAGCGCCGCCACCACCGTCAACCGCTGTCGCCTACTTCGACAAGCTTGAACCGGCTGGCACGGCCATTGTGGAGATCTTTCGCCAGGGTCATGAACCGAGTCTGATGGAGATCGTTGACCAGGCCTCGCTTCGTCAGGTCGAGGCGGTGTATCCGATGGATCTCGATGTCGATGCAGCCTGTTTGTTGCTGATGCAAACATCGGGCGAAGACTCGGCCGGTCGCATCGCTGAGATCAGTGAGATCTGCACTACTCACGGCGCCACGTTCGTCTACCACGTCGAGGATCCGCACGAGGGCAACATGTTGATCGAAGTGCGTCGCAAGGTGTGGCCTGCCTTCGAACATTTAGGAAAGGCAATGTTGCCCGAAGATGTTGCTGTTCCCCGTGACCGCCTTCCAGAACTACTCGCTGGCATCACTGATATCGCTGAACGCAACCAGGTCATGCTGCCGACGATCGGCCATGCCGGCGACGGGAACATGCACCCGCTGCTGGTGTTCGATGGTCAAGACGCCGAAGAAGTGGCCCGAGTCAAGGTTGCGTTCGGTGAGATTGTTGCACTCGCTCTTTCGCTCGACGGCACGATCGCCGGCGAACACGGCGTGGGCACGTTGAAGAAGCCATTCATCGAACTTGAACTCGATCCGATCCAGCTCCAGGTTCAGCGCAGCATGCGCACCTTGCTTGATCCCCACGGCCGACTTAACCCAGGAAAAGCGATCTGATGGAAGCACGCGACGGCGGCCACGCGACTTTCACCGGTGCCGGATCCGGTATCGGGTTGCGTGCCGCGCAAGCGAACCACACCTCGTCATAGCCGACTGCAAGATCGTTGTATCGATGTCGAAAGTCGCGACTGCACAATCACCAACCAAGCCATCCAATTCGCCGTTTCTGCCAACATGATCGGCGTGACCGAAGACGCCCACCTGAGTGTGTGAAAAGTTACCTCCCCAGGGGAACATAACTTTTCATCAGAAGAGGCGTTGGACCCCGGACTCCAGGTCGAGCAAGAAACGTTTGACGTCGAGACCGCCGCCGAAGCCGACCAGGGAGCCGTCGCTGCCAACTACTCGGTGGCAGGGCACGACGATCGGGATCGGATTGCGGCCATTGGCAGCGCCCACGGCTTGGAATGCCCCAGGGTGACCGGCGATGTCTGATTGTTTACCGTAGGAGATGGTCTCGCCATAGGGGATGGACCGCATAGCGAACCACACGTCGACTTCGAAGTCATTGCCCTCGACATGCAACGGTAGATCGAAAGCAGTGCGGTCACCGTCGAAATACTCGGCAAGCTGGCGGGCGGCGTTGAGCAGCACAGGGTCATCTTTGGCCTCGGGTACGTCCTCGGACACGAGGCCGAGATCGGCCAATGTGTGCGTCGGAAAAAGGATGTGAGTGATCCCGGTGTTGTCGGCGATCACCATCAGAGGCCCGACCGGTGAGTCCACGGTGCATCGTCGAGGCGACACGAGATAGTCAGCGAGCCTCAGTGGCATGCCCATCGTGTGCGCCGCTCAGGTCTTCGGTTTACGTTCGCGCTGCAGGAGTTCTTGAGCGATCGAAGCGATGTGCGAGCCATCCTGAGCGAACAGATTGCCGATCGTGATTCCTCGAGCGCCGGTGAGTCCCCGACATTCCCATTCGTAGAGGTGCCATTCGTCGGCTCGTAGCGGCCGATGGAACCACATGGAATGGTCCAGGCTGGCGCCAATGAATTGTTCGTGGTTGTTCTCATCGCCGGTGAACAAGGGATGCAGGCTGCGAGCAGCAGGGAACTGAATCGTGTCGCTGGTAAACGCGAGGCCGCACACATGTAGGTGCGGATCATTGTCGAGCGGGTCGGTCAGCGTGACCCAGCCCATGGACTTGCCTGAGCCGGGATAGGTGCCCATCGAACGACGTTCCATGATCCAAGGCCAGCTATCGCGCTGGCCCCGCATATCTTCCGGCGCTGGTGCAATCGGCATACGCGCAGTCTGCACGTCGGCTTCCTCTTCGAACCGCTGAAACGAACACGAGAGGTGCAGAATGGCGCCGCCAGATTGCCGTGCCACAACAGCTCGGGTGCAGAAGCTGCGGCCGTTGCGCAGTCGGTCGACCTCGTACCGAATCGGCTCCGTCACGTCGCCACCACGAATGAAGTAGGCATGGAGTGAATGGGGATGGAAACCCTCGTCGACCGAATGGAGTGCTGCCCGCAACGCTTGTGCCACCACCTGCCCGCCATAAACCCGGCCCCAGTCGTACGGCGGGCTTAACCCGACCCAAGTGTCGGGGCCGTGTGCCTCAAGTTGCATGACTTCGGCGAAGGTCTTCGGTGCACTCACGTCGTGAGCATACGCGCCGCCGGTGTTCTCAGTGCCTCGTCAGATGTCTCGTGCCGCTTAACCAGTTCTGTCACCTGATCCGGTGGTATGAAGCGCTTAGACACCTGACGTGGGTCCAGCAGGTGCAGGTCTGTTGGGCGTCGGCTTATCCTCGGTCGACGTGACGACAACGCGCGAGCCGGTCAAGAACACCGGCAACCCGCTGCGGTCGTTCAAAGAACGCAATGTGCGGATCTTCTTCGGTGGCATCGCCATCAGCAATATCGGCACCTGGGCCCAGTTAACGGTTCTTGTGCTGCTCGTGCGGGAGCTCGGCGGTGGCGGCCTTGAGCTCGGCATCGTGACCGCGTGTCGTTTCGCCCCGCTGTTGTTCTTGGGGCTGTACGCCGGTGCGATTGCCGACCGCGTTGATCGGCACCGCCGCACCATGCAGATGCAAGGCGCACTCGGCATCCTGGCGTTGGTACTTGGTCTTGTCGACTGGCTCGACATGGAAACGTTGCCGCTGCTCTACGGCATCTCGATGGCGCAGGGTTTCTTGACAGCGTTCGATAACCCGACACGTCGAACGATGGTCACCGAGATGGTGCCGCCTGAACAGCTTGCGAACGTGCTCTCGTTGAGCACCACGGTCATGACGGGTTCTCGCTTGTTCGGGCCGGCACTCGGGGCAGTCCTGGCCACGACCGTCGGCACCCACGGCGCCTTCTTCTTGAATGGCGTGACCTATATCTTCTTCCTGTTCGTGATGAATACCATGGATACGTCGCGTTTCCACCTCTTACCCAAGAGCGTGAAGTCTGCTACGCCGATTCGCGACGGCCTGAGCGAGGTGTGGGCCGACCCGGTGCTGCGGATCACCATCGGCGGGTTCGCCTTGATCGCCACCTTTGCGTTCAACCACACGGTGGCCTTCCCGCTTACGGTCACCGAACGACTCGGTGAGTCTGACGAGTACTACGGCTACCTGTTGTCGGTGATGAGCATCGGTAGTATCGCTGGATCCTTGTTCGTAGCCCGTCTGGTAGTTGTGTCACAACGGTTCATGCTGATCTGTGCAGCGTTGCTGGGGTCATCTCTGATCGCCTTCTCGTTTGTGACTGCAACATGGGCAGCCTTCCTCTTGGTCATGCCACTAGGTGCTGGAATGACGTCGTATATGAACTCGTCGAACATCATCGTGCAACAACGCACCAGCCCAGAGATCCGCAGTCGGGTCCTCGCCCTGATCAGCGTGGTGTTTCTGGGAAGCACACCTATCGGCGGGCCGATCACCGGCATCATCGGTGACGCTGCTGGTGCAGTGTGGGCAAATCTCTACGGCGGGCTGGTTGTTCTCGGCGTGCTCGTGGTCACCCTGCCAGCGCTCAAGATCGTGACCGGTTCAGTGAACCCGGTTGAGACCGCTCAGGCCCGAGCGACGTAGCGCCACTCACCTTCGGTCTCGGTCTCGGCTGCGACCACGCAGTCAGTGCTCAGCCGCCACAACGCCGTATGAATCGGCGTGGGGTCGAACTGGTACATCTCGGGGAAGGCTGCCTTGATTGCGTTCGTCGCTTCGACAGCGTGGTAGTGCGGAATCCTCGAGAAGAGATGGTGTACAGCGTGGGTCGAGCCAATGTGATGGTGCACGGTGTCGAGCACTCGGCCATAGGGGCGATCGATCGAGCAGAAGGCGCCCCGGACATAGGACCATTCGTCGCCGTCGAAGTGAGGAGTGTCGACGTCGGTGTGATGCAACCAGGTGTAGGTGACAAGCCATGCATTGTTGACCAGATAGGGGCCAACGTAGAGCGCCACGACAAGCATCGGGCTGGTCGCTGCGGCCCACCAGACGAGAACCACAATCATTGTGACGACGCCGATGGTTGACGCAATGACGCGACGGGTGAAACGCGCGGGGAACAGCTTGTTGGTGAACGGCTTCCACGGCCAGAAGTGGTTGGTGCGGCCGTCTCCGTCGCTCGGTGTTGCACCGGAGATCAGGTAGATCGGCCAGCCGACGAGGAGATGGGCGCCCAAGTTGTAGACGCCATAGCCGCGCCGCCCGAGCCGCTTGCGGAGAGCGAGCGCCTTCTGCCCCGAGTCGCGATCGGCTCGCTTCGGCACATGGGTCTCACCTTGGCTCAGGTGATTGGTCTTCGCATGATGAACTGCGTGACTTCGTTGCCATGCGAAGTACGGCACGAGTAGAGCCGAATGAAACAGGAAACCAACGGTGTCTTGCACCAACTTGTTCTTCGAGAATGCACCGTGACCACACTCGTGGGCGATCACCCATACGCCGGTTGTGCACATGCCGGCAACCAACACATACAGCAACCAGACCGGTGTCCATGACAACGTCAGGGGCAGGAAGTTCCACGCCAACACGCCTGGTAGCACTGTGAGCAACACTGACAAGGCTGCGTATCGAAGCGAACGGGCCGTGTTGGCTTCGAACACGGCTGGCGGAAGCGCTGCGTGTACCTCGGACTTGGTCGGCACGGTGTCGGCCTGGTTCGCGGTAGACGCGGCGGTGAGATCTGGTCTCGCAGTGTCGATGCTCATGGTGGGGGGAAGGGTTTCTGTGTGTGGGAGTCAGGACTGTTGACGGATGTGGTCGCGCACGGTGGTGCCGGTGTATTCGGTGCGGAATCGGCCACGGCGCTGAAGCTCAGGAACGATGTGGTCAACGAACTGTTCGATGGATCCTGGGTTGTGGATCGGCGAAAGCATAAAACCGTCGCCGCCTGCTTCATCGACGTAATCCAGCATTTGGTCGGTCACTGATTCGGTCGTGCCAGCGAACTGGGGGATGCCCACACTTTGGCCATGTTTCTGAGCAACCTCGGCGACGGTCATGGATGAGCCATCTGGATTGAGGTACCGAGTGCGCATGCGCTGTAACTCTGGCTCCATGCGATCCGCCATCGGTTCGTTCGGGTCGAGCTTGGCCAGGTCGAAGTCGAGGTGCGCCGACAAGATCGCCAACCCTGCTTCGAGCGGCACGAGCGCATTGTGTTCCTCAAGCAGTTCTTGGGCATGTTCGTCGGTCTCGCCAATGACGGGTTGTGCCCCGAACAGAACTGCGCAATGGTTCGGATCCCGGCCAGCATCGGCAGTTCGGGACTTGATGTCGTCGTATAACTCTGCGGCATCAACAGCTCGTGGTTGGATGGCAAAGATGGCGTCGGCATGTTTGGCTGCGAAGTCTTTGCCCTGCGGTGATGTGCCTGCCTGCAAGATAGCGGGGCCGGTCTGCGGTGACCTGGTGACGTTCAATGGGCCACGTGATGAGTAGAACTCACCTTCGAAGTCGATGCGTCGGACCTTGGTCGAATCGACGAACTGAGGTGCCTCAGTATCCATAACCACGGCATCTTTGTCCCAGCTGGCCCATAGTTGGTTACAGACTTCGATGAATTCGTGTGCCTTCTCATAACGACGCTCGGAAGGCTCACGCTCCTGGCCATAGTTCGCGGCCTGGTTGTGGTTGAGCGACGTAACCACATTCCAGCCAGCACGGCCGCGGGTCAGATGGTCGATTGTGGCCCACAACCGAGAGACATAGAACGGATGATGATGGCTGGTGCTGAACGTGGCCGCCACTCCGATCTTCTCTGTTACCGCTGCCATAAAGGACAGCAGCGGAATGGGGTCATGTTCTGGCGCCTGAACTGCATATCGCAGCGCAGGATCGAGCTCGCCGGTATAGGTGTCGGAGATGTAGTTCAGGTCGGCGAAGAACACCATGTCGAACAAGCCGCGTTCACATGTCTGAGCGATCTGCTGGTACAGCTCGGGACGGGCCCAGGTATCGGTCTCCCATTGTGTTAGAGGATGGCGCCACATGGCATGGCTGTGGTACGTCGGCCCGTGAATCAAGAATTGCGCTATGTGCACGTGCTTCTTCGATGTCATAAGCGACGACCTTAGAATCTCTGACAGATTGAGAACCAAAGCGACCAGCGAGAAGTGTGTCGAACGATGGATATCGCGGCGCCGCCGGACCAGGGGACTCTGGGCCTGCACGTGATAGGCCTCGATGTTTCGCTGCAAACAGCGGGCTTGCAAGATCCATACACGTGGTTATCAGTTGTGGTTCAAGTTCGGTCTCAAGAATGCAGGATGTATCGAGAAAGCTGGTCCACAATCGAAGTTCTGCGGAAGGGAGATCGCTGCTCGTGTCGACGGAGTCGCCCCTATCGGCGCAGTACGTCCAAATGTGTGATCTGTGGTTGTGGATACATGCCACATGTTGTTAAATACTTCACCATCAAGTTCATACGGAGATGTTCATGAAAAGAATTTTCGCTATGACGCTGGCTCTCAGCGGTTTGCTGCTTGTCGTCGTTGCCGGGTCGGCTCCGGCGAGCGCCCAAGGAGCCGATGATCCTGCACAAGTCGCACAGGGACAAGTGGTCTTTGAACTTTCATGTGCGGGTTGCCATGGTGACGATGGCGCAGGTGTTACCGGGGCCGGGCGACCATTGACTGGTATTGCGAACCAAGGTGACCGTGCCGTCCATATCGACAGCATCACCACTGGCAAGGGCGGAATGCCAGCATTTGGCGAGCGCCTCTCGTCCGACGAGATCGAACAGGCTGCGTCCTATGTCCGACTGACCTTCGTCGACGAAGCAGCAGCAGCGACTGCTGATGAAGAACTGGCCCGCACCGGCGCAGGAAGCGCCGGACTGGCCGTGGTCGGCGTCACCATGGTTACCGGTGGCATGTATCTGGTCACCTGGAACCGCCGCCGTACCGGCATGTAACGAAAAGTTACGTCCCCAGGGGACGTAACTTTTCGCTATGAGTGGTGGTACGGGTGGCCGGCCAAGATGGTTTCGGCTCGGTAGATTTGTTCGAGGGCAGTTGCGCGTGCAATCTCGTGGGGGAGTGTCATCGCTCCGAGATTGACCAGTCGGTCGGCTCGGGTCAGAAAGTCGTCGGCCAAGCCGTAACTTGTGCCGATTACTGCGGTCACTTTCTTTGGCCGGGCGGCCTGCAGCACCTTGGCGAATGCTGGTGAGTTCAGGCTTTTCCCACGTTCGTCGAAGACCAAAACAAACACACCCGGGCCGCTGTAGGGCTCAAGCAGCTTGGTCGCGTTTGCCTGTACATCAACAGGTCCGTCGCCTTTTTCGCGCAGAATCACATGCTTGAACGTGGTCGCTTTGGCGAGTCGCTTTTCGTAGATCTCGAGAATGGGTTTCCACACCGCCTTCGGTTTACCGAAGCTCACGAACGAAATGTCGGGAAGATGGCCCACCGTTGGACCCTAACTGGAAACGGATTCCCGCAACTCTTGCAGATGGGACGATTCGACCCCGTCTGCGGTGCCTGAAGCGCCAGGGGTCGTGTGACACAGGCAGAGTGAGCGCAGCGAATACGGACTAACCGCTAGTCTGAGAGGTTCATGGCTATATGGAGCAAACTTCTCCGATCCGGCGAAGGCAAGAAGACACGGGCGCTTGAGTCGCTGATCCCCGAGATTAACGCACTTGAGCCTGAAATTCAGAAGCTAAGCGACGATGCTCTCTCCGCTAAGACGGGTGAATTCCGTCAGCGCCTCGACAATGGGCAAGACCTCAACGACCTGCTGCTCGAGGGTTTCGCAGTGGCACGCGAGGCAGCGTTTCGCACGATTGGTCAGCGGGCCTACGACGTCCAGCTCATGGGCGGCGCGTGTTTGCACTTCGGTTGGGTAGCGGAAATGAAGACCGGCGAGGGCAAGACGCTCACCTCGGTGCTTCCCGTCTATCTCAACGCCCTAACCGGCGGTGGCGTGCACCAGGTCACGGTGAATGACTATCTCGCAAAGCGAGACGCCGAGTGGATGGGGCAGATTCACGAGTTCATGGGTCTCGATGTTGGCCTGATCATCCCGGGTAACAACGACCCAGCCCACAAGCGGGCCCAATACGGCGCCGACATCACCTACGGCACGAACAACGAGTTCGGCTTCGACTATCTGCGCGACAACATGGCCATGAGCCGTGCTGCCCAGGTGCAGCGTGGTCATGCATACTGCATCGTTGATGAGATCGACTCGATTCTGGTCGACGAGGCGCGAACGCCGCTGATTATTAGCGGTCGTCTCGCCGACGCCGCCCAGCTTTACTACAAGTTCGCATCGATCGTGCGTGGACTCACTCGTGACCTGCATTACGAAGTCGACGAAGAAAAGCGCACTGTCTCGCCGACCGAAGAGGGCATTCATGCCGTCGAGCGGTCACTCGACATCGACAACCTGTACGACTCGGTCCGAGGTAACTATGTGCACCAGTTCGGTGTGGCGTTGCGAGCCAAAGAGCTCTTCACCCGCGACAAGGAATACATCGTCAACAACGGCGAAGTAAAGATCGTTGACGACTTCACCGGTCGCATCCTCGAAGGTCGACGCTGGAGCGACGGCCTGCATCAGGCGGTCGAAGCCAAAGAAGGCGTGAAGATCAAGGAAGAAAATCAGACGCTCGCCACTATCACGTTGCAGAACTACTTCCGGCTGTACGAGAAACTCGCTGGTATGACCGGTACGGCCCAGACGGAGGCCGCCGAACTTCACGCCACCTACGGGCTGCACGTGGTCCAGATTCCGACGAACCTGCCGCTGGTTCGCAAAGACGAAGTTGATTTGGTCTTCAAGACCGAAGCAGCGAAATATGACGCTGTCGCCGACGACATCGCTGCCCGGTACACCGAAGGCCAGCCTGTACTGGTCGGTACGATTTCGGTCGAGAAGAGCGAACAGCTCGGCAAACTCCTCGAAAAGCGCAACATCCCCCACGAGGTTCTCAACGCCAAGCAGCACACTCGAGAAGCCGAAATCGTGACCCAGGCGGGTCGACTGCATTCGGTCACGGTGGCTACGAATATGGCCGGTCGTGGTGTCGACATCCTGCTGGGTGGTAATCCCGAGGGTATGGCCATCCGCGATGTGCGGGCAGAGGGTCTTGACCCCGAGAGCGACGACGGCAAGAAGAAGGTCGCGAAACTCGAAGCCAAGTTCAAACTTGACACCGAGGCCGAAGGCGACGTTGTCCGCGACCTTGGTGGTCTTTATGTCGTAGCGACCGAACGCCACGACAGCCGTCGAATCGACAACCAGCTACGTGGCCGCGCTGGTCGTCAGGGAGACCCTGGCGAGAGCCGCTTCTACCTTTCACTCGAAGATGACCTCATGCGTATCTTCGCCAGCGGTGCCATGGACTGGGTCATGGGTAAGGCCTTGCCCGACGACGTGCCTATCGACTCGAAGATGGTCACCAAAGCCGTCGAGCGGGCGCAGACCACCGTCGAGCAGAAGAACGCCGAGTCACGCAAGAACGTGCTCAAGTACGACGAAGTCATGAACGAACAGCGCAAGGTGATCTACGCCCGGCGTAACCAGATTCTCGATGGCGAAGACCTTCGCGACGAAGCACTCGAGCGCCTCGCCGAGGCGGTTGATTCCACCATCTCCATTCACTGCGTCAGCAATGTCAAAGAAGATTGGGACCTCGACGGCCTGATCACCGAGATGCAGGTCATGTGGGACAACGAACTCACGATCGAATCCATCGATGGGTGCGCCAATACCGACGAGATCTATGACCGGCTGATGGCCGATGGCACCGCAGCGTATGAGTCTCGCGAGGCCGACATCGGCTCCGAAGCCATGCGCGAGATCGAGCGCCAGGTCATGCTCCGAGTGCTCGACACCAAATGGCGCGAACACCTGTACGACATGGACTACCTCAAGGAAGGTATCCACCTTCGTGCCATGGGCCAGAAGGATCCACTGACCGAGTGGCAGCGTGAAGGCTTCGAGATGTTCTCTGGCATGCTCGAACAAGCAGCGCGTGAGTTCGTGGCCTACATCATGCACATCGAGGTGCAGCCCGAAGAACTCAGCAGTGAGCCAGCTACCACAGACATGCAGGCCACTGGGCCAACCAGCCCAATTGATGGGTCGGTGCTTGTCGACGCACGTGCTCAGGCGCAGGCACAACGTGCCCAACAAGCTGGTGCCTCGGCAGCAGAGGACACGGGGCTTGAGCGAGTCGAAGCCAACCGCACCGCTCCTGTCGAGCAGGTTGTGCGTTCCGAAGACGAACGCACACCGCGCAACGCTCCCTGCCCATGTGGATCGGGCAAGAAGTTCAAGCAGTGCCACGGGCGCTGACGCTCTGTTTTGCTTCGCTCCTCTTGGGGTAGACCGGATCGCTCGCTGAGGCTCGCAATCCTATTTTCGAGTTTCTGTATCGGTGGTCCCGGTGAGTCCGTAGTGGCCTCGTGTCCGTCGGACACGGTTGAGCGTTAGTTGGTGCGTCTCGTCGCTCAACGAGGCTGGCTCGTCCCTCGCTCCTAACTCAGTACCACCGCGCCGCCCTGACGCACTCGGGTCGGAACCACCGCAATGGTCGCTGTGGCGGCTAGAAACAAGTGATGCAAGACTTCTCCGGCGATATCGCCGCGCTCACGAAGAGGTTGAACGAGGCAGAGGTCTATCTGAGTGTTGTTCAGCTCCGCGAGCGTAAGCCAGAACTCGAAGACGCTGCGGCCGCTCCCGGGCTTTGGGACGATCCCGATGAGGCCCGCAAGGTCACCGGCGAGTTGTCTGCTGTCGCGGATGACCTCGACACCTTCGACAAGCTGGCCGAGCGCATCGACGAAGCAGCGACGCTGCAGGAGTTGGGCCAGGAGATGAACGACGACTCTGTCGAAGGCGAAATCGTGAGCATTCTCGCCGCCGTAAGCAAGGAATTCGACGGACTTGAGCTGCGCTCGCTGCTGTCGGGTGAATACGACGAACGCGACGTGGTCGTCACGCTGCAGTCAGGCGAGGGTGGGACCGATGCCCAAGACTGGGCAGAGATGTTGCTGCGCATGTATCTGAAGTGGGCTGACCAGCGGGGCTTCAAAGTGTCGGTCGAATCAGCACACGAGGGCGGCGAGGCTGGCCTGACCTCAGCCGAAGTCATCATTTCTGGTCGTTACGCCTACGGCTGGATGCGCAGCGAGAGTGGCGTTCATCGCCTGGTACGAATTTCCCCGTTCAACAAGGAAGGCAAACGCCAGACTGCGTTTGCCTCGATCAGCGTCGTGCCGCTACTCGATGATCTTGCGAACGAGATCGAACTCGACCCGAGCGATCTGCGCGTCGATACCTATCGAGCGTCAGGCGCTGGTGGGCAGCACATCAACAAGACCGACTCGGCGGTGCGGATTACCCACCTGCCGACCGGCACAGTGACCTCGTGTCAGAACGAACGAAGCCAGCATCAGAACCGTGACCGAGCGATGCAAACGCTGAAAGCCAAACTTCTGGACCTCCAGCGCCAGGAACGCGACGCCGAGCTGGCTCAGATCAGCGGTGAGGTCGGAAATGTCGGGTTCGGCAGCCAGATTCGCAGCTATGTGTTGCAACCGTACGAGATGGTCAAGGACCTTCGCAGCGACCACGAAACCGGCGATGTCGCTGGTGTTCTGAGTGGCAATGTCCAGCCATTTATGGAGGCGTACCTCCAGTGGCAACGAGCCAGTATCTAGTAGTGTTGCTCCGCTCCGCTTAGGCCGACGTTCGTCGGACAGGCTGACATCTTTTCGTTGGTCCTCTCCTTCGATGGCTCCGTCCGCTCGGGGGTGGCGCTATGGCCTAGTTCCTTCTGGCGCATCTGCAACCCATGGCGGTGCAGGGGTGCCACCGAAAGGGCACCTCCGGCGAGTATGGTTTGCAGGTTCCACGCCACGTGTGCGCGTCCTACTTCGGTCGCCTCATGGATCCAGGACGAACCCCCACCATGATCAAACTCGAGAACGTTTCTAAGGTCTACAAGGGTGATGTTGTCGCGTTGCGCAACATTACGTGTGAGATCCAAAAGGGAGAATTCGTCTTCCTCGTTGGACCTTCGGGTTCGGGCAAGTCGACCTTCATGCGGCTGCTCAACAAGGAAGAGAGTCCGGACAACGGCGTGATCTACGTTGCCGGCAAGGACATCGGCCGGCTCAGCGGCTGGCGGGTGCCGTTCTTGCGTCGCAATATCGGCTGCATCTTCCAGGACTTCAAGTTGCTCGACAACCGGACGGTTTCGCAGAACGTCGCCTTCGCTCTCGAAGTGATCGGTCGTCCGCGTCATGTGATCTCGACCCAGGTGCCAGCGATTCTTGAACTTGTTGGTCTGAGTAAGAAGGCAGACAACTACCCCGAAGAACTCTCTGGCGGTGAGCAGCAGCGGGTATCTATCGCCCGCGCGTTCGTGAACCGCCCACTGATCCTGTTGGCCGACGAGCCAACCGGAAACCTCGACCCTGCGACCTCGGTCGGCATCATGAAGCTCCTCGACCGAATCAACAAGACGGGCACGACGGTGGTTATGGCAACCCACGATCGTGGCATCGTCGACACCATGCGTAAGCGCGTGATCGAACTTGACAGCGGCAACCTGGCACGTGACCAGGCACGCGGCGTTTACGAGTAGGCCCGATGAACTTTCGTATTGGCAACCTTTTCCGAGAGCTGAGTTACAGCCTGCGCCGCAGCTTCAGCCTCTTCGTCGGCACCCTGCTCACCATCCTTATTTCGATGACTGTGCTTGGCGCTGGCCTTGTACTAAGCGCTGCGGTCGAGACCGCAACCGATCGTTGGAAAGATGGCGTTGAATTCATCGTCTTCTTGAACCCCGACGCCAGCGAAGCTGAAAAGTCGTCGGTAACGAACAAGCTCAACTCAAGCCCAGAGATTGACCGCTTCACCTTCGTCGACAAGGAAGCTGCCTTTGTTGAGTTCCAATCGATGTTCCGTGACTCCGATCAAATTCGCGAATCTGTCGCCGTCGCCGACATGCCCCCGTCGTTCCGGATCGTTCCGGAGAGCCCCGAATCCGACGTGGTCGAGACTCTTGCCGATGGTTTCCGCGACGATCCTGGCGTATTCGAAGTAGTTGCAGCCGTCGACACCATCAAGGACATCGAGACCGGCAGCACCCGAATCAACCGCATCTTCTTGATCGTGGGTATGGCATTGCTTGTTTCGGCCTTGTTGCTTGTCTACAACACAATTCGTACCACCATTTTTGCGCGCCGTCGAGAAGTCGAGGTCATGCGATTAGTTGGTGCATCGAACTGGTATATCCGTGTGCCGTTCATGATCGAAGGAACTTTGCAAGGTCTGCTTGGCGGAGCGCTAACGCTGCCGATCTTACAACTATGGAACAACGTGCTTTCAGACATCGGATCGGGCGATGGCCTCGCGTTGCTTGCCGATCTGCGGGCTCCCGATCAGACCGTCATCATGATCTGGCTGGCGATGACTGCACTCGGCGCAGTGATCGGCATGGTTGCGTCGGTCGTCGCGTTGTCACGTTTCCTCGACGTCTAAACGCGGGCGGGTGAGCGTATGACGTCGCACACCAACAACCGAGAGTGTGTATGGCCCAAGCGGTTTGGGCTACTCGTTGTGCTTGCATCGCTGCTGGTGGCGCTGTTGACATTTGCTACCGCGTCAGACTCTGCGGCACAGGAATGTCCCGATGGCTCAGTGCTCAGCGACAACGGCGTGACCTGTGAACTCGATGTCAGCTCAACCGACTCGATCTGTCCGACTGGCCAGGCACTTGATGTCGCTGGCCTGTTCTGCATCCAAGCAGAACCGGCAGATGGCGAGGAATCGCCTAGTCCTGCATGTGATTCTGGCTATTCCTTGGGGAGCGACGGCCAAACCTGTATCGCCGATGGCCCATCATGTGATCGAGGCGAAGTCCCAAACGACAGTGGTGAGTGTGTAGAGACATTTCGTTGTCCGAACGACTTGATCCTGGCCAGCGATCTGCTCAGCTGCCTGAGCGATAGATGCCCCGATGGCGAATTGTTGTCCGTCGATGGCAAACGTTGTGTCGCCGCCGGGTCGGACTGCCCCGATGGTTCCCCCCGGCCACTCGGTGGTGCTTGCCTGGTGGTCGAGACCGTCGAGGGCGATGACGGCGAGACCAAAGTAGTGGTGCGATGTGCCGAAGCGGACTCGTTCTGCCAAGCGCGAATCAAGCGATGCGCCGACGATCGAGCTTCCGGGTCGGCTGATCTTGGCATCGAGTGCTCCGACCCTCGCGGCAGTTGTGACGATGACGATGATGAGTGCGCAGAGTCAAATGACCGGCTGGTCGAGTGCGCCACCCGCGACTCCGACGAAGGCGACGACGCAGACCCGGTCGCCATTGGCCGAGCGAATGATCCGTGCGCGGATCTCTGCCCGATATTGCATCGTCTTGATCCATCGGGAGAATGTGTCGAGTTCCTCGACCCCAGTCACCCGTGTGTGATCTCAGGAACCGTGCCTCCTGGCATCACGAAAAACGCAGTGCTCGATGGGTATTCATTCTTGGCTGGTCTAGGAACCTGTGTCACTCGAACCGAATTCCTTCGCCGGCTCGGCAACTTCGAGGCTGCAGCCGGCGCCGAGGCCGATGCGCTGACGCTGCTGCGAGAAACGACCAGTTCGTACCTCACGATCGAAGACCAGCTCGCCGAACTTGACCAACTGCTCATTGACGCCGAGCTCGATGTCCGTTCGTTCACCGAAGCAGCAGCACAGGCCGACTTCGAGCGAGAGGGCAGTGCGAAACTATTGCTGTCTACGCAAAAGTAACTAGCCCGCGAACGCGCACTTTCGAGCGAGGAAGTCCTGCAGGTATTCGTGGTTGGCGGCAATGATGCGCTGATCGAGGGGGCGATCCTTTCGGCCACCAACGTCACCGAGATCACGGTGGCTCAGGCCTACGGTCGGGCGCTGCTTGATGACCAAGTGGCCAATATCAGAGCGGTCGAACAGCTCGAGGAACAGGCGCAGGCCTTTTCCAGTGCGCGGGAGCGGGCCGCCGCTGATGTCGAGGTATCACTATCGTCGGCAGTCTCGGCAGCAGATGGACTCGAGGTGCTGCGAGAAGAAGCACAACTCCTGCGACAGGAACAGCTTGATCGCCGAGACGAGGAAGCTGAACTTGTCGCTGAGTTGCGTGAGAACAAGGCGTCGTTTGCTCAGGAACTCGGCATCTTCGAACAAGCGACGCTGGAGATAGCGAGCATCATCGAACAAACCGAGTTCCGGGTCACAACGTTCGCAGAGTTCGACGGTTTACTCGCGAACCCGATATTGCCAACGACACGAATCTCATCGAACTTCGGACCACGGCTGCACCCAATCCTGGGATACGTGCGAAGCCACAACGGCGTCGATATCACCGCTGGGTTTGGCGAGGAGATTTTGGCGTCAGGACCCGGCGTCGTCCAGATTGCGTCTGCTTTCGGCGGCTACGGGAACACGGTGGTGGTCGACCATGGTGGTGATCTGCTCACGTTGTACGCACACATGAGTGTGATCCTCGTTGAGCCAGGCGAAGAGATTGAACTTGGTGACGTCATCGGGCTTGTCGGTTCCACCGGGCTATCGACGGGACCGCACCTCCACTTTGAGGTCTGGGAAGATGGCGACCGAGCAGTCGACCCTCGTCCCTATCTCAACGATGCCGAGTAGTCCGGCTTTCGAGTCGTTCCTCGCTGAAACGCTGTACGAGAGCCACCGGTCTACGGTCCAGGCAAGTCCCCATTTTGATAGAGCGAACCGGAACGCCTTGGCCGATCAGCTAAATACTGTGTGCGACCGCAGTTTGCGCAGCGAAGCCAGCAAACAGAATCTGATAGGGTCACGGGCGTTCTGAGGCTATGGAGGGCTAGAGATGCCGCATGAAGTACAAGGTGTAGTTGCACGGGCGCAAGGTGCGCCCGTCACGCTGGAAACGATCATCGTTCCCGACCCGGGTCCAGGTGAGGCGCTGGTCAAGGTGCAAGCGTGTGGGGTTTGCCACACCGACTTGCATTACCGCGAAGGCGGGATCAACGACGAGTTTCCTTTCCTGCTCGGGCACGAAGCCGCAGGTATTGTCGAAGCGGTCGGCGACGACGTTACCGACGTCGCTCCCGGCGACTACGTCATCTTGAACTGGCGAGCCGTCTGTGGCGACTGCCGGGCATGTAATCGGGGCGAACCGCAGTACTGCTTCAATACCCATAATGCCACCCAAAAGATGACGTTGGCCGATGGCACCGAACTGAGCCCGGCACTCGGCATCGGGGCATTCGCTGAAAAGACGCTTGTCGCTGCCGGGCAGTGCACCAAAGTCGACCCCGCCGCCAGTCCAGCGGCTGCTGGACTCCTGGGCTGTGGCGTCATGGCCGGTATCGGTGCAGCCATCAATACTGGTGGCGTCGGCCGAGGCGATTCTGTCGCCGTCATTGGCTGCGGCGGCGTCGGTAATGCCGCGGTGTGTGGCAGCGAGCTCGCTGGTGCATCGAAGATCATCGCAGTCGACATTGACGATACGAAACTCGGTTGGGCCAAGGACTTTGGCGCCACCCACACGATCAATGGCGCCACCGAAGACGTAGTGGAGCGCATCCGTGAGTTGACCGATGGTAATGGTGCCGACGTCGTTATCGATGCTGTTGGTCTCCCTGCGACCTACGAGCAGGCCTTTAACGCTCGTGACCTGGCTGGCACCGTGGTACTCGTTGGTGTCCCTCACCCGGATGCAAAGATCGAATTGCCACTTATTGACATATTCGGTCGTGGCGGTTCACTCAAGTCGTCGTGGTACGGCGACTGTTTGCCAAGTCGTGACTTCCCGATGCTGATCGATCTGTATTTGCAAGGCCGTTTGAACCTCGACGGTTTCGTATCGGAAACAATCGGACTCGCCGACGTCGAGGAAGCGTTCCACAAGATGGAACGAGGCGAGGTCCTTCGTTCCGTCGTCGAGATTGCGTAACTCGAATACATCAGCGAGATTGTGAACCTCATGGCACAACGAGTGATCCGTGGGGTTCACAACTCATGAGTTGGCGTGCTGCTGATCTGGCAGCTGACCGATCATGGCATCTCGAATGGGATCACCGCGAACTGTCCGCGCTCGATGCCTGGGCCTCGGTGACGAGCGGCGAAGACCCCGACGAGCTCGTCGCA
>Ga0209631_10003513_pt1 | contig 17950 bp, 16 predicted proteins | sample COG_08_FD_184752 | JGI IMG/M metagenome (GOLD analysis project Ga0209631, IMG submission 184752) | Pelagic Microbial community sample from North Sea - COGITO 998_met_08 (SPAdes) (version 2) | ecosystem: Environmental > Aquatic > Marine > Neritic zone/Coastal water | place: Helgoland, sampling...
GTCGAGGTCTACAATATGTTTGACTTCAACGAATCTCGCCCGGTGCAGTTCAGGAAATAGTTGGGCAGCTTCGCTCGCGCTTAACACGTCGCAGTACTCAGTTGAGCAGTGCTTGCCTAGCTTGGCAGGGCTATGTAACGCGCCAATTTCGATACCCCGACCGGATAGTTTTCGATATCCCCCGCGTCGATGCCGTAGTCGATACCCACTTTTTGAGGCGAGAGCGCCAAGAATATTGCGAAAGATGATTCGAAAGTTCGGTGCTTTGCGCATGATCAATCAGAAGACTCAATCTTGGAGGAGAGAATAGGCGCCGTGAGAGTCGAGAGTGACAGGTGCTGCGTGCCGTCATGGCCAAAATTGTCTTTTTTCAGCCACGTCTCAAAAGCGACTTTGAGTGTTGGCCATTCTGAGTCGATTGCGGCAAACCACGCGGTATCTCGATTGCGTGATTTATAGACAGTTGCTTGCCGAAAGACCCCTTCGAAAGATAAACCGAGCCTCAAGGCTGCTCGTCGAGAGCGATTATTCAGGGCATCACATTTCCATTCGTATCGCCGGTAGCCGAGTTCAAACGCGTATTGCATCATGAGGTACATGGCCTCAGTCGCGGCCGGCGTTCTCTGAAGGGTGGGCGAAAAATGAATATGACCCACTTCGATGGAGCCACTTGCGGGATTTATTCTGAGGTAGCTCGCGATCCCAATGGGTTGATTATGAGTATTGAGGATAGTGAAAAACAGAGGATCTGTTTCACCCGCGACAGTTTCCAGCCAGGCTTCAAGTTGCTCGTTTGTGTTGAAAGGTCCATATGGAAGGTAGACCCAGTCAAAGTCTGCCGTGTCGTCTGCAAAGGCCTTAAAGAGCGCCTTACTGTGCGCACTTGGGTTGAGCGGGACAAGTCGACAATATTGCCCGATGAGGTCTACCGGATCCGGGTGTTCAGGAGCCGACCAGTGGGGTAAGGATGTGCCGATTTTAAAATCCATATTAATCTCAAATATTGACTATTTGATACCCAGCGCTCGCTTTTTCTCTGCGCTAACCGCCTGAATGATTCGGTCAGCCGACATTGCGATGAACGCAATGCCGAGGCCTGCAACCAGACCCTCGCCGAAGTCGGCCTGCCCGAGCGCGACGTAAACCGCTTGCCCCAAGCCCTGTGTGCCGACGAGTGCTGCAATAATCAGCATGGCGAGGCCGAACATAATAGTTTGATTAAGGCCCAACATAATCTCAGGGATAGCGAGCGGGAGTCGCACTTGCCAGAGAATCTGAAAGGGTGTGCAACCTGATGCGATTGCAGCTTCTACGACATCGTTATTGACATGCCGGAGCCCGTGCTCCGTGTAACGAATGGCTGGAACGATTGCGTAAGCGATAATTGCAAGAAATGCGGTGAATTCTCCAACCTGGAAAAACATCAGAATGGGAATCAGCAGCACAAACAAAGGCATCGTCTGAAGGGTGTCATTGATAGGTCGGACCAACCGTGAAACCCGATCACTTTGGGATGCCCAGACGCCTAGGCTGCCACCAATAATAAAAGACACCAGCACAGCCGCAAAACAAAGATAAAGCGAACGCACCCCAAGCGACCAGACTCCCGTAACCAACATAAATGCGAGTCCGGCTAATGTAAAAAGCCCAACCCGAGCGCCACCGGTTTGCCAGGCTAAAGTGACCAATAGCGCGATCATTGCTGGCCAAGGCATGCGCTCAATTCCGAAATAGAGCAAGACCGCGGCAATTCCGATCGCCACAGCAAAGCGCCAACCGTATCGATAACCACTTAAAAGCATTAGGGATGCACAGGCGATGAGGTAGCCGATTTTCATTGTCAGCGTTAAATCAAAACCCCAAGTGAACGGGCGAATGGTATTTTCGAGTCCGATGCGAAGTGGCAAAAGAAAGAAAAATAAAAAACCGTTTTTAATTTGATCCAGCGCAGCGCCAAACTCTACGGTAATGAATAGAATTGCATCGTTGATTTGTGCAGCCGGATAAAAAACCCATGGATCAGGAAATTCGGACAACTCAGTCACTGATAGGGAGAGCAATAAAAAAGACAACGCAGCTGTTCCAGCAATGCCCAAAATCAGTTGCGGACGTAAAGCGCGCGTTGTTTTAGAGTGCTGATTATCTTGTGCAAAGCCTCGAGTGATGCGATCAAGAAGCATGGCAATGAGGGCAACGACAATCCCTGCTAGCAAACTTTCTCCAAAATTAGCCCGGCGCATTGTGCTCAAGACCTCCCAGCCGATATCAGCAGAACTTCCAATAATAGCGGCGATAATAACCATGCTGAGCGCTGCCATGGTGGACTGATTGACGCCTACCAAGATGGTGGGTAATGCGCTGGGAAAGCGTACCCACCAAAAGAGTTGGCCGCTGCTGGCACCGCTCATGATTCCAGATTCAACGGTTTCTTCTGGAACCCGTTGTAATCCCAGCACAGTGCTCCGAACCATTGGCGGGCAGGCATAAATGGCGCTCGCAATCATGCCTACGACGGGACCAAAGCCGAAGAGCAATAGAATAGGAATTAGGTAAGCGAAAGTAGGCACGGTCTGCATGAGATCGAGAAGAGGTTGGACTAATCGATTCGCACGCTCCGAGCGCCACGCACTGACGCCTAATCCAAAACCCATGAGAACCGACAGCGGCACTGATACGGCTACAAGCGCGAGCGTGCGCATGCTTTCTGTCCAATACCCTATGCCGACCATATAAAGAAGCGCAAAAAGGGTAAATAAAGCAAGTGGCCAACCCCCCGCCACAAAGGCAATGCCAATAAATAAGCTGATCGTGGTTGGCCACGGCAGCCAGGTCAATAGCCCGAGGATGGCATCCATAGGCCATGTGAGTAGCCAAGAGATCGCTCGAAATAACCAACGAAAGTGATCGACGAACCAATCCATGCCGATGTTTGCCCAAGCTGCTGCCGGTAAGGTCCACGCTTCCGGATACTGAGTGACCCAATCCGCTAGGTCGCGCTGAAGGAGAAAAACGGATCCAAAGATTGCGACAGCGACCCAAGCGAAAAGAGAGAAACGCTCTTTTCGTTGATGCGACGCATTCACGAGGTAGTTTCTTCTGCGAGTTTTTTCAGAACATCAAGCACTGATATGGATCCCAAGTAATCACCCGCGTGGTTGGCAACATTTAGTGTTTCACTGCGAATCAGGATGGGTAAAAATTGATCGATTGTTGTGGTATTTTCGATAGTCGGATTCCCCTCAAGCGGTGCAGATATTTTCTGCGGATCGACTTCGGAGAGTATTGCGCCAGCGGTTAATATTTTGAGTTTTGGGACATCACGCGTAAATTCTGCAACGTAATCATTCGCTGGATTACTCACAAGCTCCGCAGGTGTTCCTACCTGCACAATGGCCCCGTCTTTCATAATCGCAATTCGGTCTGCGAGTCGCAGGGCTTCAAGAAAATCATGGGTAATAAAGACAATCGTTTTATTGAGCAGTTTCTGAAGACGAAGAAATTCATCTTGCATCTGTCGACGAATCAAAGGATCAAGTGCGCTGAAAGGCTCATCGAGCAGCCAAAGCTCCGGGTCACTCGCCAGCGATCGAGCAATACCCACCCGCTGCTGCTGTCCTCCAGAGAGTTCGCGCGGGTAACTCTGCTCGCGTCCATTAAGGCCCACTAAGTCAATCATTTGTTGAGCGCGAGTTGTTTGCTCAGAAATGCTCAGGCCTTGTATTTTTAAGGGAAAAGCAACATTACCCAGAACGGTCTGATGCGGCAGTAGTCCAAAATGCTGAAATACCATTCCAACACGACGACGCCTCATCTCGATCATCTGCTCTTTGGATTTTTCTAGCAGATTTTCACCATCAAGAAGAATGGTGCCTGACTCTGGCTCGATCAATCTTGATAGACATCGGATGACAGTGGACTTTCCTGATCCCGAGAGACCCATGATGACAAAGATTTCACCTTCAGGCACATCGAAACTGACGTCACATACCGCAGGAATATGATCGGCGTCTCGAATCGTTTTAATTCGAGACGCCTTATCATGAGACTGCGCGAAGAAGTGTGTCGCGTTTGGGCCGTAGACTTTCCACAGCCCTCTGCAACGGAGCTTGGGTTTGTCTGATGACATAGGCGCTGAGAGTAGTAAAACAAGACCAGGAAAACGGCGAGGCGTTTCCCTGGTCTTTATTGGCGGTTAAACAGTGTTTTGAATTAAAAAATTTTGATTAACCTTTGGCGGCGTCCACCCAAGGCTTCCAAATTGCTTCGTTATCGTCAACCCATTGGCGAACGACCTCATCGAGCTTCTTACCTTCCTGATCGATTGCATTCATCATTGGAATTTGATCTTCATTGCGAAGCGTATAGGCCTCCAGAATAGCGTGCGCTGCAGGCCACTTATCCTCCATGCCGGCCCAGGCCATTTTTTTAATATAGCCTCGGGACCAGTCACAATCCCAAGTCGCATTAGGGTTAACGCCTACAGCAGGATCATCATGACAACCTTCCTCGTATGGCGGGAGCGCGACAATATTCAGGGGAATGACTGCCTGCACCCAGTGAGGCGCCCAAAACATAACCAAAAGCGGCGTGTTTTTAGCCTCGGCGCCCTTCATTTCTGCAATCAGCGCGCCTTCACTGCCGGCGGGTACTGAAACGTAATTCAGATCAAGTCCTTTTATTCGGTCAACGTTAGAGGTGCCCCAGTCAGCCGGATAGTCGACAAGACGGCCTTTTGGGAATGTGTCAGCATTCGCAAATTTGTCTGCGCATGCGTTGAGCGCATTCCAATCAGGAAGTCCCGGACAGGCTTTGGCAGCTGCATCGTTATACATCCAAGTCTCCACGGGGACGAGGCCGAGATCACCCAATTCTTTCGCCTGTCCCGAAGCTACGGCTTCATCGTAATGTTCACCAATGTTTGAGCTCCAGATCTCCAGAGTCGCTGTGACGGTGTTATCTTGAATAGCGGTCATCTGAGGGTAGTAGCCTGCTGTGACATATTCAACGTTATAACCGGCACGTTTTAGTATTTCGCCGGCGACATGTGTGGTGATGTGCTGACCCGTCCATTCGTTTACCGCGAGCTTAATCGGCTCATCAACAGCCCCCATGGATCCTGCAAGGCTGACGCCGGACGCAAGCATTGAAAGTCCAGCGATTGCTGAAAAAATTTTCTTTTGAAACATAACTCCTCCTTCGATTTATTTTAATTTTGGGTAGCCAATTGTGAAAACCGTCACGATTGCGGTACCAGTCGAGACGATATTGGTGAAATCACTATATCGTGTGTTCTCGTGGTTTGTTTTACCATAGAAGTTGACTGACACGCTATTATTGTTCAAGTTCCCCACCGCTTTTCGTTTACCCGCGATGCGTCTAGCATATGAGAGGGGCGTTGAGACTGATCATGCGTCAGGGTTAAAACGGTAGAATATCGCTTTCGAAAATGTGGTTCGGTTTAAGCCGGCTAGCCGGAATGAAGGTCTATTCTTGAGTAAAGAAAAGCACAGTGTATCTGAGGCGGAGCGGGTCCGACAATTGATCGCCCTGGCCGGAAGCCTAGAGACGGACTCAGTGGACGTGTCGGCAACAGACGCCGGTCAATCAGGGCGTCACGGCCGGGAGCAGCGATCTGATCAGTTTTCGATCTACATCCATTGGTTAAGTGATTCGCCTATGTTGCCAGAGCGCAGTTACCAAGCGGTATCAAGTGGCGATTCGTTTGATGTAAGAATTACTGATTTGGCCTATCGTATTAACCCGGATGACTATTCTCACCGAGCCGCCAAAACGCTTGCGAACGGGGAGATGGCTTACTGCAAGATTTCAACTAATCGCGATGTGATTTTTTCTGAGACTGATCCGGGTACGATTTTTGTATTTAAGGACTCTGCATCAGGGCGTTCGATAGGCATTGCGGTCGTGCACTTTTCTTTGCGCCGGGCAACGAATATCGTTTGGCAGGCTACCAAAGTCGATAAGAACGCTCGCTCTACAAGAAATAATCAAACCCCTTGCGTGATTTGGCTAACTGGACTGTCGGCGTCAGGAAAATCAACAATTGCCGATCATCTGGAACAGAAACTGCATGCCAGCGGCAAACATACTTACCTTCTTGATGGCGATAATGTGCGTCACGGTCTGTGTCGGGATCTTGGCTTTACTGATGGTGACCGAGTTGAGAATATCAGGCGAGTTGCTGAAGTGGCCCGCTTAATGACCGACGCCGGACTGATTGTGATTACATCTTTTATTTCACCTTTCGTGGCGGAGCGGCAGATGGCGCGTGACTTAATTGGCCCAGCGCACTTTATTGAAGTATTTGTGGATACGCCGTTGGCGTTATGCGAAAGCCGGGATCCCAAAGGGCTATATAAAAAGGCACGCGACGGCGTATTGAAGAATTTCACGGGGATTGACTCCGGCTATGAGGCACCTGTGGCGCCACAAATTACGCTCTCGACAGTGGATTGTCAGGCAGAGGCGTTATCAGATACGATTATTGATTATCTAGAACAGCATCACTTCATCGATCCCCGGAGTTAGTCAGATGCATATCCATAGAAAAGTCGCTGTCGTGACCGGCGCGGGAACGGGCATTGGAAGAGCAGTTTCGGAAATCCTGCTGCGCAATAATTACGCGGTGACATTGACAGGTCGTCGACAGGAACTCCTCGAGCAAGCCGCAGCCGACAGCGGCGCGGATCTAGAGAGGATTTGCTGTATCAGGGCTGACATTCGATATGAACAAGATGTCAATCAGATCTTTGATGACACCGTTGAACGGTTTGGTCGGATTGATCTTCTTTTTAATAACGCAGGTATTGGGGCTCGGGCTGTTGATATTGATGAACTTGAGGTTGATGAATGGCGCGCAGTTCTCGAGACGAATATCCATGGTGCGGTGATGTGCGCGCGCCGGGCGTTTGGACAAATGAAGCGCCAGTCACCCATGGGTGGAAGAATTATTAATAACGGATCGATTTCGGCTTATGCGCCCCGGGTTAACAGTCTCCCCTACACGGTGAGTAAGCATGCGATGTCAGGTTTGACGCGGAGCTTGGCCTTGGACGGCCGAGCGCATCATATTGCCTGCGGACAGATTGATATTGGCAATGCTGAGACCGATCTCACTCAGCGCATGAAAGCAGGAATCAAGCAGGCGAATGGCGAAACTTTAAAAGAGCCATTGATGGATGTGCAGCATGTTGCCAGTAGTGTGATGCACATGGCAGAACTTCCCCTAGATACCAATGTTCTGTTTATGAATATCATGGCACGGGATATGCCTTTTGTCGGGCGAGGCTAAGTGATCTTTTTGGAACTGAGCTCAGGAAATGCCAAAAGATAAGCCCACGCTTGAGCTTTTGCGGACTGTTGGCGACACTTTTGGTGCCCATCCGTTTTCTGATGAAGACCTGTCGGAGCTGGTTGAACCAAAATTGGGAATGATTACCAGTTTTAAGGATCTTATGAATGAGCTGGATCAATTGCGGACGATAGATTTAGGCGCACTACCGCCCGCGCTGGAGATCAAGACAAAAGCCGGTCCTTCTGATGAGTGACGCGACAGAGGTGTGTTGGCTTACGGTAAGGCAGCTCAGCCGCGCGTTAGTCAATGGCGAAATAAGTATTCACGATCTTGTTAATGTTTTTTTGGCACGTGCCGCCGAGTTCAATCCCGCTTCAAAAGCCTTTATCGATGTGTATGCGGATAGTGCTCGGGCGCACGCCTCAACGCTTGCAGAACAGCCCGGCAGTGGGATGCTTTATGGCATTCCGTATGGACTTAAAGATCTCATTGATATTAAGGATCATCGCACCAGTGCCGGCTCTGCAGTATTTGCAGACAACATTGCATCGGACGATGCGCATGTGGTGAGTCAATTAACGGCAGCAGGCGCGGTATGTCTTGGCAAGCTGAATCTCCATGAGTTTGCCTATGGGGCGACTGGGGAGAATGCGCGCTATGGAACTGCGGTCAATGCATATGATTCATCTCGATTAGCTGGAGGCTCCTCCAGTGGGTCGGCAGCGGCAGTTGCATGGGGTCTTTCACCTTTCGCGTTGGGTACAGATACTGGCGGCTCGGTTCGATCTCCAGCGGCGTTGAGCGGCTTGGTTGGTCTCAAGCCGACTTATGGCCGAATTTCGATGCGCGGCGTAACACCCTATAGCTGGTCGCTTGATCACCTCGGCATTCTTTCGCGGGATGTTCGGGATTGCGCGGTGATTCTGCAAACACTTGCCGAACCAGACTTAGCGGACCCTGGCTCAACGAATCGTCCCACTGATCAATATCTACCGGAAGTTGATTCGCTTGAGGATTTGACGGGTCGGAATATTGGTGTGCCGCGTCAGTTTTTTTATGAGCACGTCGATCCTGAAATCCTGAGCGCGACGGAACGCGTGATTTCATTTCTGGAAAAAAAGGGCGCGACGGTGAGAGAGGTGGAAACCCCTGATTTAAATTTCTCGAGAACAGTTTCGTTAACGATTCAGATGCCAGAGGCGCTTAGTTTTCATATGCCATGGCTTGAAAAAAGAGCAGGTGATTATGGCGAGGACTTCAGAACCGGACTTGCACTGGGACAGCAAATTCTGGCCGAGCATTACGTGCGGGCGAAAAGATTAATGACCCATTACCGGACGCAGATTGATGACGTACTAGAAACAGTTGATATTCTGGTTACCCCATCGACGCCTATCGTGGCGCCTAAAGTGGGAGCCGTTGAGGTTGAGACTGAGGGTTTGACGGAGCCGGTCGGGAACGCGATGATGCGTTTTACCAATTTTTTCAATACCACTGGACACCCGGCTATTTCTATTCCTTCCGGTATGCACAGTCTAGGCCTACCAATGGGGGTCCAACTTGTGGGCAAAGCGTTTGGTGAAGCAAGTCTTTTAGCATTTGCACATCTGATCAACTCGCAACGGCAGTTCAAACTGCCATTGCCGAAAATTAATTAATAAAGGAGCCATGTATGCATTCAAACCCTTTTACGGATGACGAGCTTCGTCGTCGGGTAGCGGCAACTCGTGCCGAAATGGAATCCCGTGAACTGGATCTGGTCATGCTGAGTGCACCTGAGCAGGTATTCTATTTAACAGGCCTTGATCACTGGGGTTATTTTGCCCCCCATCTTCTATTAGTGCCTCGAGAGGGCGACTTAACGCTTGTGACTCGCCAGATGGAGCATGTTGCAATTCGCAATCAGGTTCGAAACGCAACGTTTATTGGTCATCTGGACTCGGAGACGGCTGTTGATATCGTAGCTCGTCACTTGACTGGGAAGACCGCTGATAAAACCGTCGGACTGGAAATGGGCTCCGCAGGGCTCTCTTATGCGATGGGTGAGGCGCTTCAACAAAGGGTCGATGTCGCGCGATGGGTTGACGTGACCGGCATGCTTGATGAGTTGCGCCTGGTGAAGTCCCCCGAAGAGCAGGTATTTATGAGGCGCGCCGCCGTGGCGTCAGATGCAGGAACCCAAGCTGCGATTTCAGCTATCCATGATGGGGCGCTCGAAGCCGAGGTTGCAGCAGAGTGTCTGGCAGAAATGACGCGTGCGGGCGGCACGCCTCCGGGGTTCGGTCCCTTTTTGCGTCCGTGGCACCGTATGGCTGAAGAGCATACGACTTGGGGCGAGGGTCGACACAAGGATGCTGTATTTCTTGAGGTCGCTGGGTGTGTGGCGCGTTACAACGCGCCAATGGGTCGACTGGTAAACATCGGCAGCATTTCTGATGAGGATGCTGAGATGGCTGACTTATGCGGGAAGGCATTTAACGCATCGATTGAGGCCCTTAAAGTGGGCGCTGAAGCAAAAGATGTTTATAACGGCTGGCAATCAATTGTTGATGCGGCAGGGATGCCTGAGTATCGGCGCCATCACTGTGGATACCTCGTGGGTATCGGGTTTCCGCCCTCGTGGACGGGTGGGCCACGGGTCACCGGCTTACGGCACGATTCAGATCGTCAGATGAAAGAGGGCATGACATTCCATTTGATGTCTTGGTTTACGGAGACGGGAAGAGGGAACTACTTTATCTCAAATACCGTGCTTCTTGGAGCAGACGGCGCCGAGGTCCTTACAAAGACATCGCACGGGCCTCATATTACAAGCTAGCTAAGTGTTCACTGGCGTTTACAAGAAGGGAGACCGCGACACGCTGGGTTAGACTTGTGGCCGCGGGAATAAGCCCGCTCGCTCGACGATTGGTCTTATCGCGGCTTCCCATTCGATCGCCATAATGTGTACGCCTGCCACGCCCTCGATTTCCTGAAGTTGCTCGATCTGTTCAATGCAGATGTTTTGACCTTCAGCACGCCAGGCGTCACGGCGTGCGTCTTTATCGTTTTCATCGATTCCCTGAACGGCTCCGTCCATCCGCTTAAGCAGTTCATCTGGAATCACGATTCCAGGAATCTGGTCGTTCAGAAATCGTGCCATGGGACTGCTTTTTAACGGCCCGATACCTGCCAAGATATGGACCTTTTCGGTGACGCCTAAATCAACCAGCTTTGCCATGAACTGTTTAAAAATGTCCATATCAAAAATCATTTGGGTTTGAATAAAGTCAACACCTGCCGCCATTTTTTTGGCAATTCGAAGGGGTCGAAATGAGATCGGTTCTGAAAAAGGGCTACCCGCACCACCGATAAAGAGTTTTGGTCCGCCACCTTTAATTTCATCACCACACTGAAACTGGTTCTTGTCTCGCATCTCTTGAATCATTCGAATGAGTTGCATTGAGTCAATGTCCTGGACGTTTTTGGCGCCGGGATGATTTCCAAAAGATTGATGGTCACCGGAAAGGCATAGGACATTTCGTATCCCGTGAAAATAGGCGCCCATTAGGTCGCTTTGTATGGCAAGACGGTTTCGATCACGGCAGGTCATCTGGATTACGGGCTCCAAACCTTGTTGGGCCATATAGATACCGGTCGCAATACTACTCAGTCGAACAATGCCTGTTTGATTGTCAGTGACATTTGCGGCATCAACGACACCTTTCAGGAGATTGATTTTCCGGTCAATGAAAGCCGGATCCATATGTTTTGGAGGGCCGAGTTCTCCAGTCACAGCAAAGTGGCCAGCAGCGAGCACGCGTTCAAGATTGCTTCCTGACTTTTGCGCGTCTTGTGATTGAATTTCAGGATTGGTTGCCATGGGATCGATACTCAATCTGCGTTAAAGAAGTCGTCTTCATCGAGGTCATCATCTTCTTCGTAATCATAAATAATTTCAGATTCAATTTTGACGAAGACATTATCGTTTTTAAGTTGGGATTCATACATCTCAACAGGCCGCTCGGCGGCGCCTTTCATTTCTCCACTCCTTAGATCCCATTTCCATAAATGCTTCGTGCAGGTCAGTAATCCATCCCTCAGAACGCCGGAGTCGATCAAGGGCTCGGCGAGGTGTGGGCAGGTAGGTGGAAAAGCGCGGATGCAGTCCCCGAGGTTGGTCAGCATGACGTCGACTCCAGCAACGGTAAATCTGCGAAGCTTGCCTTCTGGGAGATCCGAAAGGCTGCAGACCTGATGCCACGAGGCGTCAAGAACCGATTCGTCGTCAGGCTTGGAAGAGGGTGTTGTTGAAGCCATGACTGGGGCGGTCGGTGTCGTATTTTCTGCCTTGATTTTGTCGCCAGCAGCTCGCGCACTTTGTTGACCAAGGTCGCTACTGACGACCACTCGCCGCATACTGCCGCCGCGGCTTGTCGACCAGTCTTTGGGGGGTTGAATGTCCATGAGTGTGTCAGCAATGCCCTGACGATCGAGCAACGTCCAGATCTTCGACCAGATGCAAGGAATGTTGGGATCGACCTCACACATGCCACCCTCTGATCCGCCGCACGGACCATTTTGCAGTTGTTTAGGGCATCGGGTAATTGGGCATAAGCCTCCGGTGTACTCTAAGACGCAATTTCCGCAACCAACGCACCGTTCCTCCCATACGCCCGGTTCCGTCGGTTGACCCATAAAGTTAGTATCGAGCCCGGGCAGGATTGGGGTATCCATATATTTTTCGGCAAGTGTTTGCACGCCCACACCGCAGGCCATTGACAATACAGCGTCATATTCTTCAATATTTTCCTCTAGGGGTGCCACAAACTCTTGCACGCACTGTCGCTGAACCGTCGCCTCGTCAACTTCTATTTGTTCACCATTAGCCGCTGCCGCCGTTCGCAAGGTCGCAGCCATTGCGCTGGACTCTTTTTGTCCTCCGGCAAAACATACAGAAACGCAAGTTCCGCATCCTACTGTGAGAACCTTTTTTTTACCTTTCAGCATTCGCTGAATATCTTCTAACTTTTTCTGTTCGGCAACAATCATGATTTTTCTCGAAAATTTTACTTGTTAGCTAGTTCGTCAAATAACGTGGTGATGTCAGTTACTTAGGCATCGCGAATAAGAGGTTATTTCCTTTCAGTCGCGACCTGATGCAACGGGGTTGATCCAAGCGCTTGAGTCTTTTGATTCAGCGAGTCGATGGCGTCGGCAAGCTCCTTGTGATCGCCAGGCGTGATATGTGTCATCATGACCCGGTCATGATGAAGGCCGCATTTATCCAGCCATTTTGACACACGATCTACCCGCTGTTTCACATGTAAATTTCCGGTATTAAAGTAACAAGATCCCGGCTGACACCCGACTACCATTACCCCATCAGCGCCTTTTTCGAAAGCATGCATGAGTTGGAGCGTATCGACTCGTCCGGAGCAGGGCACTTCAACAACGTGGGTTGCAGCATCGGTCTTTTGGGTATGGGAATTGTCAGTGCAAACTTCTTGCGTGGTCTGCCGAGATTGCGGACAGGTAAAAATGACCAGAGCGTTTGGGTTCTCGCTCAGCTGATTTTTCTGAGAAGCCTGTTCGAACCTGAACTGGTCAATGGCATCAATCACAACGTCATGAGTATTGATGTTCATTTCGATCGCTCCGGTCGGGCAAGCTGCGGCACATAACCCACAGCCCGTGCATAAGTCTTTATCAACTATTGCGGCACCTTGAATTCCGCCAACCCCCACCAGACCACTATCAATTTTAGCTGCGCCGAACGTGCAGAATCGAACGCAATTTAGGCATGCGACACACACTGGCGCGTTAACAACCGCGATCGGTCGGGTGATGGGTTGAGCAGAATCGACTGGAGGCTCCAGATCGAGCACTATTTCTCCGCCTGTTGCGCGCGAGACGCAGACCGTCAGAAACTCGGAACGCTCAGAATCCTCGAGCACAGTGTCTCGATGGTCGATCTCGCCAGAGAGATAGCGCGTGCGACACGTTCCACAACGGCCATTGGAGCAGTCGAGTGGAACTTCATAACCATTTTCATATAAAACATGAAGAATAGTTCGATTTTCCGGGACCTCAAACACCTCATCGGTGGATGACACCCGAATATTAAAACTCGTGTTGTCCGTTGAATTCATGAGCGCCTACGATTGATTGATATATTTTGAACCAAGTGGCCCGAAAGAGAAAAGTCATAGAACGACATATTCGTAATTTTTTTGGCTAACGTGATCCGTTTTTAGAGATCCAACATTGTGGGCTCTCGCCCATTTCTAATGAACAGATCTGTAAATAATAAATTTATATTCGTTATTTTTGATATGGTACCGTGCTTTTGAGATACGGCTTGACTAATTTCACGGAGATTTTTTGATAGTGACTCTTCAATATTACCCAAAAAAATTAGATGTTAATAATCTAGAGGAATGGCCTTTCGATAACGCCGCTTCTGATTATGTAATTGTTTCAGGTCATCCTAGCGCATCCGGGCGGATTGATTTTTTAAGCGCGGATGGTTTGTCTCGAGCGGGGATCTGGCGGTGCACCCCCGGTGTTTTCGACTGCTACGAGTTGGGAGATGAGTTGCAGACAATAACGGCGGGTCGGGTTGTGCTCAGCATGGAAGGGCAGGCCCCTATTGAATGTGTGCCCGGTGATAGTGTATTTACTCTTAAAGGTCAGCGAGTGAGATGGGATATTCGTGAAACCGTGACAAAAATATTTCACACCTCAAATTTATAAGAGGCAGCCTGAGCAAGATTAGTAAAGTCAGATCTGAAATACTGATCTTTGATAAATCAGGAGTTTGATGTCGACGACATTACGCCGTGTTTCTCGCGATGGGCAATCAGTTCGTCAAGCCAGTCAGGGTCCATTTCAGGTACCGAGGACAGTAGGAGTTCCGTGTAGTCATGATGTGGTGGTGAAAATATTTCTGTTTTTGAGCCTTGCTCAACAATCTTTCCCTGCAGCATCACTACGACGTTATCTGCAATGGCTTTGACCGTGGCAAGATCGTGTGTGATGAACATATAGGCAAGGTTGAACTCCCGCTGTAGGCGATCCAAGAGTCGCAGGATGCCCTCGGCAACGAGTTGGTCCAGCGCTGATGTGACTTCGTCGCAGATAATAAATTCTGGCTCAGCGGCAAGTGCGCGAGCGATACTGACTCTTTGCTTTTGGCCGCCGGAAAGTTCATCTGGAAAACGATCGATATAAAGATCGGGCTCAAGTTCGATCAGTGATAAGAGTTCACGAATGCGCGCTTCTTTTTGTTTTCCGGTGAGACCCAGGTAAAAACTCAGCGGTCGGCCAATAATATTGCGAATACGCTGGCGCGGATTAAGCGCGGTATCCGCCATTTGATAGATCATTTGTACATGGCGCAGCTGTTCTTTATTTCGTGACTTAAAACTTTTGGGCAAAATGTTGCCGTTAAGTTGAATATCGCCGAGGCGGGGTGGGAGCAATCCCGTAATAACTCGTGCTGCCGTGCTTTTTCCGCTACCGGATTCACCAACGATCGCTACCGTTTGTCCGCGATGAATTTCAAAAGAAACCTCTTTGAGAATATCTTCTGATCCGTATCCTGCGGTGACGTTACTCACCTTAACCACTGGGCTAATCGCGCTTGCGACCGTCTCAGCTTCTTTCTTGAATGATCGAACGGCCCATAATGACTTGGTGTATTCCATTTTGGGGCTCGACATCATCTCGCGCGTCGTGGCTTCCTCAACTAACTCGCCATAGCGCAACACCATGATGCGATCAGCCATTTGAGCAACTACTGCAAGGTCATGGGAAATATAAATGGCAGCTGTGTTGAATTCGCGCACAATATCCCGGATGGTTGTGAGGACTTCGATTTGTGTTGTGACATCGAGTGCGGTGGTGGGTTCGTCGAAAATAATGAGGTCGGGCCGACAGGATAATGCCATTGCGGTCATGGCTCGTTGCAGCTGCCCTCCCGATACCTGATGTGGGTAGCGATAGCCAATACCATCGGGATCCGGAAGCAAAACTCGACCGTAAAGATCCTTAGCGTCTTTCTCTGCCTCGCGCCGACTTTTAACACCATGAACCACCGGAATCTCAGAGAATTGATCGATCAGTTGGTGGGCTGGGTTAAAGGAAGCTGCCGCGCTTTGGGCAACATAGGCAATACGGACACCCCGTAATTTCCTTAAGGTTAATTCAGATTGCTCGGTAAGCTCCTGGCCATCGAAACGAATGGAGCCTTCTCGAATGCGGCACCCGGGTCTGAAAAAATTCATAGCGGCCAGGCCGAGCGTAGACTTGCCGGCCCCTGATTCCCCGATAAGGCCCAACACTTCACCTCGATCAAGATTGAGGTCAATTCCTTTGATGATCTCGTGCCAAATCTCATCGCTTTCACCATCGATCTGAAGATTCCGGATTTCGAGTAAAGGATCGTTCATGAGTGTGCCTGGCGACGCGAAGGTTTAATGCCCATCTTTGAGTCCGCTCGATTTATGCAAGAACCAGTCCACTAGAAAGTTAACGCCTAGTGTGAGGACTGCAATCGCTATCGCCGGTAGGATTGGAGTGATGTCACCATAAGTGATCAGAACCGCGTTCTCACGGACCATCGAGCCCCAGTCTGCCGTTGGAGGCTGAATCCCGAGTCCCAGAAAACTGAGTGCGGCAATCATTAAAAAAACAAAGCAGAATCTCAGCCCAAATTCGGCCAGCAAAGGCGCAGTGATATTCGGCAAAATCTCGCGAATGCAAAGCCAAAAAATTCGTTCTCCGCGTAGCCGAGCCGCCTCAAAATAATCAAGCACCACGACGTTTAGGCTCACCGCTCGAGTGACGCGGAAGATTCGAGTGGCATCAAGAGTTGCAATGACAATAATTAGAATTGGAATTGAAGTGCCAAAGATTGTCAGTAACATGAGCGCAAAAATTAACTGAGGAATGGCCATCAGCACATCCACAACGCGACTTGCGACCTGATCAAACCATCCCGTGTAGATCGCTGCGAGCAGGCCCATGATGCCGCCGATCGCGAATGCAAGCATGGTTGTAATAAAGGCGATACCTACTGTATTACGAGCACCAAACAGCAGTCGTGTCAGCATATCTCGACCCAAGCCATCTGTTCCGAGAATAAATTCATCACCCCAGACGTCGAATTCGGGGCCAACAATTTCAGTTTCGCCATAAGGTGTTAAGAACGGGGCAAAAATAGCCACAAAACCATAAGTCACAATCACCAACATCCCGAACTTTGCAGTAATCGGGGCTTTAAGAATTTCCCGAAACGCATTTTGCAACCGGGTTCTTCGGGGTCGACTCACCTGCGCCTCAAGCGGCGATATGTCATTGCTGCTCATTTGGGATGCAGTAGTCGGGGGTTGGTACAAATCGAAACAATATCAGCGGTTAGATTAAGCAAGATATAGGTGCCGGCAAAGATCATGCTACAAGCTTGGACTACCGGGATATCACGATTTGAAACTGAATCGACCATTAATTGACCAAGGCCTGGGTAAATAAAGACAACTTCTACAACCACGACGCCCACAACCAGGTAGGCAAGACTAATGGCAATGATGTTGGCAATAGGCGCCCATGCGTTAGGTAATGCATGTTTAACAATGACTCGAAACTTGGGCATTCCTTTTAAGTGCGCCATTTCGATATAGGCGCTTGCCAGTAGATTGATAATGGAAGCCCTAACCATGCGCATCATGTAGGCCAAAATTACCCCCATCAGCGTAATTGCAGGGAGTGCCACCTGATGTAACTTGTCAACAAACGAGGTGTCTTGATCAATATTTGAAAGACTTGGAAACCATCCCAGTTTTACGGAGAAGTAAAGAATAAGCACATAGGCGGTTAAGAATTCTGGCGCAGATACGGCACCTAATGTGACAACATTGACCGATCGGTCATAAGCACTGTTTCGATAGAGAGCCGCCAAAATGCCAAAAAGAAGCGCGAGCGGAACGGAGATTGCGGCAGCCGTTAGGGCGAGAAAAAGGGTATTGGATAGACGGAAGGTAATAAGTTCCGCGATATCACGCCGGTTTGCGAGCGAAGTCCCCAGATCACCCTGTAAAACGCCAGCCCACCAGTCGATATAGCGGGTATGCGCTGGCCGATCGAGACCCAGTTCGTGGCGCAAAGCGGCAACGTTCTCGGGACTGGCGCCCTGTCCTAACAGCGCTTCTGCAATATCGCCGGGCAGAAATTCAACGCCAACAAAAATAATAATAGAAACCACAAAAAGCGTTAGCAGCCCAAGACCAAATCGCTGCAAAATCATGAGAAGAATTCTATTCATTATCTTTTAACGCTTACATCTTTGTGAGTTATCCAACACTGTAGCGCAGATCAACGCAGTTTGCATATTGAGTTTTTAATCTTCAGTTTCTGTATGTTCGGACTGAAGATATTGTTTATGCCTTGCTTAATGAAAAAATAAGCGGCCCGAAGGCCGCTTATTCAGTTAGTGCCCCAGATTCAGGCGACTAAACTTTCCACCAACGTTTGAGGTAATGGCCTCCGTCCATTTCCCAGCCGCCGCCGATCTCATCGCCGACACCCACGGTGTCGCGAGTTGCGGCAACGTCAGTACCAAAAGCGGGGATAATCGTGCCGCCTTCTTTGGAAATGATA
>Ga0209631_10003520_pt1 | contig 17929 bp, 28 predicted proteins | sample COG_08_FD_184752 | JGI IMG/M metagenome (GOLD analysis project Ga0209631, IMG submission 184752) | Pelagic Microbial community sample from North Sea - COGITO 998_met_08 (SPAdes) (version 2) | ecosystem: Environmental > Aquatic > Marine > Neritic zone/Coastal water | place: Helgoland, sampling...
CGTTGTCCCTACAGTAGCCCCTAGTCCGATCACCAGATCATCAGCAGAATCATCTAAGCCCATGTAAAAATCTTGAGCATGACCATCAAAAACGATCTTTCTATCTACTTCTGTCCCTGTGCCAACCGTAAGGTCACCTGATAGCGTTGCGTTCACTGTTCCTGTTGGGATTGCTATTACCGTTCCGTCTGCATCATTCTTAATGGTGACATCGTTTGTTGATCCTTGACCAGTAACGATTATCCCATCTGCTGCTGCAAACCCCACTGCTGCTGCATCTCCAGCAGACGTATCCCCTTCTGGCTGAAACGTGCCAGAACACACAACGTCATTTGCGAAAACAACGTCTTCTAAAACATCATATACAATTGCTCCAGAGCCGCCGCCGTCTGTAATGACTACCTTAACTTTACCGTTAGGTATGGTCACACTCGCTCCAGAGCCTTGACTTATGATAATGGACTGACTGCCCGTTGTCGCATTCTCTATAATCCACACCTTAGAAACAGTGTTTGGTGCGAGAGTTACAGTCCTCGTCGTGCTAAGAGAAGTAGAAGTTATTTTAAGATAAAATGCACGAGCGCCATCCGAGGTTCCGTCTGCCATTGTAATGGTGGTATTCGCATCTGAGCCCATATTCTCAGTGCCGTACCCAAGAGCTTCTCCGATAAGCTCAAGGTTGGTATTCGTGGTGTTCCCCCACGTTCCTGCGTTTTCACCCGTTCCCATTTCTGAGAGACGCAAATTATTTGTATAAGCAGTTGTCATTACACTTCTCCGTTAGGCTGCTATCTGTTCCCATCCAGCATCTTGATTTGGGACAATGAGCCCCCATCCAGCATCTTGATTTGGGACAATGAGCCCCCATACGTTTGATTCTCCAACAACGCCAGTAGCTGCTACACCCTCTGGAGAGACTATAACATCTCCAAATACTGCAACAGACCCCATTGCACTTGTTGCGCCGGGGCTTGCAACTATCACGGTTGGCAAATCAACCGTAGCCTGACCTACTGCCCCAGTGCCTGCTACCCCAGTTACTGAGATTGTTTGACCAAATGCTACAGTAACGTCACCGACTGAGCCCGTAGCACTTAAGCCAGAAAGAATTACCGTTGGCAGATCAACAAGTACCTCACCAACACCGCCTGTTGCTGCTATGCCAGTTGGAGATACTCCAACGCCAGTAGTTACTGTTTCGTCTCCAACAGAGCCTGTTGCTCCAAGCCCTGAGACAGAGAACGAAACGCCCGCTCCCTCAACAATGGTAACATCATTGGTGCTTCCTGTCCCTGCAAGTCCAGACACAGAAACGGGGAGTTCTTCTCCCCAGACGCCTTCCCCCCAAGTGCCTCTGCCCCACCCGGTTATATTAGCCATTGTTCACTCAAATATTATGCAATCCTAATAATAGCAGTCGACGAACTTGCAGATGGAAATTGAATAGTAAAATCTCCAGAGCTACTCGTTTTATCAGAGCTAAAATCAAGGACCAATACAGTTGGATCGCCTGACGCGGTATCGTTATAAATCAACGCCCCTCTCGCGGTGAGAGACGAAGACGAAAATGTCAGGTCAGCGAAATCTGTTAACGCAGTTGTGCTACTTGTCGATGGGTCAACTCGCGTAAGGGTCCCGCCACCAGCCGAATATCCAGTTCCAGATATTTCATTGCTTGCTGTATAAGCTGTAGTAGCAGCCGTGAAACTTGCACTATTTGTATACATAGCAAGTTTAAACGTGTTCCCACCAGAGTTCTTAAAGTTGTGAACGCCTTCCAACAATTCTTTCTTGAAACTCGTACACATAAAATTACCGCTAAAGGCCATCACACTCTCCTCATGACATCTGCCAAGTCTTTATATCCCCCTTTAAGGGCAATTTGTACACAACGATCTCTTTCTGAACGCATTGCCATCTTAACATACTCAAGAACAACATTCTTCATATTTCTTTCGAAGGCGTGTGCCTGATCTCGTATAACGTCAGGGGCTGAATCACTGACGTTAACAATTTTATTGCAACACAACTCTGTTATTTGCTCACACGATAATCCCCCATCGTTGCTTGTCTGAACAAACACAGAGCCAACGGGGCCTGCCTCAACAGCGTCAAACTTCATGCTGTTTGCCTCATCCCATTGCGATACGAATCGACGTTTGTCTCAATCGCTCCATATTGAGTTAATGACCCTAAAGCCTCTTTGTAACGCTTCTCGTAAAACGCCATGATATCCTGTTCGCCCTTTAGATAAGTGTACGCCTCAACGAGCGTCCCATATAGAAGCGCAGTTTCAGCATTATCGCTTAACCATGTATTAGCATTAGATGAAGAAAGCTGGACTGGCTTCGCCTTATAATGAAGCTCTGTTGAAAAGTTCGAGCTTGTTGCTGGAGCGATTAAAAAGAAATCATCATCGAAGTGTGCGTAAAACCTTGGGGTTCCTGTCGTATCAGAATCTGGGAACGCCTCTCTTATGAAAGACACGTCTTTAGGGATCAAAAATGTATAGACATTCCCTGAATCTACAACAGCCATAGAATAGGCTCTATAAAAATCTGTTGGCTTTGAAAGATACACAGAGCCTGCTGTGGCCGTTCCTAACACATTTTTGTGAAAGTCTGGTATATCAACATCATAAAATATACGCTCTTCTGCTTGCCCGATAAACGTATCAATGTTGCTGACAAAAGACGTTTCTGTATTCTGTGTGTATTCTTGGATCGCCGTTTTAAGTTGGGTATAGTTCATATCATTACATCAGGTTACAATGGTTACCGAACCAACCTGACCCTCTGCCTGCAAACTTGTCTCTGTAGAGAAGCCGTAAGCTTCTGCCAAGGAGTTTCTGTCTCCAACTGGGTTCCAGTTTGCTGAAGCTGTTGACGATGACTCTATCCTGTTATCTGGCCTTGCACCGAACAACGCTTGCGGATCGTGGACAGGATACCTGCCAAGGAAATTCTGTGGGTGATCAGGATCAAGCATATCTCGACCAACCCGAATACCTGTGTTCCTGCCGTCTTGCACCTCATACACAAGGTCTCTGAGCTTATATGTAAACCCACTCCTGTCGCATATTCCTAGTGCATATTTACCCGCTGCATAAGAGGACATTAGATTGTATACCCTCCCGGCGTGATTTGTATGCCTGCCTTAACACGGTCTTCTCCAGCAGCATAATTAAAATGCTCATCATATATTTGCTTGAGCGTAGTTATGCGCGTAAAAGCCTCTGGCTTCTTCATAGAGATATAATAAGCCAACCCAGACGTAAGGGCTGGCAACCACCTCTCAGGGGCATCGTAATTGTTTGTGCCGCTGGCCCCTACATCTTCAATACGCTTAATCCTTAAAAAATAAAATGTATACGTCTCTGTGCTATCTGGTGTGGGCCACAACGTGAATTGTGGCGAATTTGTGCGTTGTATATATATCTGTAACGGCTTTCCCTGCGTTAACTTATTAGGGATATTGGCAAATGTAGATGGGCTTATTCGGCTCAAATTCGAATCACTCTGATTACTAGAGCTTCCAGAGTTTGTGCGGATATGATGCTCAATAAAATCTATGGTCCCAGCAGGGAAGCTGTATGTTGCCGTCCCTGCTGTGAGAGCCATAGTTCCTTCTTCGATTGTCCAGAGGTTCACGCCTCTGTTGATCCACTCAAGCGACATCAGGTCGAGGCTTCTACGTGCAGTTTTCAAGTCGTACCCACCGCGCATCTCCACGCCAGCCCTTTCATAGGCCTCTTCACAGATATCAATGATATCTAGAGTGAAGTTCTGAGTGCCGCTTGTAGCCATTTACTTCTTACCGCGCTTTGCCATGATCTTCTTCTTGCCATTAGCCATCTTAGACCCGCCGCGCATCATAACTTTTTTCTTAGACCCGCCACGCATCATCTTCTTCTTCATTCCACGCTTGCCCATTGCCATGATCTTAACTCCTTCTTACTTCCACCAAAGATTGAAACAGGTCATCGCTAAAGTAATTATAATACCCAGAGCCCTCTAAAGCTACACTAGCCTTATTAAGAAACGAAAGTGATTGCACAAAGATCATCATATAGTCTTCTTCTATGTCAGATTCCCAATCATTATCTGTAAGAAACTCTTCGGTATCCTCGCTAGGTGGGAAGTCAGGATGGAACAACATCAGGTGCATGTCAGATACCCTGTGCCGCTCATTCCAAAGATTAACCCATCTGTCCCAACGCTCATACTTGTTCAGGTTAAAATTAACCCAAATCAATATGTCCTTTTCTTTCGGGTTAAATTTTTTAATAGCGTCTTTGAGGCATGGGATACTGTTGCCCACGACAACATCTACTTTATCGTTTCTCCATGCTGCCTCTGCATATGGACACGCCTTCATGCCGCCCAAATGAGGATTTGGCACTTCAAGCACGTCACGCGACCAAGATCGTATGTCTTGTCTTACAAAGCTTTGCAATAATGGCGGCATATCGACAGTCATTTACTTCTTTTTTTTCGGACGTTTCTTTAATTTTTTAAGATCGGCACCAGTAACCTTGTCGCGAGGAGGAGCAACTCTAGCTAATTTCTTTTGCTTCGGGCTATACTTCTTAGCTGGCATCTTCTTGTTACCCCTTAATTGACTTTGCATTTGGCCTCTTGTATTTGGCATTTATCTATATCGCTTTGTCTTCTTAGCTATCTTCTTAGGCTGCTTTGCAAACTGTTTTCCCTTTTTTGTCGCTTTTCGTTTTGCCTTTGTTGTTGCCGCATACTCTTTAGAGCTTAACGATTTGATCGCAGCAGTTGGAAGATAGCGCTCTCCAGTTGCTTTTGGGCCTTGCGTCGATGGCTTTCCTGATTTAGTGCGCCACTTCTGCTTACCCCAACTCTTTAATGACTTTTGTGACTTCTTGAGAGCCATTAGTTTTTATACCCACCACCCGCTTTTTTATAGCGCTGTGCTAACATCTGGGCCTTCCTAGCGCTCCATTGCCCCGGCTTCCCGCCCTTTCCTCCAGCTTTAATTGCACTAAACATCCTTTTCCGCATAGCGGGTTTCGTATAGTTACCCGCCTCATTAACACGGCTTTTTGATTTTTTCTTAGCTGGCATCTAACACCTCCACCTTCTTCGCGCCTGCCGTAGCCTGCTGTTTGGATTCTTTGCCGCTTTTGGAAATTTCTTCATTTGACCAGCGCTTCTGGCGCAGTAAGACTTGCGTCTCGCCGCCCTAGACTTGCTAGGTTTTTTTTCTGTAACAGCCGTCTTTAACTTGCTGCCGGGATTCTGGCGGCGATACTTTGCAACGCCTTTCTTGGTAAGGCCTGCGCCAGACTTGGTTGGACGTTTATGACCACCCTTGATGGTCATACCCTTCATGCCCGTGCTTTTTTTTGTCTTTGCCATGAGAAAGCCTATAAAGCCTAATCACGCATAGTACTTAACGGCCCGGATTACAATTGTATAGGAATCTCCAGACGCCCCTGTACCCAACGTAGACAACAGTATGTCTCCCGTTGCGTTGGTGCCGTACATCTTCAGGCCACCTACACTTGAGAAGTCTTGATATGTCCAGTCTGGACCAAGGCTAAAAGCAACGACATTCGTATCGGCGTCATATAGAAGCTGAACACCGTCGAAGCCGTGGACTGAACCCCATATTTCCTGTATCCGAACTTCGTTACAAAGCTGACCTGTCGCTTTTGCATTTAATGCTGACACGTCAATCTTTGTAACATTCGTTTCTCCAGACGAGTCTGAAAGGTTTGTAAGCTGAACGACAAGTTGCCTTTCACCATCTTCGATGGTTGTGACATTTACAGCATCTGCCATATCTTACTCCTCAATCAAGCCCATCAAGACCAGACGTTTTCTATCCGCGCTGCCTTCTGGAGGAAGGTCTGAAGAAGCAGACTTTTTTTTAGTCTTCTTCTTTGGCTTCTCCTGCACATACGCTTCATTAACATCTGGCGTCGATGGATCGTCTGCAACGTAAGTTCCTGACTTTGTCCGCGCTCGTTTAGCCATAAGTTGTCTCCTTAGTAGCTAACGCCACGATCTTGAGCGACAAGGATGTAATCGATGGACATCGATTTAGTTCCTGTAGCATCACCAGAAATCTCCATAGCCGCTGCTGTCATATTAGCAGTGGGGATATTAGCGGTGTGTGTGCCAACTAGCTTACGGTTAATGTAATACTCAACCCGACTGGTTGTGCCATACGTTGCAACAAAACTCACAGTGACATTGGTGTCATCAGCAAAATCATTAGTAGCGGCGAGAGTGGTATCAGTCTCTGTGCCACCAGACTCTGAGATTAGATGCGGGGTTGCATCACCATCATCGATCTGAAAGCCAATCCGGTTAGCGGCGGTTAAACAGTTCTCTGGGTTAGTCGCAAAGTTTTCGCAAAGACCGATGAACAAGTCCATTTGATCTGCATCAGACATAGAGAAACGTGCTTCAAAATAAAGCTTTTCACCCGACACACTTGGCAGGGCGAAAATCTCGTTGCCCTGAATAGAAGCGCCGTCATTGTCTGTCGTTGCTTGAGACGAGAGCTTAACAAAACCGCCGACAGTATCAGCTAGAATAGCGGCAGAAGCGCTGCTGTCCTTAACGACTGTCCAATCATTGGTGTTATCTAGAGCTACACCTGTGAAGTCATCCATGTAGACAACCTGATCAGGCCATGCCGCAATATTGAGCCCCTCCAGTGTGGGACGAGCCGAAGAAAACAGGACCGGGCCTGAGAAATGAGTTTTTGCCATTTGGCATTCCTCCTTACGAAAGGTTTCGCCCTAGAGTCTTCGTAAGCGTCTGCTGGGCCAGTCGCTAGGGCTAATGCATCCCAGATAGTCAGAGTAACCATCATTTAATGAAGAAAGGGGGGGCGAGCCCCCCTCCCCTACATTAAGAAGCGCCCGGTGATCCGAAGACCCCCAGAGGATCAGACACACCAAACGAATAACGCTCACGGGCTTTATACCGCACGTTACCAGTCTGGAAGTCTCCGTCCATTGCCGTAGTCATAGGCGCACGTTCGAAGTGCTTCATGCCATTCGGCACATCAGTCCGAATGAAGAAAGCATTCGTGTCAGTCAAGTAATGATTGACCGAATAACCTTCAGGTATCGTGCCATTGCTGTTGATAGCATTGATATCGTTATCAGCAGTGCCTACCCGTTGTTCTGTCTCCAGAATACGAGTTGCCACGAACATGAGGTCAGGTGGAACAATCAACTTGCGAGGACGTGCCGCAATGAGCAAGCCGCGCTGGTCGGTCCACTTCGAAATCTGAATGACCGCTGCCTCAAGAGAGGTTTCGTTCAAGTCAGATGCCGTAGCAGGCCTGTTTGAGTTGGTCCCCCCACTCACCAATGGGTGAGCGGTGCTAAACAGCGTCACGCCGTCTCCAGACTGGAAAGACGTAAAGCCATTGTTGAGCGGCGTTGCAGACTTCACTTGCTTCGTATACGCCATTGCACGGGCTAGGGCTTTAGTATAACGAGCGGATAAGCTGTCATAGAGGTTGTCCTCCATCGCTTCTTCCGTAATCGCAAAACCCATAGCGACCGTTTCATGGTTGTAACGAGCCGTGAAAGACTCTTGAGCAACGTCATACGAGATGGATGCGCCTTCATTCTTAACAGGAGCCGCATCAAAACCCGAAAGCGCGACTTCTTCCTCGAAGCTACGCTCTGAAGCCTCAGTCTCATACACTTCCGTGTGTTCATCTTCGTACTTCTCATACTCCAGACCGAAGAGAGCATTAAGCCCCGGCAGGAGTTCTTTAAGCATTTGCGCTCTTGAAATAGCCATTGCTTAGATTCCCGTCGTGTCTTGGTACTGGTGAGAAGCGCAACTGTCGCCAGTCGCATCACCGCCCGAGTTGAACTTACAGATGACATCAGTGAATGAATCACCAGCCGCTGAGTTTGGCCCATCAACAAAATCGATGATACGAACTGGAAGCGTCTTGGTGGTAGCAATAGTGCTTCCATCAATGGCGTTCTTGCTCGTGCCAATCGAAGTTGAGCCAGCCGTCTGCACAACTGCTACGTTGTTGCCTAAACCCGTTTGAGCGATTGATTGATCGCTTTGGGCTTGGAAAACAACATTCGGATCATCACAGACATAGGCCATGATGTCGTCAGCAGCCGTTGATGCGGGGTAAGTCTGACTGAAAGTCAGTTGATTGGTGTTGGGATCAGTATACTTAACACCAACAAAGATACCACAAGGTGTCATCGTCGTGGTCCCGGTGTCTTTTTCGACAGTTCCGGTGTTGACGATTTTTACGACATCCCCGTAGAAGATCGCGGTCCCGTAGTTGTTGGCAATCTTGATGTGACGTATGGCATCAGACCATGTGCCGCCACCAAGCAGGCCGACAGGACGGAAACCATAAGGCGCAGCAGTAGTAGCCATTTGCCTAATCTCCTTCCTAGAAGATCGAAGTTAAACCAAAAGAGTTTAACCCGGCTTAACGCCACTACCAAACTGCACTCTTGTAGAAGATTCATTCAGCTTTGGCATCCGGGGGTCACTCTCACGCATAAAGTTATTGTCAACAGACTCAACCTGCCGTAATGCCGCTTTCTCATAGTACTCGTTACGAGCACCTACGTTCTCCGCAGAAGTTTTGCAAAGGAGCAAACCACCAACTTCTATGTTTCCAGCCCATTGACTATTGTGATCAGACTGGATCATAAGCTCTGGATGATCTTCTGCCTTTACTGGCTCCCACCCCTCTCTGAACCTCTTAGACGCATTCACGTTGTCAGCGGCCCCTAGAGTTGCTGTCCTAATCCACCTGAAGACATAGCCCTCTTGCGGAGTCGGATCAGGAAGAACCTGCGGCGGTTCCCACGATTTTTCACGCACTTCTGTTTCACGGGTTTGTGTCTGTCTTGGTTTGCGCTCTGATCCTGTAACGTCAGCCATTACTCATCTCCTTCATAAGTTGGGCAGCGTATCTCTCAGGTGTTACGCCGAGTTTCCTAGCGAGGGTTACTTGGCGGTCAGTTAACTCCACTTGGCGCGGTGCCTTCCCTGATCCCCTTTTCGAGGGAGAGACAACCGGAGTTTTTCGAGAAGTCGGAGACTTACTGACATTGTTGGCCTTCTCGAAAAAATTAGGAAACTGCTCATGTAGAGCAGCATCAATTTGTTTATAGTAGTCTAAATTTCCTCTGGGGTCTACCCCTTGTTTTACAAGTTCTTCATGAAGGCCGACTGCAAAGCCAGTCATCCGCTCATTCCCCGGAGATTGAAACCACGCATTATTCTTTAACCAGCCAACTGCCATTGGGTCTGGCGGCACAACTTCCTGTTGTTGGACAGGCTCTTGTTGCTGTGCAGCGATTTGATTTTGATGAGACTGATTAATTGCATCGCTCTCAACAGAAAAATGTATCTTCTCTGCATTGAGACGCGCCATGTCAGACTGCGCCTGTACAATAGCATCTGCGTCGCCACTCTCATAAGCATCCTGAAAGCGCTGTTTAGCGACCTCTAGCTCTGTGTTTGTTTTCTCAGATACCTGTTCATACAAAAGCTTTCTAAGATCAGCGGACTGATTCTTTAAGCCTTCGTTTTCTTGTTGAATGCTTTTTGCGTACTTAATCGCTTCAGCATTCTCTTTTTTGAATGCATCACTTTTCCTACGCTCTTCATGGAACTCATATCGAAGCTTGGAAATTCTTTTTTGGATTCGATTGCTGAGTTGGGACTCATCAAGGTCTTCTTCTGATTCATCGCTATCTTCCTCGACTGTGTCACCATCAGAAGCGGCTTCGTCATCTATGACCTTTACCTCAATAGCATCAGGGTCGATCTCATCAGTTTCCTGATCAACATCTGACTGGTCTTCTAAAACTCTCTCGCTCATGCTTTGGATACCCCTCTTGGATCAGCAACAACAGCTTCAATAGAATCATCATTTATAAGTCGAAACTCTTGACCGTGAATAACCATTCGTGTGCCGGAATACGATCTCATAACAATGAAATCTCCTTCCTTACACCACGGGCCTGTTGGAAACCTGTTTTCATCCCTATAGGCATCTGGACCCACTTTCATGACCATGCCTATAAGACTAGCAGCCTCTTCTCGCCTTCTTGTGTCTTCAGGCAAAAGGACGCCGCCTTCAGTCTTTGTTTCTTTTTCTGGGATAACAATTAGAAGTTTAAAGCCGCTCGGCTCTGGAATTTGTGATGCTTTTCTATCCTCAAGCTTCACAACTTTCTCTTTTGCCATTACTCTTCCCCCTTACGCAACGCTTCGAACAGATCGATCAGATCACGCTCTGCCAGAGCTAAACCTTCTATAACACCAACAATCTTTGAGTATTCTTCAAAGTTCTTCGCGCCACCTGTTGCTAAAAAATCAGCTTTCTCATTCATCGCAACTCTGAGGTTTTTCTGAAAAACCTCAAATAACGAGACTTGTTTTGTTTCCACTTTGCACCTTCAGGTTAAAATTAACCTGAATCAGTTCTATTACCATTACCCGTACCGATCAAGCTTTTTCCAACCTCTTGAACGATTTTTGCATTCTCAATTGCATCTTTACGACTAGCAGCTTTTTGTTCACGCCCATCCTTCATAGACTCTTTAGCAATCTCAACGCCCAGTCTGGCCCCCTCCATGCGCTCCATCGACTTAATACGAAGCAACTCTGTCTCCTGACGCATTTGCGCTTCTTGCAAGTCTTTGATCATCCGGGCTGTGTCGGTCTGAGCTTTACGCTCAAGATCAGCAGCCTCAAGCTGCAACTCTTGTTGCTGCATCTGGATGACAGGGTCTTGCGCTTTCTCTTGCGCCTCTTTGGCCTGCTGCTCCTGAACATCCTTGCGGAACAGACGATCCGAAGCTTCTGCAATAAGTTTGGAAAGCTTGACCTCCACATCGTTTGGCAAGGCCTCGCCCATTGGCGGCAACTCTATACCAAGTTCCTTCTCTATCTCGCGACGATACTTGAATGCCAAATGCTCTTGCACATGAGCCGCCAAAGCAGCGCCAATTGTACCAGCCATTGGGCTTTGACTGACCAACTGTTGTATCTTCGGGTCTTGAATTACATTCATGTGTATCTGGATATGTGCACCGTGATCCTGATGCGAAAACGCCTTGAGTGGCTTGCTGTTCAACACATCCATGTTCTCCGACACTGGATCGCGAGGCTCTGCTTCTTTCGAGAGAGGGATAATTGCGTCAGCGTCCTGAATACCCAAAACATCAAGCATCTGCCTATGCAGTTCGGGCAGATCATACATCTGCGGTGCCTGTTGGGATAATTGCAGTGCGGCTTGATACTGCATAATCCGCTGGCTCATCGTGGACGAGTTTGGGTCGCTTACGGGAATAACATCAATGCGATTGTCGAAGTCTTCTGCTTTTACCGCATCATCCTCTGACTCATACTCGTAGTTCTCGTCTGCCCCATAGTCATGAATAAGCTCTGCCAACAAGACAAACTCTCGCTTCATTGAAGCGTGGAGCCTTGCTTGAATGGCTGTCATCACTTTCATTGACCGCTCAATAAGCGCCAGCGTTGTGCCAACAGGAGCATCTTGCTTCATGTCGGCAATCTTTAAGTCTGTAAGGGAAGCAAACCTGCGCCCTTCATCAACAAGCTCTTGAAGCATCTGATGCAGGACGTTGCTTGGCTCTTTGTACGGCAAGAACGTAATGTTATCTTTAATTACGCCACCCGGAACGTCTACATCACGAAACTCCCCCGGCATGATGGGTGTATCATCACCCTTGATTCGCAAGCCACGAGACTTCAAACCACCCGGTAAGTTTGCCAATGTCCCGGCATCAATCAATTGCCGAAGCAACGATGTCGCGCTTTTCGCAATACCACCGATCAGATGTATCAAACCAAAGCCGTAGAACCCTAGACCGGGCATATACTGATAATGCACAAAATGCATCCGCTTCATCTTTTGCGGATCATCCTCGTACCAGTTCCTGCGAATAGAAAGAATTTTATTGTTTGTTTTCAATATCGTAACGACATAAGGCAAAGCAATGCCCGTCTCTTCGCCACTATCGTCAGTATCTTCAAAGCCGTCTAAGTCCAAATCAACGTGCATTTCGAGGACGATATGGCGCGTATCTGAATCTCCTGAGTAACTTTCGCCCTCTAGCTCATCATATTTTTCTTGAATGTTGGTATCAAAAGAAGGTGCGTTGCCAATTTTAACGTCACGATAGAGCCCCGCAACTTGCAGCTTTCTAATCTCGTTGGCGGTCTTACGCATCATGTGCGTATAGCGCTCTGCTGATCTTAGGTCTGAAGCGCCATAACTAACGATGAAATCTTCTGCTGGCACGAATGACGTGCAAATCCTATTCATTGTCGCGTCAAAGTATACTTTCTTGAACGCTGATCCCGCCAAAGGCAGGCTGAACAAGAGTTGCTCCATCTCAGGACGATACTCTGTCATCCTTTCGGTCAGCATATAATTCATATAATCGCGGACACGGAGAGACTGCTTTTCTTTCTCATCCGTCATCTTGCCTAAGATTTTGGTCTTCACGGGGCCAGAAGACGGGAACACTTCCATAATCGCTTGCGATTGAAACCGTATTACAGCCTCAGTGAGTATAGGGTGAAAAACCCCACAAGCACCGGGCCAAGGAGTGGTTCTGTCTTCAATTTTAAGGCCTAATAAATCTAGACCCTTCACGTAGGTTTCTGCCCAGTCTGAACGAGAATCTTTATCGCCTTCAAAATCTCCCATCAGATTTGAAGCTAGGGATTGAAGGTCTTGATCATCCATAAACTCTGCAAGGTTTGAATCATGCTCGGACGTGCCAACGCCTTCCGTCTCAGGATCGAAGTCAATAATCATCCCGCCATCGTCGGTGGTGATTGCAACAGCCTCTGGGTTTACAACCGCGACTTCGACTTTCTGCGCGTTTGTGTCCGGGTCCATCAACTCGATTTCAGATTCTTCAAGTCTCTTTTCTACGGCCATAACAGTTCCTCGCTTCCGCGATTATCATAAAGATTAAATATAAAAAGTTCTACACCCATTACACAGAGCTATTTTCATAGTCATCTACGATAACTCTAGCTCTATTGGCAATATGCTCCATTTCAATATCATCTTTTGACTGACCCTTATATTTGACCGCCAAATGATTGTCTATGAGCATTTGATTGATGGTCGTATCATTAATTAAAAACTCTCCAAGTATGCGCCCAAACTTCCCGCGCTGCTTGTCTATCTGTGTTTTAAGAACTTGCAACGAGCCAAGCGGAAGATAATCAGTAACGTATTGTTTCGCTATGTTACCATATTGCTTTTCGACTGCATCACGGGTTCTGCTTTCAGGTGTATCTACCCCATAGAGCCGCACCCGTTGTTTATGAAGCCAAACGCCAAAGCCCAAATCGATATCTACGTCAACAGTGTCGCCGTCAATAACCTTCACCACCCTGCACTGATACTCAAACATCAGTAGTACTCCGCTCTCTGCAATGGCACAAATTCATCATCTTCATCTGATTCGATGCGGATGAAGCCGCCCTGCCTGAACCTCAACAAAGCCTGTGTACTGCTATCGACCAAGTCATCATGTTCGCCCACGGGGAATGCAGCAAACTCCTCAATGACCTCTTCTGCCCAATGCTTTTGAGGAGCCCACACCACGCCTGACGCAAATAAGTCACTCACCGCGTTTACCCGCGCAATCTTATCGTTTCCGCGAGACGGTGTGAACTCTCCTATTGCAAGCCCCATTTGACGCAATTCAAATATCAACGGCGTACCAGCGGCCTTTGCTTCAACGATACACGCATCAGGCTCCCACTCATTGTACATTTTCATTGCGACCATCTTGAGTTCTGGAAACTCCATCCGGTCCTTGAATGCGTCCAACAGTATAATATTCGCACCTGACGTGCCGTCATCGTTTTCTGTGTAAAATACGCCCCATGTCGTACAAGCAGAATAGTCTGATCTTTCTGTCTTGAGGAAAGCTGTATCCCACGACTGAATGATAAACTCGCATTCTGGAGGGTTCTTCTTATCCCAAGGACGCCACCACTCACGTTTGATTATCGCTGTTTCTTCAGATGTTGGGTCTTGCTGATACTGGGCGCTCCACTTTGATGCTGGCAGTTCTGCCTTGAGCTTTTCCAGTTCGTCCAGCTTCCAGAACTCAGGCCAAAGAGAATTACCCGAAGGCAATATGGCGGGAAGCTGTATGATCTCCCATGCGTCTGAACCGTCACGGTTCTGAGATGCTTTTAATATTTGACCCGTCAAATCCCGTTGGTGCCATCTCGTCATCACGATGACAATGGCTCCCCCCGGCTGTAAACGCTGACGTGGGCCTGACGTGTACCACTCATACACGGGATCAAACACGGAGCCATCTGGAGATCGTGCTTCCTGTTCACTGTGCGGATCATCGATAATCAAGAGGTCCGCGCCTTTACCCGTTACCGCACCGCCTACACCAATAGCAAAATATTCCCCACCTTTGTTGGTGTTCCAACGTCCTGCTGCCTTTGAATCTGCTTGGAGGGACACCCCCTTGAATACCTTTTTAAAGTCTTCATCACCGACAAGGTTCCTGACCTTACGGCCAAAACCTACAGCCAATTCCGCTGTATGGGCGGTCTGGATGACCTTCTTCTCTGGGTACCTGCCTAAAAACCAAGCTGGCAGAAGGTAACTGGCGAACTCACTTTTCGTATGCCTTGGCGGCATATTGATAATTAATCTTTTAAGCTCCCCGTTACACACGCGCTGAAATGCGTCAGCCATAATCTTGTGATGGCTCCCATTGATGAAAGCAGGCCACATTTCTTTGACAAATGGCATGAAGGCTTTTTGAGAGTTTTCGCGTTTTGTGGATATCTCAAGGTCTTGAAGGAGCTTGAGTATCTCTTCTTGCTCTTCGAAGGGAAGGGAGCCGACTTGATCTAGGTAGCTCTGAAGTTCAGCATCCATGCCTTAATCTCTTTAAGGAAAGGGCGCTTTCGCGCCCTTTCCGAAGTGCGTATGGAAAATGCACGAGTAACGGTGTTCTCGGAACCGCGCTTGCAACATTTGCTAAGGGGGGACAAAACAAATGCATTAAGCAGTTAAATAATACATAAAATCCCTGAAATATCAAATGTCTGTAATTTTTAGTTTTCTGCCTTCTCCACTTGAGGCCCTACAACCTCCAGACTTCCATGACCAATCAGAAAGAAACATTCCCTTTTATTCACAGCCCGTGTCATCGTCCACGTCCCATTGCCTGCGTAGATAACAAAATCAGCGCCGTCTTTCGCAGTCCCTTTTATCAAGGGTTTCTCCCTAAATTTCTCCATCAGAAATTTCGACATAACGTCTCGTTTCTGACACGGCGGTATTGGCTCTGAACCTGAAGAATTACTCTCTGAGATATACGAAGAGCAAGCTGCCAGTAAGAGCGCTGCAATCGCAGTAATGCCGATAATTTTACGCTTTCTCATAGAACTTCCTCGACCATTTCCAATGCCTGTATAGGGGTTTCCATATATACGGAAAGGCCCAGCTTAACTTCATGACTGCCCAGTTAAACGCATTATAGGGAAACTTCATCGGCCTCATGTAGTCCAAGAATAATATCACTCTCAGCTTGTCAGTACCATTGACCGCATAATGATTATATGTGTCATCGAAGACCATCACTTCCCCGTTCTTCCAGTGGTACCTATCCCCCTCCACGTCGATAAAGCATTTGTTCTCGTCAGGGATAATCAAGCCCATGTGCATCCGTAGCACCCCAGCCCACGGCCCCTCATGGGGGTTAAGCGCTTTCTCTGGCCCCAGAACCGACAGATACGCTGATACGATCTGTGGGTGTCTTTTCAGGATACTCATGAGAATGGGGAACTGCTTGGCGTTCTTACGGAACGTCCAACCTGCCCCTTTGAGGAAAAACATACGCCATTTGTCATCATTGCTGATGTAAATCTGATCTGGCGATATATCCTGAAAAGGAGCAAACCCCACATACCGGGTCATCATGCGCTTTGTTTCTTTAAGTATCTCAGGATAGGCATCTTCCAGTTCAGAAGAAATAGGAAACCAAAACTTATCGTAGAACTTATGATCACCGCACAAGCAAGCCTTACGAAATGGCGCTTTTACCGCTTGAGCGAACTCAAAAGCGTTCATCAGTACCACTCGTCGTCGGGGTTAAGGATAAACACTGGCTTGTTCATAGTTAACGCCCAGCCTACCTCGTCGTCCACGCCCGGACTTTTACGCCACCCCGGCAAGGCAAGAACTGCCAACACATCAAAACCTTTAAAGAGGTGGAAATCCACTCTCATCCAGAAGCCTTTATCATGCGCCCCCATCTTATGATCTCTACCCTTAATCGCTTCACCATAAACAATAGGCGAGAAGGCCCAAATTCCCTTTCAAAGCAGCCATTCGGTTATTTTGGCGGTCACCCTACCCCTTTCCTCCATAACAGCGCTAGAAACGCCAGAATCAGGCTGATAAGTGGGTTGTGATGAGTAGGGAGAGGCAAGATAGACGGTTTTATTCTTACATTCGGCAGCAAACATGAAGAAATCACTATGAGCGCCACCCTCCAGAGAGGCAGGAAGCCCAAACTCCGGGAAAGGAATATCCAAATTTTTTATCATAAGCCCCCCTATATAGTACTAACTAAAAAAAATAAATCTAGCTAGAATAGTTCTATTTAGTACTAGACTAGTATAGAACTATATGCTAGAACTATCTAGTTCTTTCTTAGCAACACAGAGAAAATGGGTAAACGCTCTAGTTTCGAACGAAAAGAACGTGATTTTTATCGAACCCCGCTAAGTGCCGTCGAAGTTTTAATCCCTCACATACGCCACATTAAGAACTACGTCGAACCGTGCGCGGGTGATGGCGCTTTAGCCGAACATTTAGGCAGGTTCGGTAAGTATTACGATTATCTAAGCGATATCTGTCCTCAAGATAGCCCTAAACCCATTCATAAAATGAATGTTTTTGATATTACTAGCTGTAATGCACAGGCATTCATAACAAATCCACCTTGGGATCGTAGAATACTACACCCATTAATCCTACACCTATCAAATCTAGCCCCAACATATCTACTATTCGATAGCGATTGGGCTCATACTATCCAATCAGAACCCTATATGAGCAGATGTCACACTATTATCAGTGTAGGCAGATGCAAATGGATCGAAGATTCACCCCATACGGGTAAGGATAACTGTGCATGGTACCATTTCGAAAGAAAAGAACCCGAATTTACGAGGTTCTATGGCAAAAAAAGGGTACCTAAAAAGGGTACCCCCCCCCTCGCTATGATAAATCTGTGATTATTTGAGTGGATTAGTGTGCGTGTGTGTAGGGCTACGTCGTAGCATAGCGGTGGGGTGGGGGTAGGTGGGGCCTAGCCGTCCAGATAGTGTGGCTAAAAGGTGTACCCCCCTCGGCTTTTTCTAGCGATCAAGGCAAGCGTTTTTCTGTGGAGTTAATTTTAACCCGTCAGCAAATCCTGTAGCTTTCGAGTCAGCTCCTGCCGCAGTTCATCCGGTGATCTGTCTGAGCTGTCCGTTTCAATTCGTTCGATGAATAGCCCCACGTCGTGCGTCTTACCCAGCAGCTCAAGAGCCCGGACCCTAGCTGCATCTGACTCAGCATTCATAGCTTCATGTTCCAACCGCTCCAACACCAGCCGCCTTCGAGAGCCCGCAGAGGCTGATGCAGCCCGCTCAATACTAGCATGATGAGCTTGAAGTCTCCGGGATATCTCATGGTGTCCCGCTAATCTCCATGCCTCATTGTCTATTGCGCTGCGTTTCATGCCGCCTGCATCGTATGCATTGCAGTAAGCTTCATATTGGGTCTTGCCCCGGATCAACCCAGCAAGGAATGCTTCTTGCTTACTCGTAAGCTTGCGGCGTTTGCTTGCGGGCGA
>Ga0209631_10003525_pt1 | contig 17917 bp, 12 predicted proteins | sample COG_08_FD_184752 | JGI IMG/M metagenome (GOLD analysis project Ga0209631, IMG submission 184752) | Pelagic Microbial community sample from North Sea - COGITO 998_met_08 (SPAdes) (version 2) | ecosystem: Environmental > Aquatic > Marine > Neritic zone/Coastal water | place: Helgoland, sampling...
CCGACTTCCCAGACGTCTTGGGGCCGAATTCACTTGCTTTTCCTATGCGCGCCGAGGGGCGGAGCAGCCGGGGGAGGCCGGGGTCGCAACCCTTTCGAACGCCTGAACTGGAGACGATGGTATGACGACGCACTGGACAAAGACGGGACTCTCGCCGAGCTCGGTGGCCTTCTCGGATGCCATGCCGCGTTCGCCGCAAGGGTGATCCGAGGGGGCGGCGGCCCGACCGCCGAAGCCGAGAGGGAGAGGCACTCGCGACTCGCCGCGGCAGCCGCGCTCGGGGACGTTCTCGAGGGTCGCGACTCGTCCGCTGACCTGGCTGAGACGTGGAGCCGCTTCGTGGACGGGGCTGAGATCGGAGCAGGGACGCTTCAGCAGCTCCAGGCTGACGCCGGCGCGAACGCCGCGATGGCCGCGAACATGGCGGCGGAGGCGGGCTGGTGCCAAATAGCGACGCTTCTCGACGGGTTGTCCAGGGAACTGGACGGTGGGGCCGTCCGGGAACTGAGCAGGCTGATGGAGGTGGCTCGCGACGGCACGAGCATCGCGATGACCGCCGCGAGGGCGAGAGCGCTGTACAAGATTGGGGTGAGGTCCCCGGCGGATGTCGCCGCCGCGAGTGAAGACGACCTCGTCGCCGCTCTGCTCAGGGCGAGCGACAACGCGAACGCGCGACGGGGCGGTGTGAAGGGCGACGGGACGGCGGCATCGACGAAACTGAACGATGCCACCTGGGCCATGTCGAGGAGAGCCGCGCGAGACATCGTCGCCGCGTGCGTGACGCACGAGAGACGGCGACTGGAGGCTCTCGTCTCGGAGAACACAGACGCGGGTGAAGATTGACGCCGCACGTACGGACAAACAGTGTGTATTACGCGCAACGCTATGATATATTGTAGTGCGAGACTGACGCAAATCAACGAATCGATCGTTTCCCACCCCTCAGAACGGCAAAGGGGGCAGGAGTCCCTCGTTTCCGGGTTCGCGGAACTTCTTTTTGTTCGGGGCGGTCAGCCGGAACGAGCGGATAGCCTTCTCGAAACCGTCCGAGTTGATGTCCCAGAACGACTCCGGCGCGGAGAAGGTGCAGGTGTACAGGTACTCGCCCCTGATCGCGGTAACACCCACGGAGTGCCTGAACGTGGTCGCCTCGCGCTCCTGCAGGTTGGGCGAGCCCTGGCTGATGTACTCGTAGTACACGTAGTCCACCCCGTCGATGCTCTCCTTCTTCGCGCTCTCCACCTCCGCCAGCGAAACCTTCTGGCCGGAGGCGATACGACCCGTCGCCCTGTCCGCCAGCACGCCCTCCGCGATCTGCCGCGGCTTCCATTCCTTCTGATCCACCTTGGCCAGCTTGGGCGGCGCGGGTCCCACGGTGACCGTCGCGGTGAGCGGTCCTTGGAGGAACGAGATGAGCTCGTACACGATCCTCTGGCGCGCGTCGGGGCTCATGGGCTCGGCGCTGGAGTACGTCTCGCGCACCCTGCTCGTCGCCCACTTAATTTTCTCGCCGGTTGAATTCTCGCTGGGGTACGCGAACTCGTACGCCATGACGGGCTGGGCGATGGGCGCGGCCATCGGGACGGCCTTCTTGGGAGGAGGCGCGGGAGGCGCGGGGGCAGCCTCGGGCACGGGGGCAGCCTCGGGCGCGGCCTCATCGTCGGCGATCGCGGGGAACGCCGCAGCCGCCGCGAGCATCGCCGCGGAGTCCACCAGCATCGCGCGGCGACCGCGAACGGCCTCGGCCTCGTCCGCCGACGACGACGACGATCCGAGCTCGCGGTTAGATGACGACGCGCGGGCGACGACGGCGGCGCACCTACCCGCGGTGGGCCGGGACGCCGCCGATTTCGAGCTCGCGACGCGCGACTTGATCATCGTCGCGGAGCATACCGCCGAAGCGGACATGGCTGAGACGGACGCCATCGTGTGTGGAGTTCCCGATCGAAGTTGTTATCCTGATGGTCAGGGTCTCGGCCGAGGTGAAGCGGGACACTGGAGAGCCAGCCTCTGTGTGATCACGAGACTGGATTCGCGTGCGATTTCGAATAAAAAAGTTGAGATAGCCAATTTTCAAGACTGCTCGCCACTCAACAAAAAAGTCCCGCTTTTTAGATCGCCGATCTTTAAAAAAGTCGTCAAAATAAAGGGATCTTGTTGTGAAAACCGACGGTTCGGGGAAGATATACGGCGCTCGGTATGGGTCACGTGTTTAATTTTGATTGAAAATATCGGAAATGCGATCCGGTCTCGCACTGAAAACGTGGTCAGAGTGCTCCCCGATTTCGTGGAGAGCGGGGATTTTGAGGTTCACGCGCGTGACACCTGGAACGACGAGCCACAGACCGTCGTTTTACGGTTCAACAGCGCACGAATTTGTCGCCACATTCAAGTTCTGATCGACCGTTGGCATTTCGTTCAGCCACAGAATTCGCGTTTGGGTTGGAAATACGGCGTAAATTGGGGATCTGTACCTATGGGGATTTACCCTGAACGACCGTCCGTTCGTTTGCGTCTGGGAATGCGCCCCGTGTTTGGTCTCTTTTGTGGAAAGTGTTGGGCTGTCCGAGTTCCTGAATGTCCCCTCCAAGCGCCGCCCCTCACGCCATAGCTTAGCGCTCTCGCACGTTAGGACGGCGCGTCGAACCTCTCGACACGCGCGTGCGAGCACAAGGCGCATCCACCGCCGTTTTTCGGGTAGCAGCGAGCTCGAGCATCGTCTCGCGCGCGCTTTTCGCCGCCTCACCGCACTTCGGGAAAGGCAAACACTCTGAAGCGGCGAGCCACTCGGAACTCCGAGAAACGCGCCCAGACCGACGGGCATTGGCGCGACTCGGTAGGCGGATTCGGGCATTCACGTTCGCGTCTGATTGGATCAGAGTCTCGCCAGGGTCCTCGAGAAGGCATCCGCGCGATCTCGGATCGAATTCGACGCTCGCGCTCGAGGCGAAGCCCAGTTCCGCGGCGCGCACGGGACCGGCAGATTTCGGAGTCGTTGCTCGGAGTCTCCGCTGAAAGGAAGCCCTAGGCTGCTTCGCCCCGCGGCCGGGAACGACCTCTCTCGGCGACAGCTCGGTCCGGTTGGCGGGTCAGAAGGTCTTCACCGATCGTTTGGGTACCGAAGCCCCTCCACGCATAATCAAAGGGACAATAGTGATGATAGCCACGACGTGCGGCGCGCGCAAGTTGACCCACCCGTAGCTCGGAAAACACGGGAACACACAGATCGAGGGAATTCTACAGATTTGCATCAGTGCACACACTGCTGAATGACCATGGCGACTCCTGAAGAGGAACACAACGCAGAGCCGCGCGAACCGCGCAGCGACGAGGAGAGTCCCAAGTCCGAGGATGAGGACGAGACGGAGACCAAATTCGTGGAGTGGGACGACACCGGACGCTTCGGAAGGACCACCCAGCTCCTGGGCCGCGGCACGTACAAAAACGTGTACATGGCCTTCGACGAGGAGGAGGGACGGGACGTGGCGTGGAACCAGGTCAAGGTGAGCGGACTGCCGCGCGAGGAGAAGCAAAGGCTGATGACCGAGGTTGAGATTCTCAAGTCCCTCGACCACAAGAACATCATCAAGCTCTACCACAGCTGGATAGACAACAAAAAAGACGGCGAGGTGAGCGTCAACTTCATCACGGAGGCGTGCGCGCAGACGCTGAAGAAGTACGCGGCGAAACTCAAGACCAACCTGGACCTGCGCGCGGTGAAGTCGTGGTCACGGCAGATCCTGCGGGGCCTGGACTACCTCCACTCGCACGACCCGCCCATCGTGCACCGCGACTTGAAGTGCGACAACATCTTCGTCAACCAGAACCAAGGCGAGGTGAAGATCGGGGACCTCGGACTGGCCGCCATGCTGGACAACAACAGGACCAAGTCGGTGATTGGCACCCCGGAGTTCATGGCGCCCGAGCTCTACGACGAGGACTACGACGAGCGCGTGGACATCTACTCGTTCGGCATGTGCATCATCGAGCTGGTCACGCACGAGTGTCCGTACAGCGAATGCAGAAACCCAGCGCAGATCTTCAAGCGCGTCACCGAGGGTGTCAAGCCCGAGGCGCTGGACAAGATCATCGACGCGGATCTCCGATCGTTCGTCCTGAAGTGCATCGCCCCCATCGGCAAGAGACTCAACGCGAAGGAGCTGATGGCGGACCCTTTCCTGGACAAGACGGCCATCAAGGCGCAGGCCAAGCCCAAGCCAACCGTCGAGGAGGAGCCGGAGGCGCCCAGGCCCGGCGGCACGCAACAGTTCGCCAAGCAGGACCCACAATCACACCCCGCGTCGCGAGCCGAGAGCTCGGCGGCGGTGGGCGACGTGGGATTCGACGCGGGTGAACCGGGCGCCGACTCTGGGAGGGAAGATGAGGGGGCCCGGCGGCGGGAGACTCCCTCGGGCAGCGAATCCGGCCGCGAGGGAGGCGACGCGCATCAAGGCGGCGACGGAGGGAACGATTCGGCGCACCACTCGCGAGCGGCGAGTGAGAGGGGCGAGGGGTTGTCGCGCGTGGGATCGGACGCGGGGTCGGAGTCGACCTCGCCCACCGGCGAGCACAAGGGTGACGGACGCGTCCGATCCGAGTCCGTGCCGACGTACTCCGACGCGGTGGCCACGCCGGCGAAGGAAGAGGCGGGCGGTGGGGATACAGCGGCGCCCGCTCCACCCACCGGCTCGGCGGACAAGGGGGATACGGCGGCGCCCGCTCCTTCCACCGCGGCGTCGTCGCCCGTCGACTCGGCGGGTGAGCACGGCGGCGGCGGCGGCGAGGAGAACGCGGGCAGGAGCAGGCTGGCTCGGTCGTCGTCGGTGTCGCGTTCGCCCAGCGAGATTGACCTCGCGGCGAAGGCGGTTGAGGAGGGTGATGTCAGGGAGGTGCGGAAGAAGGGTGGATCGCTCGACTTCCGGGTCAAGGGTCGTATCCTCGAGGATAAGACGCTCAGGCTCCGCCTCAAGATTGGCGACGCCTCGGGTCACACCCGCACGGTTGAGTTCCCCTTCAACACGGACTCGGACAGCGCGTACTCGGTGGCGAGCGAGATGGTGGAGGAGCTTCAGCTCGCTCAGAGCGACGTGAGGACCATCATGAACGAGATCGAGAACGAGGTCAAGTTCCTCGAGGAGGGCAGGGCGAAGGCGGAGAAGTCCGAGGCGGGCGGCGACCCGTCGCCGGCGCTGCGCCCCCGCGCGTCCGCTCCCGACCTCGGCGGGTACACTTCGGGTGACAGCGAGATGGCGGGCCTGACCCGCGCGTCGTCGCACCGCGATACCGCCTCGTCACGACCCGACGCGGGCTCGCCCCCGCCCCGCGACTCGCCCTCGAGGCCTCCCTCGACGATGCCCGAGATGCCGGTGGAGATGCAACCTTTCGAGGTTCCCCAGCAGCAGCAGCAGCAGCAGGTGCCGCCGCCGCAGCCGCAGGCTCCAGCCGCTATCGTGGCCCCGACGCCTGTTAGGGCGCATGCGGCGCCCGAGCAGCCCACGGTGCGGTCGGAGAGCACCCCGCCCATGCGCATGTCCTCGCCGTCCTCGCAGCAGCCCGCGGGTTCCTTCTGGCAGGGTCAGGCGCCACCTCAGGTTGCGCCGCCGTTGGAGCACCAGATGCAGCAGATGCACGTGTCGCAGCCGCAACATCCTACTCAGCACCCGGCGCACTGGCGCCCGGGCCAGCTCGGCACGCACCCCGCGGCGGCGTCCTCGCGGGCCAGCTCGGTGATGTCCGAGGGGAGCGTCGACGAGCACGACGAGCACGCCAGAGTGGAGGAGGATCGCGAGCTGGCTGCAATTTTTGAAACGCAGCTGAGGGAACAGGCCGAGTTGAAACGGCAACAGGCGGAGATGACCCGGCGGCACACGGAGCAGATGCAGCTCGCGCACGAGAGGATCCAACGGAAGAGACACGAGCGGAAAAACTTCCTCGGCGGCGTCGCGATGAGCAACGCGTCCTCCGCTTCCTCCCTCGCGTCCCTCCAGGGTGCGGATATGACGCACACGGGTGGTGCGGGACACATGTCCCAGGGTGCGGGATTCCCGATGGGCGCCGGGAGGACCGGAACCGCGGAGATCCCCGCGGGTCGACCTCCCATGCCCCCGGCGTCGCCCCAGGGCCAAGGTCCCCCGCCGCCGGGTACCACCCCCCCGGGTTCCCCCCACATGCACCAGTTTCATCCCAACGCGTTTCACCAGCAGCAGCAGGTGCAGCCGCCGGTGGCGCAGGTGGTGCACGCGCAGCAGGTCCAGCAGCAGCAGCCGCCGCAGGTTGCGCAGGTTGCGACTCAGCAGGTGGACCCCTTCGCGCAGCACTACCAGCAGCCGCAGGTTGACCCGTTCGCCGTGCAGCAGCCGCAGATGAACCAGCAGCCGCAGATGAACCAGCAGCCGCAGATGAACCAGCAGGTGAACCAGCAGGCGCACTACCCCGCCGCCAACGGAGTCGGCGCTCCGCCTCCGCACGTCCAGCCCGGGACGACGCTGCCGCCGTCGCATCCGACGGCGCCGACGGCTCACCCCGGCATCAACATGGTCCGCGTTGACAGCCGACACAGCGTCGCGTCCGGCGGCAGTGGGCACAACAGCGCGGACGAGGGTATGGGTCCCAAGGATGCCATGTTCTGCCTCATCAAGGAGGCCAATGAGAAGGAGAAGTCAAAGGCTGAGAAGTCGGCCAAGGCGAAGGAGAAGCTCATGGACCTGGAGGCGACCGCGCTGCTCGGCCTCGACATCACGGGAGGCAAGAGTGGCAAGGAAAGCAAGAAAGCTCCGGGCGAGGGCATGAAGAGCAAGACTGGGCTGGGCATGAAGGAATCGATGAAGGCGATGAAATCCACGGATTCCGTCGCCTCCGCCACCGGCTCAGCCGCCGGCACCAACGGGTCGCACAACGGCGTCGGGTCCTCGACGGACGAGCTCAACCCGCAGGAGGCTCAGGTGTACGAGCCAAAGAACACGGCGGCGGCGCAGGGTTATGACGGCGACGTGCCGATTCTTCCGCATCAATCGCTTCCCCAAGACTCGGGGCAACCGTAGACTATAGCTAGCTAAATCAGCAAGTTTGTAAAAAGAAGACAAACGTGCTAAAAAAATGGATTCTCTGATATAACAAGACTCGCTCGATGCGTGTATTATCGCTCTGCCACCTCGCAGATTACCCGACGCTGCCCTCGAGCTTGAGGCTCATCAACTGGTTGACCTCAGCGGCAAACTCCATTGGCAGCTCGTTGAAAACCTCGTTGCAGAAGCCCGAGATGATGATGCCCACCGCCGTCTCCGGGTCGATGCCGCGCTGCTGGAAGTAGAACAGCTGGTCCTCGCCAATCTTTGACGTGGACGCCTCGTGCTCCACCCGCGCGGAGGGCTCCCTGACCGCGATGTAAGGGTAGGTGTTAGCCCCGGCCCTGTCCCCGATGAGCATCGAGTCGCACTGGCTGTAGTTCCTGGCGCCCGTCGCGGTGGGCTGCACCTGCACCAGTCCTCGGTAGCAGTTCCTCGACTTGCCCGCGGAGATACCCTTGCTCACGATGCGGGAGCGGGTGTTCTTGCCCACGTGGATCATCTTCGTGCCGGTGTCCGCCTGCTGCATATTGTTGGTGAGCGCCACGCTGAAAAACTCACCCACGCTGTTGTCACCCTTGAGCACCACGGAAGGGTACTTCCACGTGATGCTGCTGCCAGTCTCCACCTGCGTCCACGAGATCTTCGCGTTGTCTCCCTTGCACAAACCTCGCTTGGTGACAAAGTTGTAGATGCCACCCTTGCCGTTCTCGTCACCCGCGTACCAGTTCTGCACCGTCGAGTACTTCACCTCGGCGTCCTTCGCCGCGCTGATCTCCACCACCGCCGCGTGCAGCTGGTTCTCGTCGTACGCCGGGGCGGTGCAACCCTCCAGGTAGCTCACGTACGATCCCTCCTCCGCGACGATGAGCGTCCGTTCAAACTGCCCGCTGCTCTCGGCGTTGATGCGGAAGTACGTGGACAGCTCCATGGGCGACTTGACACCCTTGGGGATGTAGCAGAAGGATCCGTCGGAGAACACCGCGGCGTTGAGCGCGGAGAAGTAGTTGTCGCTGACGGGAACCACGGACCCGAGGTGTTCCTTGATCAGGTCCGGGTACTCCTTGATAGCCTCCGACATGGAGCAGAAGATGACGCCAACCTTGGCGAGATCCGCCCGAAACGTAGTCGCGATGGACACGCTGTCAAACACGGCGTCGACCGCGACGTTGGTCAGACGCTTCTGCTCGCCGAGGGGGATGCCGAGCTTGTCGAAAGTCTTCAGCAGCTCGGGGTCGACCTCGTCCAGCGACTTCTTCTTCTCCATAACCTTGGGCGCGCTGTAGTAGGACACCGCCTGGTAGTCGATGTTTGGGTACCTGTTGTCGCTCCAGTCGGGCTCCTCCATGGTCAGCCACTTGCGGAACGCCTTCAGGCGGAACTCGAGCATCCACTCGGGCTCGTTCTTCTTGGCGGAGATCAAGCGGACGGTGTCCTCGGACAGGCCGACGGGGATGGTGTCCGTCTCGATCTCCGTCTTGAAACCAGCCTTGTAGGGCTTGGCCAGCATCTTCTGAATCTTGTCAACCTGAGGGCGAGGATCGGAGACGGGGGACGGTCAGAATTGGATCAAAGACGGTCGTGACGTCGGGACGGGGAACGGACGTGGTGTTGAAAACGCGCGATCGACCACGGCGCGCGGAAAAGGGGGTCCGCGCGACCCGAGGGAAATATCTCGCTCGCACGAAAAACTCGGCCACGTCGCTCGGCAACCTCGGGTCGTCCGTTGGATTCGCGGGTGTGGGTAAGGTCGAGGTCGCGTATCGCGCGCCTCGGCGACTCACCTCCTCAGCCTTGGCATCCTTCTCCTCGACGGGATCCGAGATGGCCTCCGCTCGGGGCGCGACCGCCGCGGACCTGCGGCTCCTCACGCGCTCCCGCTTGAGCCTCCCACCCACAAACTCCCTGGCGCCCAGCCTCGCGGCGGGGGCCTTCGCCGCGACCCGACCCGCGCGGTTTCCGCACCGCGTCGACGCGCCCGCGGCGGTAATCGCTCCGGAGAGTGCGACCGTGGATGACGCCATGGTTCACTACACTTGCGTCACTCCCGAGGGTGCGCGCGAAGAGATGGAGGGCCCTCGCAGCCGCAAATTGGTGACGACTGCTTATCCGAGAGATTTCCGGCATCGGCAACCTGCATTGATTCGAGAACGAGGGTTCATTTATCACACACAGTTTCTTGACTGGGCAAACAGCTGTTCTTTGGAGATGACGCGAAAGTGACCCTCGGCGACGGGAAGAGGCGTTTCCCTTCCCACTCGATCAAGCGAGGGGACCGCACCCACGCGTCGGATCCGATGGAACCCCTCAACGCCATGTCCGCCGCGGACGCCGCGGACGCGTTCGTGAAGTGCTGCGGATCGCCCGAGTTCGGTCGTCGCATGGCGGCGGCGAGGCCGTTCGCCAGCTTCGACGACGTGCTGGCGACGAGCAGGAAGGTTTGGTACGACTGCCCCGCGGAGGAGTGGGAGCTGGCGTTCAAGGCGCACCCGAGGATCGGGGACGTGTCAGCGCTAAAGGAGAAGTTCGCATCCACCGCCAACTGGTGCGAGGGTGAGCAGTCGGCGGCGCAGGCGAGCATGGACGATGCGACCATCAACGAGCTCGCGGAGTGGAACAAGAAATACGAGGAAAAGTTTGGAAGGGTCTTCCTCATCTGCGCGTCGGGCAAGCCCGCGGACGTCATCCTCGCCGCGCTCAAGGAGAGGTACCCAAACGAACAGGACGTCGAGCTCAGAAACGCCGCGGACGAGCAGCAGAAGATCACAGAGATTCGCCTCGAGAAGCTCCGGGCAGACCTCACGGCTAAGCTTTAGGAGTCGACGAGGGTTCACCTTTGTTTTTAGTAAGAAGTCGAGCCCTGTCTGTCGCCCCTCACACGTGTGCGCCGCGAAGTGAAGTGGGTGGACGATCGTCCGCTCTCCGATATGTCGGACCGTCGCGCGCCTTCCGAGGGTATCGGTTCGGGTGAACCCCCACCGCGATGGACGAAAAACCTCCCGAACGCGCCGACCGTCCGAGCCCTCGTCCTCGTCACCGCGCTCAAATTGCTCATGGTGCCGTGCTATCGCAGCACCGACTTCGAGGTGCATCGCAACTGGCTCGCGTTGACTCACTCCCTGCCACCCGGTGAATGGTACACGGAGAACACGTCGCAGTGGACCTTGGACTATCCCCCTCTGTTCGCGTGGTTCGAGCGCGCGCTCGCGTCCGTCGCCGCGCGTGTCGATCCCGGAATGTTAACCATCAGTGTCGATCCCTACGAGTCGTTCGCGACGGTCGTGTTCCAGCGGTGCACGGTGATGGCCGCCGACCTCGTGCTGTTCTGTGGGGTGCTATGCCAGACGTCTCCCTCCATGCTGGGCCCGTCTTCGCGATGCGGAATCTCGTCGCGCGCGCTCGCGTTGACGCTGGTGGCGTTCTCGCCCGCGCTGCTGATGGTGGACCACGTGCACTTCCAGTACAACGGCATGGTCATCGGCCTGCACGTCTGCGCGTTAGCCGCCGCGCACGCCCAACGACCCGTGCTCGCGGCGGTGCTGTTCTCGGTGCTGGTCCACACCAAACACATCTTCGCGTTCGCGGCTCCAGCGATGGCGGCGCACCTCCTCGCGCATCACGCCGTCGCCGAGTGGCGATGGGTCGGGTCCATCAACCGGGCGGAAGCCTGGTGGCGCGTCGTCGCGTTCGCAACGTCCGCGTTCGTCGTCACCGCGGTATCGTTCTACCCGATATGGCGCGCGGGGACGATGGGGGCCATGCTCACGCGGTTGTTCCCGTTCGGCAGAGGTTTGTCCCACGCGTACTGGGCGCCAAACTTTTGGGCGCTGTACAACTTCGCCGACAAGTGCGCGCTGGCGCTCGTAAGGCGAGTCGGTCTGGGTACGTATTTCCCGGCGCCCGTGGGGTACATGACGGGGGGAATGACTGGGCACGGGGGAACGGGCACGCAGACGCACGCGGTGCTTCCCACCATCACTCCGAAGATTGCGCTATTCGCCGTGTTGGTCTCGATGGGCCCCGGTTTGGTCGAGCACGTCACGACGCGGTGGCCGAAGGACAGGTCGACGTCGTCCCGGGGCTGGCAGCTCGAGCGACACATACATCTACTGCGACTCACGGCGCACGTCACGCTATGCTCGTTCATGTTCGGGTGGCACGTGCACGAGAAGGCGTCGCTGATGGTCACCGTCCCGATGGCCATCGCCCTCGCGCTCGACGACGCGAACCTCGGTGGGGAGGATGGAGCGCGACGGTTCGCATTCCACGCCGGGGAATACATCTTCGTGTCCACCGTGGCGAACTACGCGGTGTCACCCTTACTGTTTCAGCCCAGGGAGTGGCCGATCAAAACCCTCATGCAGGTCATCGGTTTGGTGGTGACCAGAGGCGTGTTGCGACTGAAAGCGCGCCGAAAGGGAAAGGACGTCGACGCCTCTTCGCCCGTCGTTCTTCTCGGTCAGTTCCAGTGGGCGTACCTTCTCATCGGGCTGCCCGCGCTGGAAGCGTACGGCACGTGGGGCCACGGCGTTCTGTTCGGTCCGGGGCGCATGGAGTTCCTGCCCTTGATGCTCGTATCCGTGTACTGCGCCGTGGGCGTCTCCGCCGCGTTTGTTGTCCAGTTGTGTGGGTACCGAGGTCGAGACGTGTTCCGCGCGTACGTCTGGAACGGGTAGTGATCACGGAGAGTGTACTCGGCGTTAATATCGATGCTAATAGGTCATAGTCGTAAACGTTCGATACTCGTGTCACCCTCGGAACGTTTACTTGGCGGCGGCGCCCGCCTCTGGGTCAGCCGCCGGGGCGTTATTACTGGACGCGGCAGCCTCCGCCTTTTCCCTGTTCTTCTCCTTGTTGTACCACCACGCACCCGCCATGGTGATCCCGTACCCGACGATACTCAGGGACGTCACCGCGTTCCTGAAGACGAATACACTCACCGTGGACGTGAACACGTTCTTCAGGTTGCCGAGCACCTGCATGGACAGCGCCCCGACGTTCTCCGTCACCTGGAACTGGAACAGGTTCACCATGAACGCTCCCGTGCAGTTGGCGACGAGCGCGGCGGCGATGGTTCCATCCCTGCTGACGTACACCAGCCTCTCCATGATGAGCGTCGGTCCCTCGATGACGAACGAGAACGGCAGGAGTGTCAGGCACGAGAACGCGGCCATGTACCGCAGCAGGTTGATGGAGTCCAGCGAGTCCTTCCCCAGCAGCAGCTCCTGCATGCACGACTTGGTACCCCTGGCGACGTTGGACAGGATGACCAGCGTGACGCCGAACCAGGACACCTCGGGCACGCCTCCCGCGCTGATCATCGCACCGCCCACGACGGGCATGAGCGTGAGCCACACCTTGCCTCGTTCGCGTTTCTTCAGGATCACCACGCCCATGGCTGCCGTGAACGCCGGCGACGACGCCGCGAGCGCCTGCTCCAGACTGACGTCGACGTACTTGAAGGACGCGACCGCGAGGAGGACACTCAGTGCCATGACCTGCGACAGGAAGAACACCTTCCACCCCTCCGCCCTCGACTTAATCGCACCCCGGGCGGTCCACCCCATCGTCATCGAAAACTCGCACCACAGGAAGGACACCATCATGTGCAGGAAGGTGAGGAAGACGGGCAGCGCGAAGTGCTCGCCCATCAGGACCTTGTTCATGGTGATCAGCACCACCGTGCTCACGAACCATCCCGCCACGGATAGAAACGCCCTCACCTTCGCCCTCTTCGCCCCGGCCGACACCTCCTCCGCCTTCATCTTGGTGCGCGTGTTTTTTGAAGTGTGACAGGAAGGAGGGGCGAGGACGGGAAGGATGCGACTCGGCGGATATATGGCGCGTAACAGACCGTCATTTCTGAGTCATATGTTCAGCCAATGACACGGCCGCGTTTTGCCGGGACTGCAAGTTAGGTTTGGAGTTTGGAGAAAGCAAATTCTCTCGGAGTTACGCCACGCCTGCACTCGACGGCGCGCGTGGGTCTGCTTCGCGATGACGGACACGGCCGCGCCGATGAACCCTCACGGGTTCTCCACATCTTACGCCCCGGTCGAACCCTGGTTCGAGCCGGACACGCCCGACCAACCCGGCGCCGGCGATGGCAACAACACCTCTTACGTAACCGGAGCTCCGCACCGGGTGACTATCTCCACTGCGGGTTTGGGAGTCGGATTCGTGCCCCACCACCACCACGGGGCGGAGGGCGGCGGCGGCGGAACTCAGCCGACGCAGGACCAAAAATACGACGAGGATCTCGACGACGCGGACGAGGACGATGTCGACGCGTTCGACGACCCGGCCGGCGCGGTCGACGCCGCGTCGCGCCCAGATTACCCCGACAATCCATTCGACCACGATATGGCTGACTCGGAAGATGAGCAAGCTGTGGGCGCCTCGGTGGGGGCGGAGGAGGACGCGCGAGTCGGGCTCGTGGACGTCGATACGGACGAGGATGATGAGCGCGACGAGGTGGTCAGCATCACGGCGACGATCGTGGACGGAGACATGAGCGCGGACGACGCGGACGACGGCTCCGACGACGACGAGCCCGAGACGGAGGAGTGCCCGTGGTCGTACCTCGACCTGCGCCGGGACTTTTACGCCGAGGTGAGAAAAATGAAATGGCCCCATCCGCTTCCTCGACCGTGTCCGCCCCGCTCGCTCCCGGCATGATTTCCAACGAAACGACGCACGTGCGTATCGACTGACGAACCCTTCCAACTGATAACCACCAAACGCAGGGCGGCGTGGGCGCGGCGCTGAGCTTCCACGAGTCCCACGGCGACACCACCGCGGCGCAGGCCAAGGCGGGCCGAGACATCCAGGGCATTCCGTGGGACCGGCTCCAGTTCACCCGGGACCAGTACCGGGCGAAGCGCGTGCAGGAGTACAAGAACTACGCCAACCTGGAGTTCGCACCCGCGGACCTGGACGGGATGTGCACGCCCCTCGAGACGCGCCCGGTTCAGACGCCGTTTTTTGAGTTTGCGCACAACACCCGCGCGGTGCGGTCCAACTTTGTGCACTTCCAGCTCAGGAACCTGGTGTGGGCCACGAGTAAGCACGACGCGTACGTGATGAGCGAGAACAAGGTGGTGCACTGGAACGCGTCGACGCGAAAGGCGACGCCCGTGTTGGATCTGGACGGCGGATCTTCGGGCGGCGCGAGCGGGGTGATGGTCGGAGACTTTCCCCGGATCCAGGTGAGCACGACCAGGGTGAAGGACGGCATCGTGGCCGCGGGTGGGTTCGCGGGCGAGCTCGTGGTGATGGACATGAACACCGGGCTGTCGCGGTCCACACGGGTGACCCAGGACGACAACGGCATCACCAACGCCATCGAGATCTTCAGCGCCAGGAGCGGCCGGGAAGTGTTGGTGAGCTCAAACAACGACGCCATGACCCGGTTCTACGACGTGGAGACGATGAGGTGCCTCGCGAAGCACAAGTACCCGTGGGCGGTGAACTACGCCACCGCGTCACACTGCGGCCGTCATATGGTGGTGGTGGGCGACAGCAAGGAGGCGTGGCTGGTGGACAGCGGCACGGGGCGGAGGATGGCGACGATGGAGGGACACCTGGACTTTTCCTTCGCCGCCGCGTGGCACCCGAACGGATGCGTGTTCGCCACGGGGAACCAGGACACCACCACGCGGCTGTGGGACGCGAGGTACCTCGGCCAGTCACTCGCCGTGCTGCGGGGGAACATGGGCGCCATTCGGTCACTCCGGTTCTCGGACGACGGTCGGTTCCTCGCCGCAGCGGAACCCGCCGACTTTGTGCACGTGTACGACGCCGCCAACGGGTTCAACTCGGTGCAGACGTTGGACCACTTCGGCGAGACGGCGGGTATCTCGTTCTCCCCAGACTGCGAGACCCTGTTCGTGGGGGTGGCGGACCTGACGTACGGGTCCGTCCTCGAGTACACCCGCGCCGGTACCGGCGGCGCGGCGGTGGTGGTGTGAGAGAATGGTGTGCGCGAGAGAGCCGAGAGAAAGCTTTCTCCCGGGATGAGATTAGACAAACGGACGAGGCGTCGGGGCGCCGGCGAAGGCGCGCGCCCCCGTGTACTGTACTTGTACGATATAGACGACGTGATGAAATGAAATGACACGACGCGACGAATTCATCGAGACTCTGGATTTTACACGACTAAGGGTTATCCCTGGACTAAAACGCGAGCGGAAAAGAATTGGAGACGATCAAGGCCATTTGGTGAACTGGAACACCTTGTCGACGATTGCGAGACCGGTGGGGATCTGCCAGGTGAAGAGCGCGAGGTTGACGCAGTTGAGCGCGATGTGGGCGCTCCTCGCCTTGTCGTTGCCCCTCTGCATCTCCGGCACGAGACCCGCCGCCGCGGCCCACAGGCAGACGATTCCCATGCCCGCGTAGAGGTGGGGGCCGGGGAAGAGCTTGCCGGTGCGGAGGTAGGTGTTCATGCCACCCTCCACCGCGAGGGTCACGCCAAAGGCGAGGAGGAGGGAGCCCCAGTTGTTGTGCTTCTCCTTGTAGTTGCCCGCGATGAGCGTCTTGCGCTCGGCGGCGAGCTCGTCGATCTTACCCTTGGTCGCGAGCTGCGCCGCGGACATGGAGGGCGCGGCAGCCTCCACCTCGCCGGTGGCGGTGACCGCGGCGGTGACCGCGGCGGGTAGCTCCTTCTTGAGATCCTGGATCTCCTCACCCACGGTCCTCACCTTGCGCCACTGCAGGCCGAGGTAGCCCGCGTAGACGGTCGCGAACCAGAGGCCCCCGAGGAAGAAGGGGTGGACCAGCGCCAAGGTGCGGCCCTCCAAGATGCCGAACTCGCCGCCCTTGGCGAACGCCTCCTGCGCGCCGAAGAGGACGGGGTTGGACGCCACGGTGGCGAGGAGCGCGAGCCTGCCAGCCTCCATGGTGGACTTGGCGGACTCGGCGGAGGATCCGGGAGTGGCCTTGGCGACCACGCGGCAGGCTGGGCGGCGGAGGGAGGCGGACCTCCTGACGGAAGCCTTGCCGGCGAGACGGACGGGCGCCGCGCGGAGGTTGATGGTGGTGGCCATGGCGTTCATGGTCGTTCGAGTCGTCGACTTTACGATTCGGTGCTTCGGTGCGCCGTCGGAGTGGTCCTCGGCCGGCGACGGCGACGGATAAAAAGTGCAGATTGGAGGTCTCTGCGCCACGAAATTCCTCGTTCCTCGTTCGGACACGTGGTCTCTGCCTCGCACGTATGGGTAAATGGTTAGAAAACGGCCGAACTTTGTGGAGTTTGGTATTGGATGCGACTATTTCGATTTTCCGTGGACTTCTGGCCAAAAAAAGATTTCAATTCGTGCGGGCGTTCAAAAGCAACAACGCGCGCACCAAGCGATATTGAGCGGGGGGTTCAGATGTCGTCGTTGCCGACGTCCTCCACCGCGGGGGTAGGTTCCCGGACCGCCGCACCCGTCATGGACGCCGGTCAGAACTCGGCGCAGAGGGCGCAGGTTCAGGCGATCGCCGAGGTCGATCACGTCCTGGCGAACGCCAAGAAGGAGCTCGACGTCCTGCTCAAGACGTCGACGCCGCCGACGAAGGCCATCGCGACGGTGCTCGTCATTTCGTACCTGATGTTCCTAGTGATGCCGTGGACGTCCACCTATCTGGCGCTGATGCCGGAGAAGACGGTGCCGTGCGTTTGGAACGTGCTAACATCGGGCTTCTACGAGATGAACCTCGTCGGGACCGCGATCGACGTGCTCGGAGTGCTCTACCTCGGCCGCACGCTCGAGCCCATCTGGGGCGCGGGTGAGCTGATGCACTTCGTTCTCATCGTCCAAACCTCCGTGGGGCTCGCCAGCTTCATCAGCATGTACGTGGCGTACGTGCTGAGCGCGGATCCCTTCTACATCATGGCAAAGTTCTCGGGCTTTCACGGCGTGCTCGCGGGGCTCCTCGTCGCGGTGAGGCAGCAGCTCCCGGACGAGCGTGTGCCGGTGCCGATACACGTCGCGCGGCACATCCCCGAGCTCAGGAACAAACACCTGCCCGGGCTCTACTGCGTCGGCGTCCTGGCGTACTGCGTGTTTTCTGGGGGAAAGCACCACCACGTCGGCCTCTTCCTCTTCTCCCTGTACGGCGCGTACGCGAGCTGGGTGTACCTCCGGTGGTTCCAGCTCCACCCGGCGAGGATAGCGGTGGGTACGGGGGTCGTGAGGCAGACGGTCAAGGGCGCGGAGACGGACAGGTGGGGAGACGACAGGGATGACTTTGAGTTTGCGGAGCAGTTCCCGTCGGCGATCAAGCCGGCGTGCAGGACGGCGACAAACCCGCTGCACCTAATCTTCTGTGATCCGACGAGAGGAATCTTGCGACGATTCGTCCCGGGCGATCGGGATCGTGCGGGGGACGTGGAGGCGCCGGCGGTGCCGACGCAGCCTCCCGCGCCGCTCGATCCAAAGGAGGAGGAGAGGAAGAGGGAGATGGGCGAAAAGGGAAGGAAGCTGCTCGAGGAGAGACTCGCGAAGAAGGCTGCGGAGGAGGCGAACGAGGCGTGACGAAGCCAACGATGTGATTGGATCAATGTTTAGCCGCTTGTGTCCGTATTTCAGAAACTCTACGAACCACGCCCCGCTCGGGACAAAAAAATATTGAGCGCTTGCCCCGAGCGCTCAGTTGGCGATGGCGCGCTTGCCCGAGTCCAGGGTGTTGGACAGGAGCATTGCGATGGTCATGGGTCCCACACCGCCCGGCACCGGGGTAATCTTGTCCGCCTTCTTGATCGCCTCGTGGAAGTCCACGTCACCCGTCAGCCTGAACCCGCTCTTCTTGGTCGCGTCGGGCACGGAGTTGGTGCCGACGTCGATGATCACGGCGCCCTTCTTGATCCA
>Ga0209631_10003533_pt1 | contig 17892 bp, 19 predicted proteins | sample COG_08_FD_184752 | JGI IMG/M metagenome (GOLD analysis project Ga0209631, IMG submission 184752) | Pelagic Microbial community sample from North Sea - COGITO 998_met_08 (SPAdes) (version 2) | ecosystem: Environmental > Aquatic > Marine > Neritic zone/Coastal water | place: Helgoland, sampling...
CTTCCCCGTCCTCCACAATCAGGAGGCCGTCCTGGCAGGCAGCAAGGGCTCCGACCATCAGCAATCCAGCAATTGCACGCTTCATCGTTCTCTCCCGTCGGATGGGCCGGCCCCGATATTCCGTTTCAGGAACAGGCAGACAGGCCACCGTCACGAATTAGGAATGCACTCGCCGTGCCGAAATCACAAGTCCATGTTTGACAACATGTTAGGGCAACGACATGCAACACAAATGTCCACTTCAGAGGACGCTGCGAGCGAACTCCGGAGGACGCGTCGTCGGTCGTCTGACTTGCCGACGCTCGCTGTCACCTCAGCGCGACTGAAGCCCCAGGTCAAGGTTCCGCTGCTTATAGTCGAACTTGAGGTCGCGGTTGTCACGCAGAGAAACCTCGAAGCGGAACGTCCAGTTCCCGGTCGCAGTCTGCAGGAAGTCGAAGTTCGCCTCCCAACGATGCAGGTCGCGGCTCAACCGGATCGAGTGGTCATTGAAAGACCCGACCTCCAGATCATAGGCCGTTCTCCAGCTCACCGACCACTGTTCCGTCGGCTGTAGTCGAACGGTGCCGCTGAGCATCTGACTGGCCAGGCGGGTCGGGTCCCGCGGCCGCTGGAGCGAGTAGCTGAGATTGGCATTCCAGCCTCCAGCGGATCCACGAGTACGCTGAACCGGTCCCGTCACGGCAACATCATCCCGGGACCCAACCGGCACGATTGTGGACTCGTCCGTCGTTCCCGCAAAGCTTAGCTCGTCGATGTTCTCCGGTTCCAGAGGCGCAGCCCCGGGTTCCTCCCGGCTTTTCCAGAACGTGAGCCAGCGAAAGATCGAAGAGGACGAGCCCAGGGAGAATCCGAGGTTTACCGAACTCAGGTGCGGCTCGAGACGCCGCTCTGCGAGCTGCCCGTCGGCATCGAGCTGGTCGACGAAGAGCTCGTGGTCCATCGACACGGAGAGTCCCCGCAGGTAATCGGACGAGAACTGGTTCGAGAGCCGGGTCGTTTCGAAACCCGAAAGAAAGAGCCCGACAGAGTCGGCCTGTACGAAGTCGTACTGGATCACGCTGGTCCGCCACGCCAGAAGCGTGACCGCAGGAGTTCTCTGCACACGCTGTGGTCCGGTGTTCGGATCATTTGACGTCGGAGTCGCCTCCTGAGCGAGGAGGTCACTCGCGATGGGGGCATCGGTGAGCGGATCGCGGGCCAGAGAGTCGCCTGGCGCCAGCCCCGCGCCGGCACCGCCCTGCTGCATGGATGGTTCCCCCTCCTCCGGAGTCCTGGGTTTCGCCTCCCACGTCTGCGTCAGCGACAGCGCGACGGCGTTCTTCGGCTGCAGAGCGCGCGCACCGAAGACAGCCCGCTGGAGTTCGGTCGGCGTTGATTCCGGACTCCAGTCGTAGTCGATCGCCGGGGTGATCTTGTGGCGGATCGCTTCGAATGACCCAACGCCGCCATAGAAGCCGTAGATGTCTGTCTTGAGTTGGGTCCCGAACGAGAGCCGCGACGGTGCCGACACGAACGCCTGCGCCAGGGAGTCCGTGTTCGACCGGAACATGGTCCCCGAGAACGTCAGACGCGGCGTGAGCGTCGTCGATCCAAGAAGCTGCTGCCGGTAGTTCACGCTGGTCGACCACCTCAGATCGGACTCCGTCAGGTCGCCGACAAGAAGTTGCGCCTGCTGGGTCGAATCCGGGATCACCAGGAAGGCTTCATCGAGCGCCCCTGCCGTCCGACCCTCGGTCATATCGACGGACTGGGAGAGTGTGAGATTCCCCAGACTGAGATTGCTGCGCACCGACCCCGACACGACCTCGGTGTCCAGCGCACTGAGGGAGAGGATCGAGTCACCCGGAGACTGGAGTCGATCCACCGCATTCCGTCGGAACCCACCTGAACCCGACCAGGTCATGTTGTTGTAGAACGCCGCCTCGCTCGATGCAGACCGGAAAAGCGTGATCGGCGAGAGCGACAGATTGGCGGAGGGAAGCAGCCACTCGGTGCGGTCATCGGAGAGGTACTGTCTCCTGTTGGACGAGATCGAGAGCGAGCCCCAGTCGAAGCGACGGTTGATACCTGCTTCGGAGTCGATCGACTGCGTGACTTCCTGCGGGTTGAACGAATTGTCCCGGACGAACTGATTGTCCGAAACGAACCGACCAGAGATCCGAAGCTGCGTGCGCTCATCGAGCTCCCACGAGTGCCGCGTGTCGACCGCCAGTTCGCTGGACCCATCCGAGTTCCAGAATCGCTTGACGTTCAGCGTCCCCTCGAGGAACTGCCGTCTGAAGCGGTATCGCACGGAGCCGGTCATGGCGAAGAACGTCTCGCTGAACCAGTCCATCGACACGAGTGCGTCCGCGTGCTGACTGGCGGCCCAGTAGAACCCGAGGTTACTCACCCGCCGACGGTATCCACCCGAGGTTCGGACGATGTCGTTCACAGAAAACCGCGGAGTCAGAATACCGGACGAACGCCCACGCGCGAGGCTTTGTGCCATGAACGGGAGCCACGCGACAGGCACATCTGCGAAGTACAGGCGCACGCCGCGTGCGACGAGCACGTTGCCCGCCACGATCTTGATCTCGTCGGTTTCAAAGTGATAGTGCGGCTCATCGAGCTCGCATGAGGTGAACTGCGCATGCGACATGAACGTGGAATCCTGCGCCGCGTACGGCATGTCGCCCTGCACGATCCAGTTCGCCCCCTGCTGATTGAACGCGGTCGTCGCATTCACCGCGGAGCCCCGGCCCTGTTCGAGGTTGTAGATCATGTTCACGGCATCGACAGGGTCACCCTCTGGTGGCGTGAACGTCGCGTCCCCGACCGTCCGGATGGATCCGGACGGTTCGTCGAAGGTGATCGACGTATCCGCCTCGATCGTCGACCCCTCACTGGCGACGCGCGCCCGGCCACCGTCCGGTGCCTGCAGGACCAGAATGCGTTCCTGGGCCTGAAAGTCCGCGCTCTCTCCCTGATACTCCGTCAGGGTATACCCCGGCATCATGAAGAGCTCGGTAGCGATATCGTCCATCCCGCCACCACGGTCGCCGCCCGCCGCAGCTTCCATCCGTGCCGAGTCCTGAACAAAGAGAAGGCTGTCAGCCCCTACGGGACGCGCCAGGCGCCCGAGGCGCTCGAGAATCGCGAGCCGGGCCGAATCGACCTGCTGCACCAGCGAATCAGAAACGATCTCGATCGTGTCTGAAGGAGCCGCACCGGACGACGTAGTGTCGCGGACCTGCATCGAATCGACGACCTGGGCGTCAACTCGACCGGGGGTGGTCAGGATGATCCCGAGCACCGCCGCCGACAGGCTGCATCGGAGTCGGGCCCGGTGCACGCCTAGTCCTTCCCGACCGAGCCGTCCGGCGGTGCCAGGCTCTTCTCGTACGCCTCCTCCCTCTTGGTCCGACGACGATAGACGCCGGCCGAAAGGAAGATCCCGAACTCATACAACAGGATTAGCGGAAACATCATCATGACCGTGAGCGTGATCGCGTCACCCGGGGTGATGAAGCTGGCCAGAACGGTAATCAGCACGATCGCATGGCGGCGTTTGGCCCGGAGGAACTGAGGCGTCACAAGCCCCATGAGGCTGAGCGCCAGGATCACGATGGGCAGTTCGAACACCGCACCGAACGCGATCAACATCTTCACCACGAAGCCTAGCGTCGCGTTGATCTCCAGTGTCCCCTCAAGGGAGTCGGAGAGAAACGCCTTGAAAAACTCCAGCGTGACGGGGAGCGCCGCGAAGTACGCGAGACAAACACCCCCAATGAAGAGCAGCAGTCCGAGATAAAGCGCCGGAACGATCGCGCGCCGTTCCTCCTTTTCCAGAGCAGGTGAGAGAAACGACCAGATCTGGTATACGAGAATCGGGAACGACAGGATGATCCCGCCGTAGATCGCCAGCCTCAGCGTGACAAAGAACGGATCTGCCGGCGACAGGTAGATCAACTGCAGGTCCGGGCTGTCATACGCGTCACGAATCGGCGCGATCAGAATTTCCAGAGCCTGGAAGTAGTAGACGAGCCCGAATGAGATGATTGCGCAGATGACGAGCGCCAGCATCGCCCAGAGTATTCTCCAGCGGAGTTCCTCGAGGTGCTCGAGGAAGGGCATCTCACCCCTCGATTTCTGCATGGGTACCTGCGGTCAGTAGTTCGGTGCGAAGCGCCTGAACGATCTCAGCGGTCGGCTCGCGCCGCGTCAGATTGGAAGCTCGACCTGGTTGCGCCGCTGCTCATCTCGAGCCTCCACAGCGGCCATCTCATCGACGAATTCTTGGAACTCACCCGCCTCCTGGAAGTTCCGGTAAACAGAGGCGTAGCGAACGTATGCCACGCGATCGAGCGGACCCAGTCGCTGCATGACCAGCGAGCCCAGCGTCACGGACGGAATTTCGACCCCGGCCTGTCGCGAGAAGTCGTCCTCGATGTCATCGATGAGCCGTTCCATGTCGTGAGCCGACACCGGCCGCTTGGCGCAAGCGATCTTTACGCTGCGCAGCAGTTTTGTCCGATCGAAGTCCTCGATCGCCCCCGATCGCTTGAGCACCTGAATCGGTCGCTCTTCGACGTACTCATAGGTGGTAAAACGAGCCCCGCACACGGTGCATTCGCGGCGGCGGCGGACGGCACGCCCGCCTCGACTCGCCCGGGTATCAACGACCCGGTTCTCGGTCGCGTCACACTCGGGACAACGCACGGATCAGCCGATCTCGTCGAGCCGGTCTCGGGCAAGCAACGCCACCAGCTCGTCCGGATAGGTGTTGATGATGCGCTCCAGCGTCACCTTCGCGCTGTCGACGTCGTCGAGCTGGATCTGAAGCTCGGCGATGCGATACAGGGCCTCTGGCACACGACGGTGCGTGGGGAAGAGCTCCGCAATTTCCTGAAACGCTTCCATCGAGTCTTCCAGCCGTTCCTGTTGACCTAGGATGTCCGCCAGATAGAAACGCGCGTCGGGAGCGAGTTCCTGATTCGGATGCTCCGAGAGGAATTGCTCGAACGCCCGGGACGCCGAGTTCAGCGACCCTCGGTCGTACTGATTCTTGGCGACGTCGTAGAGCTCCTGCGGATTACTCCCTCCGCCGATGAGGCTTTCGCCTCCCCCGGTGTCCGTGGAATCGACACCGGTGGTCAGCCCTCCGGATCCGCCTGGCCCCGTGGCCGGTCCGGCGGGGAGTCGTCGCATGTTGGCCAACTGATCACGGACACTCGACAGGCCACGCTGGTTCTCACCAGCGATCGCTTCGATCCGGACTAAGGCCTGATTGATCTGCTGGAGCTGACGGCTGAGGTCCCCCCGAAGATCGAACATCTGATCGCCCTGCGTGCGCAGCGAATCTTGCGTCTGCTGCGCTTCCATGCGGAGCTCATTCACCAGAGAGTCCTGGCGAGCTGCGATCGCCCGGAGCTCCTCTTGGAGCAGCCGGATGTCGCCCTTCATGGCGCAGCCGCTGAACGTCACAGCCACGGCCAGCATGGCCACGACACGGACCGTCATCGTTGGAAACGTTTTTTTCATGATACGCGTCGACCCCTCCCCCGGCAGGCCGGAGGAGGGGTCCGCAAAGGTCACGCCGTCAGTTGGCGGGATTAATCGCGTTGGCCCCAGCGGTGATCACGAACTGACCGCGTCGGTTGCGCGCCCAGTCCGATTCCGACGAGCCTTGCTGGAGAGGACGACCCTCACCGAAAGACACGATCTCGAAGCGGTTCTCCGCGAGGCCGAAGCCTGAGAGGAACTGTCGGACCGCCTCAGCGCGACGGTTGCCCAGAGCCATGTTGTACTCGGTCGAGCCGCGCTCGTCCGCATGGCCTTCGATGCGGATCTGCACCTGAGGGCTGGCCCGGAGGATGTCGACCTTCGCACGAAGCGCGGCCTGAGCATCATCACGGATCTCCGACATGTCGTAATCGAAGAAGACCATCTCCTCCAGAGTGGCCCGGGCAGCGCGAACTGCACGCTGAAGCTCGGCCTCTGCGGCACGCTCGGCCGCAAGGCGCTGAGCCTCGGCACGGCGCTCCGCTTCCGCAGCCGCAACGGAATCGTTGTAGCGCTGGAGCGAGTCCTGGTCAGGTTGCGGCGGCGGCGGCGGCGGCGGCGGGTCACCTCCGCATGCGCCCACCAAGAGCGTTGCTGCAAATACCGTAACGAAGAAACGACGGACGATCATCCCAACTCCCGGGTCGAACGGACTGGTGGAAAGAGCTGACGCGAGGGTACTGCGCCGGCGGACGAAACGAAGCTAACGCCCTTTAACAGGGTGAACAGCCCCCTGCTAGTTAGGATGAAAGTGTTGGAAATGCAACGATCTTGCGAGACCTCGACCGTCGAGGTCAGGCATAACGACCTCCTGTTTTTCACAACAGCTTTGGGAAGCTCACGACTTAAGCGGGCGGGAGCGCGGGAGACCAGTCCGGAAGGTCGACACGCAGACCTCCTAAAAGTGACCGAACACGCCCTGTGGCGACGTCGACAATCATGAGACCGAAACCCCAGCTTCGCTCTCCGGCAAAGACCAGATGGCGCCCGTCCGGAGCCCAGCTCGGGGCTTCGTTGTTGCCCTCGGATGTGAGCTGGCGCAGGACCCGGCCACCGTCTTCGAGGTTCGCCACGAGGATGTGGTAGCGCCCGCGGCGGTCGATCCGGCCGTGGAACGCTACGAGGTCGCCGTTCGGAGACCAGTCGGGTGCCGCGTAGAATCCGCTTCCACCGTACTCGTAGGGTGACAGTGTTTCCGCGGCCCCGCCTTCAGATGGCATCATCATGACCTGCGGCACATTGTCCCCGAAACGGAGTGTGTTGAAGGCGAGCCAGCGGCCGTCGGGCGAGTAGGTCGGCGAGATATCGTACCAGGGGCCGCCTGACAGGAACGCGAGGCAGCAGTCACGCTCCAGATCGTATGTGAAGATCCCGCTCTGGCTGGCGCTTCCGTTCACCGTGAACGCCAGCGTGCGGCCGTCTGGATGATAGGCGGGGGTGACATAGTCGCCAGCACCACGAAGTGCAGGCAGCGCCCGAAGCTCGGTCCCGAAGCGGTCGACCTCGTAGATCCTGGGCACGCCGGTCTTCCAAGACGCCAGCGCGATGCGAGACGCGTCCGGCGACCACGTCGGCGACTCGGTGAGCGAGTTGTAGTCGGTGACCTGATCGAGATTCTCGCCATCCGAGTCAATGACGTAGATCTCTTTGTTGCCGTCGTTTCCTACCATCGTGAACGCGATGCGGCTGGCGGCCATGCCCGGATCACCGGTCGCCCAACGGACGATCTCATCGGAGGTGCGATGGACGGACATGCGGAAATCGTCATCCGTCTGGGCCGGTAGCCGGAAGCGGCCCCGGTCACGGACCTCGCCGTATACGACGTCGTGCAGTTCGACGATCAGCATGTACCCGTCATCAGCTCCCTCGACCTCTCCAGTTACGAGCCAGACGGCGCCGAGCCGATCCCACAGGGCGTAATCGACCTGTGTGCCAACCATCGCGTCGGGAAGAGAGTCGATGACTTCAAAGCGATCGGAGCCCCGAAGATCACGACCGACGATCGCCTCCACCTGAGGGGCGATCATGTCTCCCCCAAACGCGCCTGTGAACGGCTGCACTGCCAGAGCTGGCAGGTAGCTGTTGGCGTACACGAGTCCGAGGCTCACGCCCGGCAGCTCGTCCTGCGCAGCGGCGGCAGACACGCCCAGCCCCGTCATCATCACACCCACCGCAGCGGCCACCCGCCACCGCGTGCCTATCATACGTACTCTCATCGTTCGCTTGTCACCTCGGTCGGCCGGCCTGGGTTCGGCAACTCCATGATCGGAGTGCCCTGCGGGCGGAAACTGAACTTGATCGGGAAACGGTCATACGGAAGATCGTCGGGTAGTGGGCCAAACCGCCCGTTGCCCGCACAATCCACGGCGCCCATCGCCTCGAAATCGAAGGCGGTACTTCCGGAACGGCTGACGAACTGGATGCCTTCCGCTGTTCCGTCCCGGGTGATGTAGAAGAAGACCTCGGTCTCCCATCTCCCACCGTCCCGCCACCGGAAGCAGCGCAAGATCTGGCGGATGATGTTGTTGTAGTACTCCGGATAGTCGCGTCGGAGACCTTCGATCCGGACTTCCAGCCCTTCTCCCGTCTCTTCGAGTTCTTCTGCTTCTTCCGGCAAGTCGACAACGGCGGCCTCGACCTCTTCCTCCGCCACCTCCGGCTCCTCTTCGGGTGTGGGCTCTTCGCGTGGGGGCTCCGGTTCTGGCTCGGGCTCCGGCTCTGGCTCCTCGATCGGGACGATCTCCTCGACCTCGGGCTCGGGCAGAGTAGGCTCCGGATCCGGCCGCTCGACGACGAGTTCCTCTGCTGCCTCCTGGGGCTCCTCGGCCTGCACCGCGGGCGGAGGGGATACCAGCTCGATCTCGTACGTGAGGAATTCGATCGGTTCCGGGGCGTAGAACGTGCTCAGCCATGCGAGCACGACGATCATCGCGTGCATCGCACCCGAAAGGGCAGCAGAGCGACGATCGAAGGGGTCGGGGGAGCGGCGGCGCCCCATGGGTCAGTTCTCCGTCCAGGGCACCGCAACGGCCGACCACCCTACACCGCTGTTCACCGCCGCGGCCATCGCCCGCAGTACGGGACCGTACGGGGCAAGTGAATCCGCCCGGAGGAACACCCGCTCGATGTTCCCCGCGGCTACAATCTGCCGCAGGGCCGACTCCAGTTCCTCCTCGGGAATGGCGCTCTCCTCGAGCAGGACCGTGCCATCACGCTGGACTGTGACGAAGATCGGCTGCTCCTGAGCCGTCAGTGGTTGCACATCAGCCCGAGGGACCGCGACCTCGATTCCGCCTTGGAGGATGGGTGCCGTAATGATGAAAATGATCAACAGTGTAAAGGCGACGTCGACCAGGCTCGTAACGTTGATCTCCGCGTTCAGCGGAAGATCCGACCGGGTCGCGCTTGCACCCCTTCTGCGTCTTCCAAGTGAACTCACAAGACGCGGCCTTCCCGAGCCAGCGTGCCGATGAATTCACTCGAGAAGCCCTCGAGCTCACCGCTCACGAGGTTCAGCTTTCCAACGAAGTGGTTGTATGCGATGACCGCCGGAATCGCGACAGCGAGTCCGGCGACGGTGGTCAGCAGCGCTTCGGCGACGCCGGGCGCCACAGCCATGATGTTGCTCGAACCAGAAGAGGTGATACCCAGGAACGCGTTCATGATGCCGATCACGGTGCCCATCAAGCCCATGAGAGGAGAGACAGATCCGATCACAGCAAGCGAGCCGAGACCATGCGCGAGCTCGTCACGCTCCTCGGCTTCCTGTTTCTCGAGCACCAAGCGAAGCGCTTCCAGCTGAGTCAGAGATAGACCCTGACTCGGCGGCGCATCTTCCCGTAGGGCTCCCGGTTGGAGCTCACTGAAGAAGTTTACGCCCTGACGAAAGACACGGCGGTACGGTGAGTCGGGCAGCGAGAGGATGGTCTTATACGCGTCCTGGAGGCGCTGCGCGCGTTCCATGTAGTCCAGGAATTCGTCCCCCTGCTGGCGGACCTCCCCGAACTGGCGTGACTTGCTGAGGATCAGCCACCAGCTGAACACGGATCCGGCCGCCAGCACCAGGAGGACGATCTTGGTGGGGATCGTCGCACCCGCGAGCATCGACCAGGCGGTCGTGGGTGGTCCAGCTTGGAGAAGCAGTGTGGTCAGGCTCATTCCGCGACTTCAGCTTTCTGATTGGCAATATGGTCATAGGTCTCACGCAAACCCTGTTCCAGAGTGAACGCGGGGCTCCACCCACGGGACCGAATCAGACCCGAGTCGAGTGTGCTGTGCTGCAGCTCGCCCAGACGCGCAGGTGCGTGATCCCGCGGAGTGTCCGCTCCGGCGATCCCCTCTAGCGCGCCGGCGAGTTGAAGGACACTCGTTCCGACGCCCGTACCGACGTTGAATGCTCTCGAATCCAGACCCGTCCCAACGCCCATGTCGGCGTCAGAGGCCAGCATGTTCGCTGCCACGACATCCTTCACGTACACGTAATCCCTGGTCTGCTCACCGTCACCGAAAATCGTGAGCGGCTGCCCATCCAGTAGACGGGTGCAGAAGATTGCAACTACACCTGCCTCGCCATGCGGATCCTGGCGCGGTCCAAATACGTTGGAGTAGCGCAACGCGACGTACTCCATTCCATGTACCTGGCGGTAGTAGTTGAGGTAGAACTCCCCCCCGAGCTTGGTGACGCCGTATGGGGAGAGCGGCTGCTTGGGCGCGGACTCAGGTGTCGGGATCTGCTCGGGTTCGCCGTACACGACACCACCCGAGCTGACGAAGACGACCCGCTTCGTCCCGACTTCGCGCGCAGCCTCGGTGATGTTGAGGAGCCCCATGAGGTTAATGCCGGCATCCTTCGCCGGATCATTCACGGAGACGCGGACATCGATCTGCGCTGCGTGATGGTTCACGAGGTCGAAGCGCACATCCCGGAAGAGGTCACGAACGGCCGGGTTCCGGATGTCCATCTCCACGAAGGTGGCCGCATCGGGAATATTGCGGCGCTTCCCCGAGGAAAGGTCATCCACAATCCAGACCTCGTCTCCCGCAGCGAGGTAGGCTTCAGCGACATGGCTGGCGATGAAGCCCGCCCCGCCGGTGACGAGTACCCTGCGATTCATATGCGTCATAATCGTGTGTTGTGTGTGGTCAAGCGGTCAGAAACAAAGACAGCCCCCTCCGGCCGAAACCGACGGGGACTCTGAAGCAGGTGAGTCGGCGAGGAGCGAAATCGTCCTCGAGAACCTCATCAACGCATCTTCTTCGCGAGGCGGACGACAACGCCCTGACGGAATACGTCGTCACGCATCGAGAGGACTCGGGCCGACGCCATGGTCCCGGTCACGCCGATAACCTGAAGCGTGCCTTCCCGCGCCGTGGGGACGGCCTCACCAAAGAGCACGAACTCGTCACCGATCGTTACGCCATCGTCTCTACCAAGGTCCAGGAAGGCGATGTGCCCAATGTCGGTCAGAACATGGCTGCCGGCAAAGCCCATGATCGTAGCTTCCGATCCACCGCTGACCTGGGCTGCATAGACGCCCTGCCGCTCCTCAAAGGTCGTGAGCGGCCGCGCGAAATCACCGGGCAGGATCCGGTCGTATTGACGCATCACGATCGCGACGACCTCGCCGTCCCCGATCGTCTGCACCTGAGCCACCCCTGTCGGAATCACAACCTGACCAATGTCTTCGATCGTACGGTCGACCCGAAAGAGCTGCAGATTCGTCCCGATGCGCGCAGGAGACGACATGGCAATCCTGATCTGGTCGTAGTTCCGAATCGACGGCGAGCGATTGCCTCCCCCGGCGAATCCGGCGATCGAGCCGGCATTCGCTGGTCCGGTCATCAGTCCGATCATCCAGGGAGCGGAATAGACGGCATCAGAGGAGACCGGCGCGTAGTCAGTCTCGAATGAAGCGTCGCGCGTCTCCATGGCCTCTGCAGGGTCCGAGAAGAAGACCGTGCGTGAGCCCTCCGGAACCGGGCGAGCTTGGCGGAAGCCAAATGGGACGAGGTCCACGGGCACCCCCTCGATCATTCCCTGCTCGGTCTCGGTCGGATTCTGCGTAGGCTGGTCAGCGGGCATCTCGGTCTGAGACTCGCCGGTACGCCCTGGGATCATGATGACCTCGGCCGGATAGATCCAGTTCGGATCCTCGACGACATCACGGTTAGCGTTCCAGATCACCCGCCACTCGAACGGATTCGAGTAGTAGCGCTGGGCGAGATCCCACAGTGTGTCTTCTTTGACAACCGTGTGGGTCGCGACAGGCTCCTGGACTGGGGCCTGGCCAGAGACAAGAGTCGGAAGAATCAGAACGGCGAAAGCCGCCGCGGCCGAACGAAGCAATCAGGCTCCTACGGCAAGTAGAATGGGGGCTTTTCGCCCAGTGGATGCTGTCCCGAAGATAGGAACGCCTCCAACAAAAGGTCAAACCTTATTTCGATCCGACGTCAAACGTTTACGGCCCGAGATCCGCAGCGAGTGAGGTGTACCCTCCCTGGGCGACGATTACGTGGTCAAGGACCGGTATCCCCAGCGTTCGACCGGCCTCCGCGAGCTGCCTTGTCACGGCTCGATCCTCGGCAGACGGAGTCGGGTCCCCGGACGGGTGATTATGCACGAGGATGACCCCCGCAGCTCCCTCCCCTACAGCGAGGCGAAAGACCTCGCGCGGGTGAATCAGCGAGGCATCGAGAATGCCCCGGGTGACCAGCACTGAGCGCAGAACTCGATGCCGCGTGTTGAGCAGGAGTGCGTGGAACTCCTCCTGGGGACGATCCCTAAGCCGGGGTCCCATGGTTCGGAATACGTCGGACGGACCACGAATCGGGGCCTCGACCGGACGGATCCCGACCGCGGCCCTGCGCCCGAGTTCGAATGCGGCCGCGAGTCGAGCGGCCGTCGCGCGCCCTACGCCAACCACGGACTCGAGGGTCGCAACGTCGGTGGAAGCGAGCCGCCCCGGGGTCTCGAAGCGGGTCAGCAGTGACGACGCCACCGCCGACGCAGGGGCGTGTGCGGTCCCACTTCCAATCATCAGGATCAGAAGGTCGGCGTCGGTCAGAGCGGCCGCACCGAGACGGCGGAGCCGCTCGCGGGGGCGATCGTGAGCATAGGGATCATCCCGAGGACGAGGGTTGTGGCGGTCGTGATGAGGCATCACGGGACGATCGCGCAGGGTCTCGGGCGAACCCATGGCCGAACGAGTCGGCGTCAGCCCACCGCCATAAGCATGACCCGCGCATCCTCGCGCGGGTTGTCGTAGTAGGCGCGGCGCAGCCCGACGTCCTCGAAGCCGAATCGGGTGTAGAGGTCGATCGCTCGCTTGTTCGAGGCCCGCACCTCGAGAAAGAGCTTCTGGACGCCGCGTCCCGCGGCCACATCGACGACGTGACGGAGCAGGTGAGAGCCAAGTCCAGCCCCGCGTCGAACCGGCGACAGAGCCAGGTTCGCGAGCTCACCCTGATCCAGGATGCACCAGACTACGGCATATCCGATCACCAGACCGGACTCCTCGACCATGACGATCAGCTCCACGCCGTCCCGGTCGATGAGGCTGGCGAACGTGTCGGCCTGCCATGGCGTGGTGAATGCCTCGGTTTCGATCGCGACCACGGCGTCCACATCGTCAGACTGGAGGGGACGAATCTCGATGCCGAGGGGAAGCGCATCAGGGGCGCTCATCCCCAGAGTCGCTCCGCGCTCGACGCCCGCACGTACTCCGGCTCCCAGGCACCGACGTCCTCGACCGGACCGAACCCGTCGGGCTTGGCGGCCCAGTAGCGAACCAGGCCATCTGCGAGCAGCACCTCTGGTTCGTGAAGAACCACGAGAAAGCCTCCTCCCTCGATCACCGCACGGTGCTTTTCGGAGGCATCACCGACGAAAACCGCTCCCGGGGGCACTACCCCGTCGAGTACATCGCGCAGTTCACCCGCATGAGGCTCGAGCAGCGTCTCGATCTGCGTGCCACCGACACCGTAGCACGCTCCGTACACCCGCTCTGCGCGTGCGTCGAAGAGCGCGTACCGCACGGCACCCTCCTCGACCGCCAAGGCCGCAGCCGCAAGACTGGATACGGGCCAAAGCGGAAGGTCGAGCGCGCGACTCAATCCCTTCGCGGTCGCTGCGGCTACGCGCACGCCCGTGAACGAGCCAGGCCCCTCGCCGACGACGAGCCCCGTCAGCTCAGACCGATCCACACCGGCGTCGTCGAGCACCGCCGCGATCGTCGGGACCAGTTCTGATGCGTGACCAGCCTGCTGCATCAATACCCCCCGCGCGAGCACATCCCCCTCATGGGCGACCGCGACAGACCCTACGGGCCCCGAAGTGTCGAGGGCGAGGATCATCCGACCGAGACCGACATCGGGAATGCCGGCAGCTCCGGTGGGTGCCCCATGCGTCGCACTTCGATGTCCCGAAGGAGGAGTTCATCTTCCGGAACCGTCAGCCCGATGATCCAGTGGTCATCCGGCATGAAGCCTTCTGCCTGTGCCGCCCATTCGACCAGGACGATCTCGTTGCCCTCGCCGAGTTGAGACCATCCGAGCTCCCAGAGTTCATCGGGCGATCCGATCCGGTACAGGTCGATATGCACGACGTCGACCTGAACCGACGCGGGGTATCGGAGGAGCAGGTTGTAGGAGGGCGACGGCATCGGCACCTCCACGCCGGCGCCATGACCGATCGCTCGGGCCAGTACGGACTTCCCTGCCCCCAGTCGCCCCTCGAGGGCGATCACCACGGGAGCCTGGATCGTGCTGCCAATCCGTTCGCCCCACCGCTCCAGGCCGGGTTCGTCGAGCCTCATGGCCTCCCGATGCCTTCCCGGTACAAGCCTTCCCGCTCGATCACAGCGGCCACATCGTCGGGCACGAGCCCCTCGATGGATACGCCACGGGCGACCCGCTCTCGGACCGCGGTGGATGACACGTCGACGCGGCCGACCGGAACACGGCAGACTCCAGTACCGTCGGGCCCGGCCTCGCCACCGCGATCCATCACGGCAATCGTCACCATCTCTCGGATCGACTCCGGCTCCCGCCACCGATCGAACGAGGCGTATTGATCCGTGCCCATGATCAGGACGATCTCGGTGTCGTCTTTGCTCGCCGCAGAGGTCATGTCGCGCAGCGTGTCGACTGCATATGACAGGCCCTCACGGATGACCTCACGGTCGTCGGCGCGGAAGCGCACATCGGCCTTTGTTACCCGGCGTACCATCTCGAACCGGATCGCTGCGGAGGTCTGCGGGCCTTCCGGCTTATGAGGCGACCGAAAAGCAGGGATCCACACAACCTCGTCGAGGCCGAGGGAATCCGCGACGTCCTTCGCCACCGAGACATGCCCTGCATGGGGAGGATCGAAGGTGCCGCCAAACACCCCCACCCGACGTCGGGTAGAGGAAAAAGCCTTCAGCGCTCGGTCGGGAGCGGCATCAGCCCCGGTCACCGCCCGTTTCGCTGGAGCGCTCGGCATTGATCTGCGAAGCGGCCTCGGAATCCGGGTATCGTTCCAGAAGAGCATCGATGGCCACCTCCGCCTCATCTTCATATCCGATTTCTAAGTTCGCTCGATACACACCAAGCAGCGCCGGCGCGGCGTATTCGGACTCGGGGTAGATGCTGGCCACGAACTCGTAATACTTGATGGCCGCGTCCCAGATGTTGCGCCGGAAGTAGAAATCTCCCGTAAGGAACTCTTTCTCTGCCAGCGTATGACGAAGTTCGTTCGAGATCCGGGCGGCCTCAGCCGATGCAGCGTTCCCGGCAAAGTCGATCACGACGTTCCGACAGCTCGTGATCGCTTCCTCGGTGTAGCCTTGATCCCGCTCGGGATTTGGAGCGAGGGCCGCCAGCGACTTGCAGATGCCCAGCCCCGCTTCAGCAGAGCGCGGATGGCCAGCATAGCGATCGATGAAGCGTGAGTACTCGGATCGAGCAGTGAGGTAGTCACCACGCTCGAAGTAGACGTTCCCGAGCATCAATCGTGCATCAGGAACACGGTTCCAGTCACCGTGCGCGACCAGAATGCGGTCCAGCATCTGGACCGCCTCACCGTGATCGCCTCCCTCGAAACGCTCGGTTGCCTGACCGAAAAGTTCATCCGCCGTCAGGTCGGCATACCGACTGCTGCCTCCGCCACCACACGCGGTCGAGGCGATAAGGAGAGCGCACGAGCACACGGCGAGAAAACGTCGGGCATGGGGGCTGTCTGCTACGGTATTCATGAAGATCAATCTAGCGGCAACGGCCGTCGCGCAGGTGCTCCAGACCACGCCCGAACCGGATTTCGTCGAACCGGTCCTGGGCACGATCGATGAGACCTCCTGCCTGATCGGCGAAACGAACCTGAGAGTATGCGTCCATCGCTTCCTGACACTGACCCAGCTCGGCCAGGATTTCGCCTTTCTCGAACCAGGCCTGGGCCTGAATGTTCCGAGGCTCACCGACTTCGACTGTACGATTCACGAGCTCGAGCGCGAGCTGAAGATCTGCCTCGGCCTCGACAGGATCCTCAGATACCGAACGATCGAGCAGGCCACGCGCGAGGTCGAAGGCGCACGTTCCGATGTACCAGTCGACTTCACCGCGCTCCCATGGGCGCACCATCTCCCGGAACCGCTCGAAGAACAGGAGGGCGTTTTCGCAGTCACCGATCTCGTCGTGGGCGACACCGACCTCGAACACCACCTCGGGCTGAGACTCGTCGACCGCGTCCGCGAGCGCCTTCTGGTAAAACGGAAGCGCGCGACCGTACTCACCGTTCCGGAAGTAGTGACGAGCCAACGGAAGCGACATGCCGCCAACACCGACACCGGGCCTCAGATTCATCGCGGTCTCGACCGCGGTCGCCATCGCGAATCGGTCATTCCCGTCCTGAGCGATCCGGGCGAGGCGCATCAGGTCGGAGACGGCCTGATCGATCAGGCCGGGATCTCGGGCCGACGCGTCGACGTAGTAGGCTCCGGCGTCGTCGACGCGACCCATCATCGCATACGTGTGGGCCACACGTGCCGTCACCGACGGATCGTCCGCACCCTGCCGGATCGCCAGTCGGTACTCGGCGAGCGCCTCATCATAGTCACCCTGCGCAAAGGCCTCGTCCCCCCGCCGAACGGCACTAGTCTCCGTATCACGAGGCGCACAGGCGACCACGAGGCCGACCGTCAGGCCTGCGAGCAACAGACGCATGGCGCGGGAGCGTTTCACGTTCATGACCGGGGGGGTGAGCAAGGATCGGGCCGAGAGAGTTCCTACACCCGAGCTGCCTCAGCCTTCCACTGTGCCCGTGCCCCGGTCCGGGTCCGGGTCTGGAGACATGCCTACGGAAGCCAGGTATGCCCGTGCGCGCATGTCCCGCGGATCGTCTTCGAGGCAGCGGCGCCAGTGCGTGACCGCATCACCGTCCTCGCCCAGCGGGATCCCGAGAAGCGACGAGATGAAGCCGTGACGCTTGGACTGAGTCAGAACACCGTTGCGGGCATCGATCAGGATCACCGCCAGCTCCGCCGTCGATGCGCCGGTCACCATGTTCCGTGTGTACTGAATGTGCCCCGGTGTATCCGCGATGATGAACTTCCGCTTCGGCGTCGCGAAGTACCGGTACGCGACGTCGATGGTGATGTTCTGCTCGCGCTCGGCACGAAGACCGTCCGTCAGGAGCGCGAGATTCACATAGCCCTCACCCCGGCGGTTGCTCGCATCCTCGACCGCCTCCAGTTGATCTTCGAAGATCGACTTCGTGTCGTAGAGGAGACGGCCAATGAGGGTCGATTTACCGTCGTCCACCGAGCCGGCGGTGGAGAAGCGAAGGAGATCCATTAGAAGTACCCCTGCTTCTTGCGGTCTTCCATCGCGGCCTCGGAGCGCTTGTCGTCGGAACGACCGCCCCGCTCCGTCTGCCTGGCCGCGGCCACCTCGGCGATGATCTCGTCGAGTGTCGAAGCGGTCGACTCGGTGGCCCCGGTGCAGGTTGCGTCACCGATGGTACGGAACCGGACCGTCCGTTCGTCCCATGATTCGCCGGGGAGGAGCTGGTTGAACTCGGATTCGGCCAGGAGCACACCGTCTCGTTCCACCACATTGCGCTGATGCGAGAAGTACAGAGAGGGCATCGGGATCTCCTCGTCGGCGATGTACTGCCAGACATCCATCTCGGTCCAGTTGGACAGCGGGAACGCTCGGAAGTGCTCGCCGGGGTTCCGACGACCGTTGAAGAGGTTCCAAAGCTCAGGGCGCTGGTTCTTCGGATCCCACTGGCCGAAACGGTCGCGATGGGAAAGGAAGCGTTCCTTCGCGCGGGCCTTCTCCTCGTCCCGACGCCCACCGCCAAGTGCTCCA
>Ga0209631_10003534_pt1 | contig 17891 bp, 30 predicted proteins | sample COG_08_FD_184752 | JGI IMG/M metagenome (GOLD analysis project Ga0209631, IMG submission 184752) | Pelagic Microbial community sample from North Sea - COGITO 998_met_08 (SPAdes) (version 2) | ecosystem: Environmental > Aquatic > Marine > Neritic zone/Coastal water | place: Helgoland, sampling...
AACTCAATCAAATCGAAAATTTCCCCCGGTCCCTGCCCTCATTGTACCAAAGTCTCTTCGAAACTTCAGTTTTCTAACTCAAGTAACAGGGGAGGTGTGTTTAACTTGGATAAAAAGTCCGACCAATATATCGACAGCGGTGAAATTATTAGTTTGCATTATCGTCTTGTCAGAGAAATTCTTGAAAAAATACCCGACGAAGAGTGCTTTTTGTATGGAATGGACCCGAAGAACTCTCGCCCTGAGAATCTTTTCGTCGGAAACCTCCTAGTCGCCCCAAACACCGCTAGACCAATGATGTTTCGATACTCAGGCGAGCCGGATGATAACGATTTAACTAAACTCTACACAGATGTGGTATATGCTTCGAATCGGTACCGAGAAGAAGAACTAAAAGAAACCATCGGTAGTAGGATAAATTATTTCGCTCATGAATTGTATATCGCAGTTAGTCGAATATTTGACAACCAACTAGACTACATTGGCTCAGGAGGTAGTTCTTATCGATTTGGCTACAACGGCTCAGTCAAAAAAGTCTCTCAGAAAGGGATTATGAATCGTCTAAAGGGTAAGAAGGGTCAATTTAGAAACAATTTACAGTCCAAATATGTCGAAAGTGTGGCATATTCTATCATAAGTCCTGACTCTAATCTTGCTATTGATGAAGTCGGAGTACCAATCAGTGCTTGTAAGGAGGTTTCCTTTCCAGTTAAAGTCACAAAGGACAACATGAAAGAATGCCTTCAGTGGATTAAGAACAGAAGGGATGGTGTTCATCCAGCCGCCGTCAGGATTTACAAAGATGGTTCCCCATCTGAAAGCACTGTTGGGCCCATAAGGATTGAAGAATTTGATGAGTTAGCCTACGAATACCTGACAAGTGGAGAAAAATTTCAACTAGAAGAAGGCATGTATGTAGAGAGGGAAATTATGAAGGGCGATATTGGACTCTTCAATAGGGCTCCTTCTCTTCATAGACAATCGGTAATGGCCTTTAGAGTTGTTCCTGTACCAACCAAGAGTCTTAGGATGAATCCAACTGTCTGTATACCATTCAACGCTGACTACGATGGAGACGCTATGAAGTTCCACTTTGTCAAATCAGAAGAGGCTAGGGATGAAGCAATACAACTACTCTCACTAACTAAAAATATTGTTCACGCTAGGTATGGTAAACTAACCGTAGCGACCGACCAAGACCAAACAAGTGGGCTATATCTCTTAACTCATACCGATAAGAGAAGAGTCGGTGAATGGAGTGGTGACTTGGGATTCACTGAAGAAGGTATTCCCTACTTCTCTAAAAGGGCGGTTGCAGACTGTTACTCTACTGTTTTCAGTGAAATACGTTCAGGTAAGCAAAAGGGCGAGAAACGGTTGATACTAAGTCTACCTGAGTCCGATTATACATCACCTGATGGAACTGCTTGTTATACTGGTAGGTCTATATTTAACCATCTATTTACTATACTAGATGCTACCTATGTATCTGCTACCTTTAGAGGTAATAGTCCTAGAGTAGATGATATAGGTAATATAGAGTATGAAGATAATAAGAAACAGAAAGAAAGAGTAGTTATCATAGACGGTAAACTCATAGAAGGCACTCTAGAAAAGGATGCTTTCGGTGAAGGAGGCGCTTCTATTGCTCCTAGTTTCATCTACCATGAGGGCTACGAGAAGGGACTAGAGAAACTTAACGAATATATCGAATTAGTAACTAGACTGGGATTCGCCGTACATCGTGTAGTAGGCTATACTATGGGTGTAGCCGACGTTACCGCCCCTCTAGAGGTGCGTAATGAGATAAAGGAAATGTATCAACAGGCTGCACAAGACATACTAGAAGTAGAAACCGCTTTTGATGATGGTAGGATTATGGAATATGTTAGACTGCATGACCCGGAAAAAATAGCCGTGGCCGACGCAGATAAGATTTCGTACCTAGAAGAAAAAGTTCTAGAGATAGTAGATAAGTATGAATCCGATAGTCTTAGGCCAATAGAGAATGCACAGGGTAGTGGGAACGCTATGCAGGTTGCTGTTCGCTCTAGAGCAAGGGGTAAAGACGAAAATGTGCGACAGATGGCAGGTAGTTACGGCCAAGTTCGTCTAGGGGAAAACAGAATCAACTATGGTATCTCAAGAAAAAGAGTTCTTTCACAATTTCCTCTAACAATAGATGGTAAACAATTACCCTTGTTGCACCCGAAACACACTGGGTTCATCGAGAGTGGTTATTCTAAAGGTATGGAGCCACATGAGTATTGGTTCACTTCTACGGCAGGAGTTCGGTCAGTTTTAGAATCAGGGCAGGGTAACATAGCGAAGTCAGGGTATTTGGAGAGGAAGATGATTAAAGCACTGGAATCTTGTGTAGTTAACCAAAGAAGACAGGTAGTAAATACTCGTTCAGGTAGAGTGATTTCCCCGTTAATCGGTGATGATGGGCTTTCGCCGTATCATATTAGAGGACAAAATGACGTTAACAAAAATGGCCATATAATCACTTTACAACCGCTACTGTTTGAATTTACGTGTAAACATGGTAATTACCTAGCAGAAGCAGATGGTTTTGTTCAAGGCAATTGCGTACAATGTTCTAAACCGTCTAATATGGTGACTTATGAGGCTGCTTTTTCTAAAGCAAGTGTAGTTTCCCAGAAAACAAAAGACGCCCTGAGGTCAGTGCTGTTGAAAAGAGAGGTAACTAAACCGACCATCAAGAGAATGGTGAAGAAATTAGAAGCCTTCTACGAAGATTCACTTTGTCGAATCGGAGAAGCAATAGGTGCCACGGCTGGTTCATGTATCGGAGAACCAGCAACTCAAACAGCCTTGAGAACTTTCCACTTCGCAGGGAAACTTTCTTCCCAAGGTGACATATATCGCCTAGAAGAATTACTCGAATCGCCAATGAACGCTCCCAAGCACTCACCGGAGACACGAATCTACCTACTGGAAGGAGACACGGAAGAAAAGGCCAAGCGGATTCAATCATTATTGACCCAAGTTACTGGCTCACAAGTCATAGAGTTAATTAGATACGACTTACAAAGTTCGTCACTCATAGTTAACTTCGATAAAGAAGCGTTTGAAACATACAATCTAAATCCCTATCTCATTTACGACCAAATAGACCAAACACTTCAAAACAGCACTTTGATTACACATCAAATTCAAAACACCTCTAAAAGTCTAGAGTCTCCTTTAGTAATCAAGATTAAAGGAGGTCCGAAACAGTTAGCCTATGCAAAGGAAATAATTATGTCAACTAGTTACAATGGCGTTAAAGGCGTGATAGATATCCAATACCTAGACCCAACTACTAACGCCCATCAAAGACACTCCCTTAGAATACTAAGTTCTACTAATGACCTTCTCGATAAAATTATCGGTAAACTAGAACTTCATCTAGACATAGATTTACTAGAAACTAATAATCACGGATGGGTTTATAAAAACTATGGTATAGAAGCAGCACTTCAAAACGTGTATTCTGAAATAGATGTTCAAATGAACAAGAATGGAATAGGTGAATATGATATGAGATACGTTAGGACCATTGTGGATTTGATGGGCGAGAGAGGAAGACTAGAAGGATTAGGACCCTCTCATCTCAGTGTTCTAGATAACCCTAGTATACTAGCCGCTGCTTCTCTCGAAAGACAAGGACAGGTAATACCGCCGGGAGCGTTAATGGCTAATTATGACCTATTAAACGGCGTAACTGAATCGATAGTTGTTGGTAAAACACCTAAGATAGGCAATTTTGCACCCGAGTAAACATTGTTTTGTACCAATAGTGGTTAAGCGCCTTGTAAAAGACCTCATTTACCGTATCTTCATCTAATTGACGATAGGCCCAAGTGAGGGTCTTTTCGACACGCTCTAAAGACCTATCTTCTTTGGTGCAAAAGACCCATTCCCCATCTTTATGCACTTTATTCTCAATATCCAAGGTCAGTTGTTTATAATATCGATTTTTAGCCCACTCGTATTCACAAACTTTACAATTTGCGACCACTCTAGTACGGATGTTACCTGATTCTTTGTATGACTTTACTTTCATGTAAGCCATACAAGAATAACATAGTTTGAAAGATTCATCCAAAATAGTCACTCACCTTGAAAAGTTTCTTTTCAGGGCGTAGGTCATCAAGACTCATACCAATACCACGCATAATATTGTCCATTTTACTGATAATGTGCTTTTCGACTAACTTATCGACATCGATTTGATATTCAGAAATCTGTTCGATGTCATGGAATGAGACATAGCCACCGGAAGGAATCCATGTAGGGCCGTCTATCACAAACGTAGTGTAGAAACTGTCTCCTTTGTCGAACTTGCCATACTCATCATTTGCGAGAACTATGTTATGCCAAGCAGCCCCTCTAATAGGGCCGCCACCAGCATTAGCGTAACACATGTCTTCTTCAGACGTAGTTCTACCTTCTAATAACAGCAACTTCTCAGCCGCAGTACTACTAATTGCAGACGGATTCGTGGCCCCTTTAGAATAGTGACCCGCTTCCAAAATATTACCATTTAACCACTTACCTATCCTACCTCTAGAAAGAAGGTTTTCAACAGGATAGTCATCATTTCTGACATTTTCAATGTAATCTAGAAGAATATGTTTTACTTCTTCGGGAGATTTATCATCCCAAATTGACTTTAGAGCCAATAATTGGACACCACGACCCGCAGGGGACGTGTTAGCGTGCTTTGCCTCAAGTCCCTGAATCTTCATTCTATCCTCCACATCTATGTTTGCGATAGAGTGTCCTGTCTCAGGTTGCCATACGATTCTTCCACCATATCGGTTCCTTCGAGGTAGGTAGAACCTGTCCATCAATACTTCTGCCTCTACTACAAGAGCATCGGTTTGGAAGTCTTCTTGACAGATTTTAGTTAGTTGAGTACCTAGTTCCTGTGCTTTCTCAGCAGCCTCTTCCGGAGTTAGGTCATCTCCCATACCAACGAAGATAGAATCAGTGTGGCCGTACAGAACCTTGTATCCAGCGTCCTCAGATGCCTTCATGATTCGCTGTAAAGCAGTTCTACCACCGTAGGTGATTGTCTTGGCTAAGTCCATATCCGACCAAGCAAAGCCTTGGAAGGCCATAAGTCCATAGAAAGTCGCTCTAAGTCGCTTTACGGACTTCTGAGCAGTATCCCACTTCTTGTATTCTGAACTGTTTTTGCCTTGTTCTGTGGCTGCTGTGCGCATTAGAGCCTTGTAGTGGTCTCTTAGGCCGTCTAGTTCCTTTACACAGGTAGGAAGGATTCCTTGTGGCTCTCTACGGAACCTACATCCGTCACCGATGATATCGTCATCAGACTCTTCTCCGGGCTTTACTTTGGTCTCCCATGATGTATTGTAAGTAACCATCACACTAGGATATAGACCAGCGAAGTCGAGTACGACCACATTCTTGTGTAAACCAACGGTTCCTAATTCGTCAGGGTCGAGAACGATAGCCCCTTGTAAGTCCGTATCGTCGTTATTATCATCCTGCCAACCGGTCTTTTGTTTGAAGTCAGCCTTTCGCATAAAGTATGTTCTCGCTAGACCTGAACCGTAGTATGTGCTTCTCCATTGGCAGCCGATTAGATTTTGGAAAGCCATCTGTCCATGTATTAAATTATATTTATCCTCTATCTCTACCATTAATTTTACATCTACGAAGTTATAGTATACATAGTCAGATAGGAATAGATGGTAGTCTTTATCGTAGAAATCCGGTCTAAAGTCGGTTTTACCTCTACCAAATAACTTCTGACCAACTATGTCTAACTTGTTTGATGGCAACTCAGTTGAGTGTGAATCCTTGTAAACACGCTGAAACAGTTTATCGAGAGAGACAAATGTTCTCCCTGCAACAGGCTGGTCTGTCCAACGATAGCGGTTTTTAACCCAAGGAGAGGGTGGAGCCACATATCTATCAGCACCCAATGAGGACGGCGATAGTTTGTAGCCACCGATTCCATTAGCCTCTAAGCGCGTATAGAGCGTAGGAAGGTCATAGAAGCCCATACCCCAAGCAAGGACTTGGTCGAAGTCCATACGGTCCCACCACGCTATAAAATCAGCCAATAGTGTGTATTCGCTAGTGAAAGCCCTAATTTCGGTTTCCATGCCGTCAAATACCATAGTTCTCAAATCTTTCGTCAAACTATGTTGATACTCCGGACCTAGATGGTCTAGAGCCATTTCGTGCTGAGTCCAAATCACGTATCTCTTAGTGTAGGAATCGTAACATCCGATAATGCTGATTTCTTGATGGTCAGCCCATATTGGCTTTGGGTTTCTCTCAATCCCACCTTCGTTTTGCCTGTATTGAGTCGCTTCTAAGTCAATAAAACACATCCTAGGCTCATATTCGGGCATTTCACTAGGCTCTACTTCATCTATCAAATATCTATCACAATACGGTACATCGGCTTCGTATGTGCCTCTAAAGGCCTTTTGGAACCTCTTTACAATCGTGGGACTCTCGAACGATATCTTAGCGAGTTTTACTCCGTCTGCTGAGAATGAGTCATCAGGAAATGTTATCCTACCATCTCTCATAAGATAGTGCTTCTTCAAGTCACTAACATTGATTTTTAATCCGGTTTGCTTATCTACTATGTTCTTAAGGTCAACATAACAGTATGGTTTGAAATCAGTCACTTTCTTTTCACGACGTTCCCAAACACCCTTATCGTTCTGCTCTCTCCACCGCAGCCAAATGTCACTAGATTCAGTAGAACTCTTTCTTAAGTTACCTCGCTTGTCGGTGTATTGGTCGATTGTTGGTTTTCCTTGGCTGATAATCATTGTAAATTCCCCCTAACTGCTGCCATTATGGCGTTTCTTGAACAAGATGAAAAGCAATAGACAACTCTTTCATCAGGATTGAAGGCAAAGTGATTATGGTCGCTATCCCGACCCTTTTCCTTGCAGGCAGGACACCTACCTAAGTAATACCCACCGGAATTAGGCCCACGCAGCGATTCTACGGCCTTTAGGACGTCTTGGGTACTGATACCCTCACTGGCTTCATTCCACGCCTTCTCAGACGCCATTTGATTAATCCATTCAGATTCAGGAGGGATTCCTGTCTCAGATGCTTGTAAGAGGTCTCTCAACGCTCTCAGTTGCTCTCCTGTCCGGAAATAGACTGTTCCATCTCTAACATCTTGATTTACAAGAGCGTATCCTCTGCTCCTAGATACCTTACCTACTTTCAGCAGTTCTAAATACTGCTTTACACTTATCGCCTTTGCTTTCATAGCGCAAACTATGTTTGGTGCGGTTTATAGTCAAATCGGTAGAAAATCACTCAGAAGGACTTTCTTCTAATTCTTCTTCTGATTCTTCACTAGTAGGAGTTGTTACAACCGAAGACACTGCTTGAGCAGCGCTAGAAGCCGCAGAAGCCGTAGTCTTTGCTGCGTCACTAATCACAATACTTGTTTTATCTACAACGCTTCCAGCCGCTCTAATCGGGGCTTTTAACAACTCTTTCGCTAAACTACCCTTATTGATATTCTCGTCAATTCCTTCTTGTCTTAAAGCCTCAGGAACTCCATTTTCTGTTAATAAATTCAGGAGAACCCAAGCCTGAGCCCTTGATACATTGGTATTCATCTTATTTTTCAACGTCAGAGCAACGAAAGACAAAAGTTCATCGTACCCTTCTCGCATAAAATGCTTGTCGAGTTCCGATATCCATGCTTCTTCTATCGCTACAACGTCGTCTAATGCTTTCCGTACAAACCCTCTACGAGGAAGTCCCTTTTCGTAACCGTAATACTTGGCCATGCAAATACGCGGTATTACTCTCTACTTAACCATTTTCAGGAAAGGTGGCATCAACTATTCGACACCTTCGCTCAACTTTGACCGGCTTGTAAGGAGTGTAAGGAGTTAGTTCAATCATATCTGATTCGCTAAACTCTTTCTTCATAAGAGTATAAATTTCTTCCGGCTCATCAAACATTTCAGTTAATATCATAGCCGTAATGGGCCGGTCTTTCTTAAACTGAAACCAATTATCGTATAGGCTACTAACAGTTAGATTGAAGCCTTTACGCTTCGAATCTTTAGACACGGTCATGCTATCCCCAATCTTCGGTGAAAGAAGACTTCCCTATTACCTTACTGGGCGACCTATCCATAAACACTTCACTTGGAGTTGGTATGAATACTTCTAAATCAGAAAATCTCTTTGAAACTATCGTACATAACTTACCTTCTTCTTCGTGTTGTAAGACCATGAACAGGTACTCTCTACCATTCCAATCGATTTCAGCAATCGAAACCTTTTGCCCACCTTCCTCGATTTCAGCATGATTCCAATTCGTGGCCTGTATTTCGCCTTCCAAAACCATAGTTTTGACTATTTCGACCATGTTTTGTAATTCGTAAACCATTTCCGCCATTTCTTCATCAGGGCCTTGCATAGCATTTCTCTCCGAGGTCTTGGTAATAGGACGGACGGTCTAGCCTATAATCCTTGACACTAAACGCCTACCCATTTGCATCATAGTTATTCTAGTAATCTTGAACTAATATGACATCGAATTTACCATCTGAAAGGTTTTCCACTACCAAATCAACGAAGTCTCTTGGTGAAATTTTGTCTTCTTTGTACCTACCAATCAGCGGTATATACAAAACACCTTCATCATGAGCACGATTGTCAGCCAAATTCTGAATACATAATTCTAATCTTTCTAGGTTATACATATACTTGGCATTGGTGGCTGCAAGGAACCAAATATATTTTCTAATTCTATCTATATCAGTGTAGATGAAATCACCTATTTTGAGTTCTCTTTCAACAATCACTCTTCTAAAGTGAGAGTAACTTAAAGGGTCTCTATATGATATTGCAGAAGAAGGATATGGAACTATTGTCCGTTCACCTTTTCTTACTCTTTCACCATTATAGACAGTTACAGGTGTGCAGTAAATCCCTTTCTTATCTATCGAAGGGAAGGATTTCCCTGTCAAGACTTTAACTGCCATGATATCACAAACATAGTTGTAGAACTTATTCTTCTTCGAAAGAACCGCCCATAACCTCTAGAACGAGCGTAGTCCAAAGTCTCTGTCCTTGGAAGTTATACGACCCATTGGAATCATCTTGTGGGAACATTTTCGGCAAAGTATACGGATTACTTACCTTTTTGAAATGAACCTTAACATATAACGCTCGATGAAAATCATGTCCCGGTGGTAGTTCTCTTGACTTTTCATTAGCCCATTGGACTAAGGTATCTACTTGGGTGTTAGGGTCAAAGCCAATAGTTAGACCTGCTATGTCTCCATTAGGGTTCAACGCCTCGTAAAGGCATAGTATTTGGCCATCTCTAAGACTACCCACGGAAATAATCCCCCGTATTATCTATTACATTATAGTTTATACTACCATTATAGTATATCTCTATACATTCATTCATATTAGCCCCACTAGAGTTATTCAAATATAGTATCATAATATCGCTTCCCACTCGTAATTTATTTCTTTCCCTTCTTCGTTGACATATTTACCTTGGTAAAACATCTTGTTATCGATTATCCCTCGCACCGTAGATGAGGCCCATTCGTTTTTGCCAGCCTTGGTTAGGATATTGTTCTTTCTAAGATGCTTGGCAATTTCGTTCTTACTCATATCTTGGTCCCAACAGGAAAAAATTATTCTAACGATATCTGCTTGACCTTGATTAACCACAAGTATCCCTTTGTCTGAGGGATTACCTGTGACTTTATATTTCGAATCGTAGCCATACGGAGGTTTACCGATTTTTCTACCGATACCGCTAACTTTCTTCATTCCTGCCGATGTTCGTTCATAGATTTTACTTGCATCGCACCCTCTTAGAGCCCTCAACAGACCAAACATTTGAGCGGAATTTCGACCCATAGTATCAATATTGTTAGAGACGATAGCAAAGTTCCTGCCGTTAGCGCCTAACGATACCGACCAGTCTGAAAAGTTCTTACTACTAGAGTGAATCCGGTCAGCAGTATAGAATATACAAGCATCCCAATAGTCCATTTCGGACATCATTGAATTGAACGACTGTCGATTAGGGTATTCGTCAAAGTATGTTTTAGTTACAGTAAATTCTCTTTCTTCGCAGTAATCTCTACACAACTTTTCTTGCTCTCTAATAGGGAACCCAGCCGGTGTAGCGCGAACATAGATAGCGCAACGCATTTACTCTTCCTCCTGTCGAAGAGAGTTCAACACTTCTAGATACTCTTTGTAGTAATCATCAGCCTTAGTTTTTGATTTCACCATTTTTTGATGGCATTTATCTGCCTTCTTCATCAGTCTAAGAACTTCTTCACTTTCAACTTTCATTAAGTCATGGTAGCGATTGCCCTCTTCTGTGGCGTTCATCATTTTCTTGTGAAGATTATCTTGCTCTTTCAACATACTATTCATGACAACTATATTGTTGCCTACCTTAGCCTTACGATAGTAGTCGGTACATTCGTCACGACTAATTTTTAGTTCCTTAGCCTTAGCGTTCCATTCGTTCCTCTTGGCCTTTAAGTGTTCGACTTTGACAGTGTGTTCTTTGACCATAACGTTGAATTTTTCACGGTATGAGCGCTTCCAACTAGCCTTTTTGTTATGGAAAGAAACTCTACTTTTGAGCAACTCGGCTCTTTCTCGGAGACTTAATTCCGTCTTGCCCTCGTCCATCTTCGTTTCCCCTTTCCTTGCCTAATCGAAGCGACAGGCTTGGTATTCCCACTGCGGTTATTTTTCCAGCGAGCCATTTGCTTCCTAAATCTTCTTGAGTTCTTAATCATGTCCAATCCTCCATATTTTGTTTTACTTTTTCTTGTTCTTCCTGCACTTTGATGAGTTCTTGTAGGAATGCCTTTTCGACTGCTTCACTCGATTCTTCTATATCGTGAACCATATCGTGGATACAATCAATCATTTGTAATGCTTGTCCAAATACCCGGATATTCAAGATGAGAAATGCAAGTATTAGACCTTGCACCACCAGTGTTAGCGCAAACATAGTTTCTATTGATAATCCGAACATTATTCTTCTCCCCCTGCTTCTCCCATATCATTATGGATTACCTTATCGCCATAACTGTTGCCTCTCCGGCCAGTGGCCTTTTTGGTAAATATCCCCTTGACAACAGCCATAGTAACAACCCATAACTCTACTATGAGGTAAAGCGCATATAGGGACGCTAGGACGACTAGAAGAGTCGGTATTAACTCAGTTAGAGCATCTATCATGTGAACCGCCCCAGTAAATTAACTAGCCAACTAGGAACTATCTTAGCAGCCGAATCACTAATCATCATTCTTCCTCCTTGCGAGAGGCCAACCATTGTCTGTATTTGTCAGTGGTTATCTTCAAACCGCAGTCATCGCACATAACATAGGTTCTAGAGTCCATGTAGTGTATTTTCGTAGGATATGCTGAAAACCGAACAGGCGGAGTAAGCGTGGAACAATTTGGACAATCGACTTCCATCTACTCTTCCTCCTGTAATATCCATATTTTCGCGTCTTCCGGTGACTGACCGGGAAAGTATAGTTTGATTTTCTTTGATGTAATCCACCCCACAATGGGTCTATTATTTGTACTACGGGCCATCACTCTTCCTCCTCTAGTAGGATGGTTCCATCTATATCGAACCCCTTGAATGATTTAGCAATCCCTTGTTGGTTTACAACAAGAACGTGCGGGGCAAAAGGCCCTTCTGCAACAATAGGCATACCATTGTTGATAGTTTCTTCTGTAAAACAATGAACAGTAGGGAATGAATAAACCCTGAAGAAAGTATGTATGTTATTAGAATCCCTTAGACTAGCAAGCGCCTTTTCAGCAGCCTCGGCTGAATGCACTGCTTCTATGTCCATTTCCCAACTAACTCTAAATACAGAACTCATTGTTTTGCCTCCCTATAACAATCCATACAACTTCTCCAATTAGTTGTAGTAATACAAGCAGGTTGTTGTTCACAAATCGGGCATACAAAGGGCGGCTTAAGCATTCTATGATTGTAGCCCTCAAGTTGACTTTCTTCTAGTTCGCTCATACTATCACCTTTTTCTCAAAGCATTCTCGGCAAACTATGTTGTTTCCCATACCACTCCAAAGTATCGTGTGCTTATTGCAGTCGGCACATCTACCTACTTCTTTCATTGTGAAGCCTCCAATTTGCGAATACACTTAGGACAGACTTTACCTGTTGGTTCTTCTGTCCAATGATTATCCCAAAATAGTCTAGGTCTCGCACCACATAGGGCGTCATTTTCAAGATGAGAGTGCTTTTCATCGCTAATATAGATATGATTGAGAGTGCCTCCGTGAGGGTTGAAGCCGTTTCTTAGGCTACCTGCTTTCCTGATATACCATATCTTCATGCTTCCGCCTCATCCACTAACTCTAGTACTCGCTCAATCAATTCCTCGTGAGTCCAATAAGGACTGTCGCCTACAAGAGCCTCCTTTAACTCCGTATACATCATCTCATAATCATTCATGCTACCACCGCCTCTCTACAAGAGTAGCAAACCCCGTTGGTAAACTCTTGAGCCTTATTACAGGTTCTACAAACTTCCCATCGGAGATTAGCCCCGAATGGATTCATCTCTCCTGTACGGGTGCATTGATGTAGACGCCAGTTACCTTCCAACCTCTTTCCATCTTCACCAATGCGAGCCACCAACTTCATTCCTTCAACGGCTCTCTTCGCAGCCGCTTTCGATTCGGCTTCTATTTCTACCCATACTTCCATTCTTTGTGATACTACATACGTTCCCATTGTGATTCCTCTATTTGCTGTACTCTCATGGGGGGCCTGTTCGGTCTATAAAGATAAGGGTGAGCGGAAAGGGCAATTCACTCCGCTTCCCAGTCTTCATCCCAGTCTTCATCTATAACCGAAGCATAGTAATCCCAGTTATTGATGACCGTCATGACGGTGGGATGGTTCCATCTGTTTTTCCCACTAGGCGATGGAACTCCTTCAGAATAAAGAGTATCGATAATCTCCTTGACGGTTGCACTGTGATTACGCATTTCAAGAATATCTTTAACGACGTCGATTTGTTCGTCTACTGGAAGTAGCACACCCTTGTTCTCTTCATCCATAACGAAACCGTATGGTGGCCTTCCTACGTGTCTACCTTGGCTTTTTACTACCTCTAGGCCGGCTTTTGTCCTATCTGCTATCAGTCCACGTTCCATTTCAGCAACAGCCGCTAGCATCGTAAGAACTAGTTTACCGCCCGGTGTAGAGGTATCTACTTGAATATCCATGAATATCAAATCTATCGTATCGGTTACTTCCTTAACGAATCCTAATAAATTAAATACATCTCTATGTAGCCTATCTATCTTAGTAACTACTAGATAGTCTATATTACCTAATAGTATATCCTCTAATAGATTAGAATAAGCAGTACGGCCTTCGACCTTACCAGCACTAAAGCCTGCATCCACATAGAAACCCGGAATCATCTCTTCCTCGTCACCACGACTATTGTAGTATCCTAAGTCCTCAGCCAACTCATGCTTATGGCTACCATCCATGTTACGCTGGAATCCGATGTAGTTTCTGATTTGGTCTATCTGCCCTTGTAGAGTTAGTTCCTGTTCTTCTGTTGAACCTCGAATATATCCTACCGTTCTTTTCCCGCTCATTTCCTAATCACCATTCCGTTGAACTATGTTTGCCTCCAAACATAGTTAGCGACAGTAACAACCCCGACCACCATTTCTAGATGGCTGATTCGGTTCGAGACCCGCATAACCTACTGGGGTTTAATCATCGAATTAAAGGAACCGGTCGGTTTCTTTAACCGCTCACCCCTTTTTTCAGGGGGCCAATAGTAGGGGGAAACCGCCATTCTGATGCGTTTAGCGGGGTTTAGAGTTAAGTTGCTGGCCCCGAGTGGATTCCTTGGAGGAAGGAGGTTAGGTTGAATGAATAAAAGGAGTTAGAAACAACATGGTTGGTCTCGGGCGTCCCAGCAATTCAACGGAGTGGGGTAGCACATATAACTAATTCTTCGATGAACATAGTTTGCCGGCAAACATAGTTCGCAATAGTTATAGACTGTCGAATACCCGCTATGAATATGAATGACCAGCAGATGCTATTATTAGAGCGATTCGTCATCGCTATGGAAGGACAAGAAAAATCGATTAGGAATATAGAGAACCTACTAGGGAGATTCCTAAGCCGCCCTGATTCTCTAGAGATGTTAGAGAAGTCTAAATCCCTAGTTGCGGTTAAGGAAGCAGTTTCAAAAAATACTAAAGCAAATAAGTCTCCGAGCGCAACCCCTAGTTCCACTGCCGAAGAATCAAAGACTTCAACAGAAGAAATAGTTTATCAGACAAAAGAAACCGACCCTGCCGCAATACAGGCAGGAATCAGGGTTTTACTAGTTACTGAGGATGCTAAGAATGGAATAGTCGGAACCTGTGTTAGTAGGAATATCGCATGGGCTAAGGTTTCAGTCGATGTAGGTAACGATACTTATGATAAGGGACAGACAGTTGCTATACGCCCTCAGTTCTGTAAGATACTAGCAGATGACGAAAATCCTACCGATGAGCAATTGGAAGAAGTAGCCGATGAGATACCTGCTATATACACTCAACCTACCGATGGTGACCACTGTGGCAACGTCCGCTTCGACAAGGGTACCTATGTGGGTCATACAGTCCACGAGGTATTTCAAGACCGAGGAGAGATGGCAATCAAGTTTTTCAAGTTCGTATTGAAGTCTCAAGTTTACAACGGTTCAGTGTATGAAAAGGCCGTAACAGATTACTGCAAATTAAGAGGAGTTGACTTATCTTGATGGCAATAGTAAATAGGATGAATAGGCGGGGTGAGTAGTATGAAGAGTGGTACATGGAAAGCAGGAGACCTTTCGGCTTCTAGCCTAAAGATGTGGGGCGATTGCCCACGAAAGTGGTTTTACAACTACAAAAGAAAGATACGTGGCGGAGATAGAGACTTCTTCTTAATGGGGAATGTATTCGATGAAGTTCTGTTCGAAGAGTTCAGACATGACATAGGTCAAGACATCGACCCTATTATCGACCTAGCGGCTGATGAATTGAGGCACAGAATGATTACTTCTGAAACTCTACTAAGGGGAGAAGGCGTGGCTAACAGTCCTGTATTGAATCCTGAAACCCTTGAATTTGAGGGCAGGAAGTTTACTGAGGAAGAGATTAGAGCCACCATTAGAGACTTTAGAATATGGTCTAGAGGATTACTAACAGCAGTCCAACAAGGACAAGATGGTCATGGTAACATAGTCAACTTGCCCGGAATTGCAGATATGCAAGTGGAATGCACTTATCCTATGGAAATAGATGGTAAATCAATACGTCTACGAGGATATTGCGATATTTTGCATACAGATGGTTCTGTTACAGATATTAAGATGGCTTCTGCATGGGCTCCTATAATGTGGACTCATGGTAGGGTTCTGAGTGAATTACAATGGCTGATTTACAGCCTAGCGCTTAATACTACGACCTTTAGATACCTAGTAGTGGATAAACTAAAGCAAGGCAGATGGCCGAAGCAAGAAGCCGCAGCCCCAAGTGTTAGAACTATTACTAGTAAGGTGCTTCCTAGAGATGTGCAGAATCTAACAGATATGGTTACACAGTTCGTTAGAAGTACTGATTATACTACATTGGGTGCAGACAACAAAGGGGTATTCCCTCCTAAGCCTAAGTACGGGGGCGTTCAAAACGCTCTAGGACGAAAGACTGATGAGATGAAATTGACGCAGAATAACTTCTGTCAGCAATTGTGTGACTACAAACCACTTTGCTTCAAAGAGTGTTTTTCCGGCGATAGTAGAATGCAGTGATTTTATGGATATTGTTGGCGCAATTTTAACTGCTCTTATGGTACTACTAGTAGTGTTCTTTATCCTGATAGCAGCGGTTGTTATATTTACTCTAGGGATAGTTGCCGTAGGGGTTTACTATAATCACTTTAGTGGTCGTGGAGGTAAATCAGATGACTCCCGCTGAAAAGCATTTAGAACGTCTAATAGGAGACGACACATGGGTTAACAATTTCCAATCTAAGTTGAAGGAGAGAGGAAGCACAGGCTGTTTAGAATGGCAAGGCACTCTAGATAAGGCGGGTTACGGTAGGATTCATGTCAAGAAACACCATGAGACCGGTACCGGCAGGAACTTCTTTGCTCATAGAGTTAACTACGCGATAGAGACGGGTGAGATATTACAACCTAGCGAGTTAATACTACATCAATGCCATAACAGATTATGCTGTAATGTAGACTGTTTCGAGATAGGTAATCATTCTGCTAACATGGATGACTTAGCCAACTCTAGAAGGATTGCTGGGGAGAATAACCCTAGAAGCAAACTGTGTCAGGCTGATGTTTATGAAATACTAGAACTATACTTCTATGGAGATACTCTAGATAGTGACCCCTATACTGTAAAGGATATAGTAGAGGTATATACAGATATAGGTATAACTAGTTCTGCTATTAGAGATATAGTATCAGGTAGGACTTGGAAAGACATATACGATGATTTTTGGGAAGATGATGAAGATGAAGAGAGATGAGATTAAAAATAATTTTGAAGAACTAACGAAGAGATTAGGAATAGGCCTAGACCAAGTGGTCAGGGCTACTGCTAATCGACTGAAAGCAGATAAAGAGTATAGAAAAGAGATAGTCGTCATATTAGATTATCTAGAGGCAGCAATCACCTCTGTTAGAGAAACAATAGAAGATGCTGAGTTCACTGACCATGAATGGGATGACGAATGGCCTGCTGAGGAATGGCCTGCTGACGAGGAGGAATTATAGATGAGTTATAGAAAATTAAGTTTTTACATGATGATGATGGGTGTTGGTGCATTAGGATTATTCAATTCCAGTAAGTTAGAAGTTAGATATGAGACTAATAGTAACCTAGAATTACTTTGTCAAAATGGTATGATTATCTCTAGTGTGGTCATTTTATACTTCTTATTGTCATTCTTTGTAGAGATTATGGTTATGAAAAGCACAAGCAGAGGATATAGACAGGGCAAACGGTATAGCGCAAAACACCCAATAAAGCACGTTTCTTGGAAAAGAGATGGCGAAGAAACAGTTCTTCCATCAAAAGGCAGCGAAGTTGACGATTCTCTGTTAAAGAAAGGGACCCTCTATTACAAAACGGGCCCTGAGGACGGTCCGCTGCAAGAAGATACAGGAAATCAGCAAGAGGAAGAATGATGTGTGGTGTGATTCCAACTGAATGTGTCACAGAAGGCTGTTCCTTCTATGTCATTATAGACCCATGCCCGAAGTGTGGAGGTAAAGAACATGCTTAGAGACCCCTTTGGAGACATCGATTGGGATTTAGTATTACAGATGCTCACTACATTAGGGTTCCTTGCAGTCTTAATTACAATGGCTGGGGCTAGTAGTGGAGATTGGCAGGAACCATGGCGTATGTTATGGGCTATTGTCATCAAATATCAGACCTTAGTAATAGCATCACTTATGGTGATGATAATGTCGCTATGGTGGTATGAGCAATTCAACTCGGGGTACCGGTAAGGAAAAGGTGAATTAAATGGATTATGAAGAATTACAAAAACAAAGAGACGACAGCATAAGTTACCTGATTATAAGTGGGTTGGATTTATCAGTCGTGCAGAAGAAAGTTAACGCAAAAATAAAAGAAGGGTTTGTTACTAAAGGCGACTTGGTATTCGGTAATGGTAGATGGGCTCAAGTAATGATAAGTAATGATAAGGAATGATTGAAATGGCTAAAGTAGCAGGATATATTTACGCATTAAACAAGAAAGGCGACGCAGCATACGATACGGAT
>Ga0209631_10003541_pt1 | contig 17861 bp, 12 predicted proteins | sample COG_08_FD_184752 | JGI IMG/M metagenome (GOLD analysis project Ga0209631, IMG submission 184752) | Pelagic Microbial community sample from North Sea - COGITO 998_met_08 (SPAdes) (version 2) | ecosystem: Environmental > Aquatic > Marine > Neritic zone/Coastal water | place: Helgoland, sampling...
GGTGTCGACTCGAGCTGGAACGCGGGGGGAAGGGGGGGATACGGTCAGCGCGTGCGGGTCGAAGCGCGGGATCTGGGCGGAGGGGGGCCATCGATTGGAAAAAACAAACAACGAAGGCGCCCCTCCTTGACGCCGTCCAGATCCAGTAGCTCGCCGAAGACGTAGAGCTTGGGAGCGCTCGTGGCGCGGGCGATGAGCTCCACGGCATGCTCGCCGCGGGCGTCGCGGCCCTGCGCCACGAATTCCTCCACCACCGAGTCGTCGAATCCCACCATCTCGACGCGCCCGCCAAATGGCCTGACCCGCCTCGGAGCACAAGTCGTCGGGAGTCCTGTCATGTGGACGAGTCAAGTCAAGGTTCAAACCTAGATTAATTTGGCGGCCTTCAAACCGTCCGCCTCGCGCCCGCCGGTCGCACAGGAGGACGCGCGCGGCACCGATCGAGTGTCACCGTCGCCGCGTCGAAGGTTCAGGCGACCGCGCGTCGAACATCGCGCGGAGGTGAACGGGGCGCGGGCGTCCGTCGGCTTCGTTCGGGGTCTCGGGGCGGTTTAAAAAACAAAGACTGGGTGATCGCCAGCCCTGATACACGAGGACCCGTTCGTAGCGAGAAGATGGGCGGGCCCGGGTCCGGGCCGCAGGGCTTCGGCGCGGGGGGCTTCCACCTGAAGCCCAAGCGCACGCGCGTGGCGACGGAGAACGCCATCACCAAGGTGAACCCGTCCGAGCCCAAGCGCGCCATGTTCCACTGCCACTACTGCAGCAAGGACATCAGCTCGGTGGTTCGGATCAAGTGCGCGGTGTGCCCAGACTGCACGCTCTGCGTCGAGTGCTTCTCCGTCGGGGTGGAGCCCAACCCGCACGAGGCGTCGCACGCGTACCACGTCATCGACGACCTCTCCTTCCCGCTCTTCACCATGGACTGGGGCGCCGACGAGGAGCTCTTGCTGCTCGAGGCGATCGAGATCTACGGCCTCGGCAACTGGACCGAAGTCGCCGAGCACGTGGGGACAAAGACCAAGCACCAGTGCCACCAGCACTACTTCGACCAGTACGTCAACTCGCCGACCACCCCGCTGCCGGACATGTCCAAGATCCTCGGCCCCAAGTACGTCAAGGAGGAGCCCAAGGAGGAGCCCAAGGCGAAGAAGGCGCGGACGGATGGAGACGGCGACGGCGCCGACGACGAGGCGAACGAGAAGGCGGACACGCTCGCGTCGTTCGCCAGGCCCGGGGACGAGCGGCACTGGGGTAACATGCCGGAGCTGACGGGATACAACGTGAAACGGAACGAGTTTGATCCGGAGTACGACATCGAGGCGGAGCTGCCGCTGGCGGAGATGGAATTTCGCGAGACGGACACCGAGCTCGACCGAAAGCTCAAGATTCGCATGCTCGAGATTTACAACAAGAGGCTGGCGGAGCGAATCCGGCGCAAGGAGTTCATCATCGACCGAGGGTTGCTGAACATCAAGCGGCAGCAGGCGCTGGAGCGCAAACGCACGCCGCAGGAGAAGGACATTCAGGGCGCGGTGCGCGTCTTTGCGCGATTTTTGGACCCCGACGAGTACGAGATCATGCTGGAGGGTTTCATGGCGGAGAGCCGCATACGGAACCGCATCGCGGAGCTCAAGGAGTACAGGCGCAACGGGATCCACACGTTGAGCGAAGGGGAGGTGTACGACGCGGAGAAGCGTCACCGGATGATGGAGATTGCGAGGATCAAAGCCGTGGAGTACCCGAGCAGAGGCGGCGGAGGGCGGGCGAACAGGTACCTCGGCCGCGACGGGTTCGTGCAGGCGCCCGTCGGCGACGCCGCGCCCAAGGAGCTGCAGAAGCTGACTGGGATGGAGAGAAGCGGGAGCGGCGCGCTCACGTCGTTGGGCGGCGGCGCGAGGAAGAAGGCGCCGCTGCCGCTGGATTTGACGCACCTCCCCGGCGTCGAGTTGCTGAGCAAGCGGGAGAAGGAGCTGTGCGTGAACAACAGGCTGCTGCCGGTGCACTACCTCGCCATCAAGGAGGCGCTCATGCGCGCGAGTGCGAACGGGCAGGTGCTGAAGCGGTCGGAGGTGAGGCACATGTTCAAGGTTGAGCCCATCAAGGCGGTGAGGGTGTTTGAGCTGCTGCTGCAGAACGGATGGGTGAAGGACCCGAAGGAGGAAACTAATTAGCGCGGAGAGCGACGCTCTCCTCACGGTACACTACTAGATATGACGCGTACGCACGAACGTTTAACGGACATGAGGTATGCATCATTAAAAGCCTTCGTTATAAAGTCACCGGCGGCTCTCGCCGGGTAAAGAATTCTTGGGCCAATCCCAATTTACAGTGCTTAAGCGAAGCGAGGGGCGTCGTTGTTGTTGTTCCCGTTGTTGTTCCCGTTCATGCTGTCTTTAATGCCGCGGTACACGAGGCCGAGAGAGCGACCGATGAGGGTCACGAGGAGCCAAGAGGAGAAGTTCTTGACGTTGTTGAGCGTCGACTTGGCGATGGGGACGACGATGTCGGCCACCTCGAGGAACATGGACATGAGCATGCGCGCTCCCCTCACCTGGTCCAGCTCGCTGTGCCTGCAGATGCTGATCCTCCTCGTGACGATCTCACCCGACGCGTCGAGGCCCATGAGGCTGTGCCAGTCCTCGTACATGGCCACCACGTCGCGGTAGTTCCTCTCCACCCAGTCGTTCAGCTTCACCTCGTTGCGGAATTTCTCCATGGAGCGGGTGGACTTGAGCCTGGGCTGAACCGAGGTCGCGTAGCGCACAACCTTGGACGCGGAGGCGGCCGCGGCGAGCATCGCGCTCCTCTTCGCGCGCTCCGCCTGGACAGCCTTGCGGGACTTGCCCTTGGCCGCCGCGAGAACGCGGGAGCCAGGCGTCGTCACCGCCGGAGCGGAGGCACCCTCGCGAACGCGGCTGAGGTACGCGCTCGCCACAGCCTCGGCGACGCGCATCATGGCATCCTCGAGCACGGACACGGACACGGCGGCCATGGAGAAGCCCATACCCTCGTCCCGGCGCTCCTTCGCGACCGCCGCGAGCTCGATCGCCGCCTCCGCCATCTCGCCGTCCTCAACCTCGAAAACGCTCTCCTGGGATCGCGACAAGCCGGCCATGTGCGTGAGAAGGTTGACGTAGAGCGCGGATTTAGAGCCCGGGAGCTCAACCTCGTAGTAGTTGACGAGCTGCGCCGCGAGGTTACCCGCGCGCGACACCATCTCCTCGTCGACGGCGTCCTCCTCCTCGTCGAGGTCCTCCTCGAGGCCGCCCGCCGCCGCCGCCGCGGCAGCCGCCGCGCGCGACTCCAGCAGCCACTCCCGGGTCGCGTTCTCGGCGACCACGGCGAAGAGGGTCTGCGCCTGCTCAGCCTCCTGGCCGACCGCGGGCGCGTACGTCTTGAACGCGCTCTGGAGGGTCTTGAGGACGACGCCGCACAGCGAAGCGCGGGCCTCGGCGTTGATAGCCTGAAGCTCCAGCGCCGGGCCCGCCTTGGGGGCGTCCACGGTTCCGTCCCACCAGCCGCCGTTGAGCTTGCTGGTGACCACGCCGGAGAGCGCGCCGGTTCCCGCGGCGGAGAAGACGCCCTCGTACGAATGGGCAATCTCGGGCAGGTCGCCCACGGCGACTTCCTGCACGAGGTCGGCGCCGGTGTCAGCGACGGCGACGGGCGCGAGCTCCAGAGCATTCTCCGACTCCCGAGCGTCCTGGCCCTCGAGCCAGGCGCGGCCGGCGGTGACGATCGCGCCGCCGACCATGATGGACGCCGGGTCGATGACGTCGGTGCGAACGTCCCTGCGATGGATGGGAATGAGTGGGCGGGTGGCGGGGATGACGGTCAGTCGGGGGTACGATTTGGCGCGGCGTACAAAACCCAAAACTTTCCGTAGGGATGTGCTTTCGCGCGCGCTGAATGAAGGCGGGGCGAGGCGCGGGGCGGGGCACCCGTGACGCGATCGATTCGCGGGCGGAGCGATTTCACCGTTCGAACGAAACTCGTGGGTTCGGACTCACCTGGAGGGACGAGCGCCGAGGCGCTGGCGCGTCGGCGCGCCGAGGGATCGGCGCGCCTTGATCACGCCAGCGGCGTTGGAGTTGCGCGACTCCTGTCCGGCGCGGGCGAACGCCGCGCCCCTGGCGATGGGCACGCTCGCGGCGGTCATGGCGGCCATTTTCCTGCCTGCCTCCCGCGAAGTTGGATTACTTGGTCCGCGACGCGACGCTTCTGGTAATGCCAAGGGTCGCGCCGACCTTTACCCTCATCCAGGTGGGCAACCTGTTTGGATAAAGTCGGGTGAACTTGTATGGAGGTTACCCACACGGGGACCCACAATCGCAAAATGAACCCTTTTTGAAAGGAGATCCAACTTTCATTTGGCTTTTTTCTCCCAAGACTCCCCTTCATCACGACAGTGGAGTGAGGCGAGAGACGGGCGCCACCGAGGAGGAGGGAAGGGTTCCACCGCCCGGCATACCGCCATGGTGCACATCACCAACATAGGCGGGTCCCTGACGACCGCGGTGTGCCTGTCGCTCATCGCGTGGTCCATCCGCGTGCTCCGAGCGGCGAAGCTCGCGGACCAGAAATCGCGGGCGCGCGTGTACAGGGAGAACACCGGGCTCCCCTCCATGCGACTGATCAACAGCCGACGGACGCCCGCGCGGCTATCGCCCGCGGCGTTCTGGATGCTTGTGGAGTCACGGTGTCTGAGGCCCGTGCTCGTGGACGTTCGGAGCGCCAGGGAACTGGCGGACACACACCCGGAAGACGACGGCATCTCCAAGCGCCTGGAGATGGTGAGGATACCCATCGAGGAGCTCGCGCACGTGCTGCGTAACAAGGCGACGCAGTGGAGGCTACGCGCCCGGGACGGTCCGCACGCGAAACCACCGTCGCTGCGGGACACCATGGTGTTCATCTCCACACACGGCAACTCCGCCACGCAGGCGGCGGCAATCGCAATGGCGCTCGGGTACCAGAGGGTGATGGCCATCGACGGCGGGCTCGCAGCCGCCGCGCCGCTCGCGCCGCCGTCCTCATCCAGCACCCCAACGCACTCCTCCCTGCACAACGGACTGGTCACCAGTGAAAGCAACGTCAACGGGCACGACGGGTCGGGTGCCAGGGGACGCGTCGGGTCGCCGAGGAACGGGTCCGATTCGCCGTTCGCGTCTTCATCGCCGAGAACGCCGTCTTCGTCATCGGCGCTGTCGTTCGTGCCCCCGGGCGAGACCCTGTCGCGCGACGCGCTGTTGCTACTGATGGAGTACGGGCAGGCGCAGGGCGCGCCGCTGGTGACGCTGGTGGACACGCGGCGGCACGATGAACGGGCGCTGTACGGCAGCATAAGGGGCAGCGTTCACCTCGCGGCGGAGCAACTCCCGCGGGCGCTGCTCATGTCGCCCGATGACTTCCTTCGAGCGCATCACTTTCGCAAGCCGGGGCCGGACGACGTGGTGGTGGTGCACTCGCGCCGGCAGGAGCGCGCGAGCTACGCGAAGCAGTTGTTGGGCGACGCGGGTTTGCACAGGTGTTTGGTGCTGTCGGAAGGGGTCATGGGGTGGAGGAGCGGGGGCGGCGGCGGCGAGGACGTCAGGGCTTACGACGCATTCGCGGAGGGTGAGGCGCCGCCGGAGCCGTACCCGGCGGAGCCGCCGGTGGATATCGACAGGCCGGAGGCGGAGGCGGAGCTGATGCACAAGAACGTGCTGCTGCCGTGAGACGTGCGGTGTACTCTCCGTGTAAAATTGAACTAGGTCATCTTATTGAAAGAGCTCGCGTGCGTTATACAACTAACCAACAAAAATGAAACTGACTTGGCCACCCACCACCTTAGGAGGCGAATCCGAGGGGGCACATGGACTTGTTCTTGTGCTTCGCCTCGACGACGTCCCCGATCTGATCCGCGGTGCCCATGTCCTTGACAAACTTGAGAAACTCCACGAAGATCCCCGGCAGAGTCCTGTAGCTAGCGTAGGGCACCCCGATTTTCTCAGCCTCCTCCGCGACAATCTTGCGAATCGCCGGGTAGTGCACGAAGCAGATGGCGGGGAAAAGGTGGTGCTCCACCTGCAGGTTGAGCCCGCCGGTGAAGAAGTTACCGATCTTATCACCCCAGTCCGCGGACGTCACGAGCTGCTGGATCCCCCAGTCGCGCTCCCACGCCTCGCCGCCGGTGTCCTCCGGCACCTTCGTCTCAGCGACGTTGTGCGACACGGCGAACGTGCACGCCAACACCATGCCCTGCACCGCGACGAAGCTCGCGACGCCCGCCGCGACCGCCGCGCCGGACGCGCCCCACGCGAGGGGGCCTAGGAGTAAGCCGAAGTGCGCGATCTTACCGACGACGACGGTCGCGAGCTCGAGCGCGGTGGCGCCGTGGAGCTTGGCGCCCTCGCAGTCCCGAGTGAACAAACCCTTCAAGTCGCCAACCTGGAACGCCAGCTGCATCAGCGGAAACGCCGCGAAGAGGTAGTAGTGCTGGAACCTGTGGAACCACTTCTTGGGCTGCCTCGCGTCGAACCGCAGGAGCGGCATGGCGGTGTACACGTCCTGGTCCAGCGCGTTGTCGTTGCAGTGGATGTGGTGGCTCACCTGGTGGTGGTACCGCCACATGAGCGACGACCCCCCGATGAGGTCGTCCGTCATGCCAAGCGCGTTGTTCACCCACGTCTTGGGGCTCATCGCGCCGTGGTTCCCGCAGTGCTGAATAGTCAACCCGATCCACGCACCCGCCAGCCCGAGCATCGCGCCCGCGAGTGGTCCGGTGAAGTTGGCGTAGAGCGCGTAGCACGCGACGGCGGTGCCCATGATGGTCGCCGCCGCCGCGTCGCCGCCCATCCTGTGCTCCGCCTTACCCTCCCGCGGGAACAGCTCCTTGCGCACCCTGGTGCGGATGGAGTTGTACAGGGGCGAGTCGTTGGGCCTCGGAGACGTGGGGACCGCGGTGACGGGGAAATCTTCGAGCACCGGGAGTTTGCTGAACCTCGCGGTGGACACCTCGGGCCTGAGGTGGTACGATTCGATGAGCGCGGTGCAGTCGCGTCCGATGGCGAGGTTCAGGAGCCACTCGCCGCCTGGGTGCTTGTCGTAGAAGGGCTGGAGGTCGTACGCGACGTCGCGGTACACGGTCCACTTGGTGTCCTTCCACTTGGGGTCGTTCCACGGGTCCTGCATGTTCGGCATGGCGACGTCGGGTCGCGGCGCGGTGATGGCCTCTCTCTGCTCGGGCTCGGGGACGGTCACCGGCGCGGGGGTGGCGACGGCGCGCGTGACGAGGGCGCGGCGGGAAAGGCGCGCGGGAGCCGCGTGATCGGTGCGAAGGGTCATGCCCCTGAGATCGAAAGGGAAAGACGGGGAAGATACGTCAGTCGGGGGCGCGATTGACGCGGGTTCGAGCGGGGAAGGGGACGACAAGATTCGAGCGACGCGCGACGGATTTGCAACGATTCGCACCTCGCGACGACCCTGCCGCTCACGGACGCGCCCGTGCGCTTGGTCGCGTTCAAACGCGCGACCGCGGCGGAGCTCACGATGGTGGCCGCCATGGTTCTTGACTCGATGCTTAGCGCCTCTGCTCAGCGCCTCGACGAAGTGATGACGTCGCGGCGCCGAGTTCGTTCCAAACAAACTCTGAGGCTCAAGGTGCTCACACAGCGGCCGACCACGTCGCCTCCCGGCCACTGGTTCTTGATCCGTATTTCAACCTGAATTAGCCCATGTCTCGTGCGTGAAGCAGACAGGGAAGGATCTCCCAAGCGTCTCTTTTGTGTGCGTAAAAATCCGAATCAAAAATCCCACGATTGCGAGTTGGACCAATCAGAGGCCTCCATTACTTTAAACCCAGGAGTAGACCCTCGTTTCACGATCACCCCGTGTGTGATTTTTTAGAGACCGCGCTCAGACGAGGCGAGAGAGAGGGTGGACGACGAGGTCCCTCTTCCCGAGCTCGGCCGCGCCATAACAAGCGCGCCGCCGTTGAGCACGGGGCGCCGTCAGCACCCGCGCGTGTTTTCCCTGAGGTTTCCGCCAGATCTAACTCGGAAGCCGGCCGCCGGGGGAAACGCGTGAACCGCGGGGTACGCCGGGCGACGCGGGGGTAACCTGGGAATTCTGCCTCGCGTGACAAGTGGAGAGAGGATACGGAGGATGCGCGCGGTGACGATGCAGGCGCGCGCCTCGACGCGTGCCATGACGGGCTCCGGCGCGGGATCGTCCTCGCGCGGTCAAAAACAGTGCGCGTTCGCCGCGCCTGGCGCCGATCGGCTGAAACGCGCGGAACGCACGCGCGCGATGCGACCTCAGCGACGGAGACACAGGGGCGAGGGCACGCGGGTGGAGGCGCTCGCGGTGATCCGCCTGCTCAAGTTCGACCCCGACCGCGTCTCCGTCTCCTTCGCCGAGGACACGTGCAGGCGGATCGCGGAACCCGACAGGACCCGGCGGTACACCCTCACGCACAACGATCTCACCCAGCACCTCACCCTCTCCGTCGCCACCGACTTCAACCCCGACGGGCAAGCGGACGTGTGGTACACCAGGCTGCTCCGAGACGAAGTCCTAGCCGAGTGGTGCGACGACGGACTGCACGTGCACTGCAACGTCACCGTGGCTGGACACTGGTGGATCGCGTGGGCCAAGCAGCTCAGGAGCCTGGTGTTCCGGCAGAAACTACCGCTCGTGCTCGACACCTTGCGCTTCGCGGAGCAGGACCTGTTAAACACGGCGCCGACGTTGGCAAACGCGCCGGTTTTCGTGCACTTTCACGAAGGACCGTGCGGCACCGCGGACTCGACTAGGTTCAACAACTCACTCGAGGAAGGCGTCCGGGAGTACTGGGGGCTGTTTAGCAACGCGGGGACGCGCGAAGGGTTCGATCAGACGCGGTCGTACGATGAGGAGCTGGAACGGGCGGGAGGGCACGAGGCGTTTTCGCTGGAGCGAGATTTGTGGACGCCGGAGAGCGTGTCTCGGAAGATGCTTGACTCATCCGGGAGCGGGTCCGGGTCCGGGTCGTTCGATGAGAGGGAGGGGCGCGGGGGAGGTGGAGGTGGAGGCGGCGTGGACGCACGCGTGGGCGCGGCGGCCAGGAGCTTCGCTAAATCGCCGGGGCTCTCCGCGAGGGACGGTCCGCCCGACGACGTCGTGGTTTCCTCCCGGTGACAAAGCGCGATTTAAGTGTTATTGAGAAACCAAATTAGTTCAGATGATCGCGCGTTCACATCCCCATGGGCATGCCGCCGCCCGCGGGTCCCGCGAGCATCATGCCGATCACACCCTCGAGAGCCTCGGGCACGAAGGTGCCGCGCATCTCCTTGCCGAGCGCGGCGATCTCCGCGTCCTCCTTGTGCTTCATCGTCGCGGCGACGTAGGCCATCAGGCCGCCCTGATCGGCGCTGAAGCCGAACTTCTGGAGGACGGGCTGGCACACCTGCGTGGCGACGGGCATGACCATCATCATGAGCATCATGATGTTGTCGGGCTGGGTCGCCATCGCCGCCTTGGCCGCCTGGGATGGAACGTCGGGACGGGAAAGGTCAGTGTTTCCACGGAGTTCGATTGGATTCTGTTCTCGTCGGCGGAGCGATCGAGGCGCGGTTCGTCGCGTCGGTGCGCGGGTACGGGTCACACGCGGGCGCTCACCTCCATCTTGGCCATGTTATCCGGCTGCTTCATGAGCTCGATGGTCTGCTGGAGCGCATCTGGGCAGGCGAAGGAAGGGACGGGACGGTCAGAGGCGATGGGGAACGAACGCGCGCGGCTGATCGGTTCGCTTTTTGGCGGGGATCTTAGACGGCGACGGCGGATCAGCGGTGACGACGCGGGAGGATGGGGCACGCACCCTTGGCCTGTTCCTTGGTGAGCTCGGGCTGTTTGGGCGCCGCGAAGGCGTTGGGGGCGTCGGGGGCGGACATGTTCGACTAGCGGTGCTATGAAGTGTGAGGGGACGTGCAGCCAACAGCGGTGCCAACTTGTCCGGCTCGCTCAGGGACTGACCGGTTTGATGAGTTGAGTCGAGTCGGCCACTTCGCGACGCGCGGCACCCATGCTCACGGCTCGCGTCTCGACGGTCGCCCCGTCGATCCCGACCCGTGAAAAGACCGCGGTCGCGTCATCCAAAAAGTCCGTAGCCCGCGCCGCTTCATCGCGCGTCGTCGCCGCGCGCGCCATGGCTGAAGGGCCAGGGCCATTCCCCGAGCTCGCCGTCTTCGACCTCGACGCGTGCTTCTGGGACGAGGAGATGTATACCCTCCGGGACATCGTCGATCCCGCCAAGTCCGTCCGAGGGAGCCTCGGCGAGGGCGTCGGCGAGGGCGTCGTGTCCGCCATGAGCGGCAACGTCGCCATCAGCATCAACCCCGGCGCCCTCATGGCGTTGCAGGAATACCACGCCGGTAAGTACCCCGGCATGAGGATCGCGGCTGCGTCCTCAGCCGATACCCCGCTGGCCGTGAGGATCGGAAGGAGCGCGCTCGATGTCCTCGAGATCGTCCCCGGCGTGACCGCGAGGCAGGTGTTCGCATTGGGCTGGCCGACGGGGTTCGACGGCAACATGCAGATCGGCCGGACGCCGCCGCTGTCGTCCAACAAATCGCAGACGCACTTTCCAATCTTAAAAAAAGAGACGGGCGTCGGCTTCGATCGCATGCTGTTCTTCGACGATTGCAACTGGGGAGACCACTGCGCGGCGGTGGCGAACGGGTGCCAGGACGAGGTGACCAAACTCGGCCCGGTGGTGGTTCGAACGCCGCGGGGGTTGCAGGTGGCCGAGTGGGAGAAGGGCCTCCAGCTGTACACAGATCGAGCCAGGAAACTTCAGACGGCGTCGTGATGTAGCACTAACCGTCGTCTAATTTAACGTCTAAATGACCTACTTATCTAACGCGTATCCCCTCGCTTTTCCCCACGCGACCGCCCGTGACACGGTGTTGAGCGATCCCGTCACGCACACCGCTCCACCGCGCCCTTTCTCCCCTTGGCGCAGCCCCGCGACGGCGGCGTCGATGGCGGCGGAGACGTCGTCCTCCACGGACACCCTCGGAGCCCACGACCACGGCGTGAACAGCTCCGGCGTTCCCTGTTCGTCCGCCGTGCTCTTCGCGTACGCCTCCGCGCCGCGGATCCGTTCCTCGATGAAGTCCCAGGCAGCCTTGAGCTCGGAGGTTGGCGTGGCGCGGTCCATTGCGCCCGCCACGGGCACCGTGGTCAGCACGATGACCTCCGGCTTGGCCTTCGCGCACTCCATGAGGAATCCCTCCAGGTCCTTATCACTCGCCATCGCGACGACGACCGCGAGGGGTTCCGCCGGGAAAACTTCCCCGACCGTTTCGAAGAACGCCTGCGCGGATTCGACGGTGTGCGCGCCGTCGGCAACGACCGCGCACTCGACGTCGATCGCCCTCGCGTTGCGCCCCCGAACATCGAAATCGTCGCTCCACGCCCGCCCTTTCATCGGCGGCAACACCGTCTCGAAACACCCGGGAGATACCGCGTTCTCCAGCCCAATCCGCATGGTCTCGTCGTTGATCTTATCCCACGGCACGCCACCGTCCGTATCCTCCGGTCCTTGCCCCCCGCCGCACCGTATGAACTCCATCACCCGCAGCGCGTTGACCGCGTTTTCTCGCTGATGCGGCCCCACCAGCGACATCCGGACCCGTTTGATGTCCCGCTTCACCCACGCGTGTGGCTTCCCGCTCCACAGGTCGTCGCTCCCGTCGGTCCATATCTCATAGTCCACGATCTGAACCGGCGTCCCCGCCTCGGTCCACTCGATCTCCCCCGTCGGAAAGGCTTTAACGTCGACGTCGTACTCGGTGATCCAACGGCCGCCTTCCGACCAAACCTCGGAAAGTAGCAACGCGTTCACGTCGTCCCGCTGGAGAATATCCCCGCGCGTCTGCGGCGCCACGAACGTCGGCCTGTGCATCTGCACGATCCCACACTTGGCGCGGATGATGTGCCCCAACGTCCCGCCGAGTGCGTCCCAGTGGTCTTTCCCGATCGCGGTTATGACAACCGCGGCGATGGATTCTTGCGTGAAGATGTTCGTCGCGTCGTGCTCGCCGCCGACGCCGCATTCCACCACCGCAATCTCCGTCCCGAGCTGCCGGAACTTGACCATCGCGAGGACGGTGAGGATCTCGAAGTAGGTCAGCTTGCCTTTCTCTTTCTCTTGGGTTTCCAGTACGATCTGTGCGGTTTGCGCGTCGATCTTGCCGTGCGTCGCGAGTCGGGTGGTTGGATCGAGATGGATGCCTCGTTCGTCGTGGCGGGCGTCCACCGGGAGCGGGCCGACGACGATGCGCTCGGCGACGGAGTGCACGTGCGGGGACTTGTACGTCGCGGTGTTGTACCCGGATGCGCGGAGGATCCCGGCGAGGAAGCCCACGGTGCTCCCTTTGCCCTTGGTGCCCGCGACGTGGATGGTCTGGAACCCCGGGCCCCATCGGTCGCGATTGAGCTCCGTTTTCTCCCAGAGGTGCGGCTCCCCCAGCGCCTTGAGCAGGCGATAGACCCGAGTGAGGTCGTACGCGTCGGGGTCGGTCTTGTGCATCTCGAGCGTCGCGGTCAGCAGCCCGAGCTTTTTATAGCTGGGCAGTCCCGTCTTCTCGTAGTTTTTGTACGGCGCGAGGAACGCGTCGATGTCCACCATACCGTCATCGTCTGAGGTCCCCGGGGCGGCGGTGCCCATGGCGCGGTGCCATCGCGACCACGTCGGTTGGAACGTCGCCGATGAACGCACACATCGCGTCGTCTCCGGTGGGATCCACGCGGTCCTCGCGACGCGCGCGAGGGCACCGCCCAATCGACGCAGTGATGACCCCGTCATCGCGCGTCGCCACCGCGTGCCCGCAGGTCTGAGCAGGTTTCGTCGGATGAGGTTGGCAGAGCTCACCGCTGGGCGTGAATTATTCCGAGTCAGCTCCGAGAAAGAGCGCCAGAGTGACCCGCGCGGTGCGAGCGGGGAAGGGGAAACGCGCGTGATGCGTTTCCCGCGCGTTCGAGCGATGCCGGGAGGGGCCGCTGACCCCCACATGGGGTTGGAGAACGAGCCGACGCCCTCCACCAGCCACCCCAAAACTCCGGAAGCGACAGGGGCACATCTTCCCGAGACTCCGTCTCATGAGGCGCGGAACAGGACTCCGGCGTCGGCGTATCGCGACGTGCTCCGGCGCGAGTGGGACCCGAGGCACAGGCTACGACCGCGTGTGGGCCACTCGCACTTCGTCAAGAACCTGCGCCTCGTGCAACAGCTGGAACGGCACGCCGGGTGCGTCAACACCGTGGCGTGGAGCGAAGACGCATCCCTCCTGCTCTCCGGCAGCGACGACTTGTGCGTGTGCGTGTGGAGCGTAGGGACCGGGTTCCCGTGCCTGGGAACCGTGTACACCGGACACAACCACAACATATTCAGCGCCGAGTTCGTGCCGGGCACGAACGGCGGCAAGTGCGTCACCACCGCGGGCGACGGCGACGTTCGCATCGTCGACCTCGTTCGAGGATTCGAGCGGGGCGAATCGAGGATTCCAGAACGACAACCCTTCCGGACCCGCCGCTTCGGATTCGACGACGAAAACAACGACGGCACCGTGAGCCGGTCCCTCCTCGCGGGCCGCGCGGACGACCCGAACGAACTCGGCGACGTCATGGGCATGAAGGTTCGCTTCGTCCCGGGCGCACCGAACGTCCTCCTCGCGACGCATCAAGACGGCCGGGTACGACGATTCGACCTCCGCCAATCGCCGCGAGAAACCGGCGACGTCGTCGTGGACCTCAGCGTCCAAGGCGGATGCAGCGACCTGGCGTTCGACCCGAGCGCACCCTCGCTGTTCGCGCTCGGGTGCGACGATCCGTTCGTCAGGGTGTTCGACGTGAGGCACCTGCGCGAAACTCCGCGGGATTCAAGAGCTCGCGCTCGATCGCCCAGCGAACGCGAGCACGCGGACGCGATCCCTGTGGTGGCCAAGTACAGCCCGGGTAAGAGCCACGGGTTCAACACGCGGTCGTTGCGGTTCGACGGCGTCTCCGGGCTGGCGTACGGCAAGCGCGGGGAGCTCGCGGTGACGTACCGGGGCGAGCACCTCTACGTCATCGACCAACGCGCGTACGAGATTCGACGAGCGATCGTTCCGGAGATGTCCAGAGGGGTTCCAGATGCCGGAGCTCGCGGTGACGAACACGGGGCCGTGGGTACCGAGTGGGGCGGGCTGGACCACCTCTCGCGGACGATGCGGGGCGCCATGTTCGGGCCGGGAGGGACGGGGTCGCCGCCGCCCGCGGGCGCGGAGTCTCCGGAGTTTGGTTACGCGTCGCCGGATACATCCGGGCGCGGCTCCGGTTCCGACTCCGACGACGACGACGACACCGACTCCGAGGACGACGACGAGAACGCCGCCAGGGATGGCGACGAGACGGACGCGGCGGGACGACGGAGCGTGTCGGTGCCGCGGGACAGGGTGTTGAGCCCGCGGGGAGGGCGGGGATGGGACCTCTTCGACGAGGACCAGACGCACCGGCCGATGGAACACGACGACCCGGCGGTACGGCGGTACGTCGGACATAAGAACGTGAAAACCTTCTTAAAGTCGGTGGCGTTCATGTGCGACGACGCGTACGTGTCCACCGGGAGCGACTGCGGCGGGATGTTCGTCTGGGACGTGCGCACGTGCGAGCTGGCGATGACGGTCCAGGCGGATTCGCAGGTTGTGAACAACGTGTGTCCGCACCCGAGCCTCCCGATGGTGGTCACCAGCGGGATAGACGATGTCATGAGGGTGTGGGAAGGTGGCTACGGGCGGCACCTGCTCGACCTCCCGGAGGCGCATCCGGACGACAGTTTCGACGAGATGGAGCTGTGGGACAGCGAAGGGAGGTTGGACAGCGAAGACGAATTTTTCCCGACGGGGTTTCCCCGAGCCCCCCGCCACTCGGAGGACGAGGAGAGCTCATCGTCCGACGACGAGGACGAGGAGAACGAGTCCGAGCACGTGCACGACGCCGAGGAGGAGGCGGACCCGACGGATCGACTCAGTGACCACACGGCGGCCGAGCCTTTGGAGGCGGCGGACAGGGAGGAAGAAACCAACAACGACGCGGGGGGCGAACCGACGGAGCCTAGCTCAAAGAAACACAGGGCCGGGCCCTCGTGAGATGTTGTAATTTTGAACACCGAATGGTTACAAAGGCTAATGATGCGAGGTACCCCGCCACGGCACGTGCGCCGGCTCGAACGGGTCCCCGGGTTCCATCCGCAAAAGTCTCCGCGAGTACAAAAGTCTCCGCCGGACGCTGGCCACCTCGTCGTCCTCGTCAAGTCCCGCCATCTTCACCGCGATGATCGCGACGACCCCCATGACGACCACGAACAGTAACGTGAGGATGCACTTATCCGTCGCCAGCCCCCGCGTGAGGTCCTTGATGACCTTCATGCTCTTCTTCAGGGAGAAGTGGATCTCGTCCAGATCGTCCACAACCTTCTCCATCTGCTCCGTCTGATTCCGGAGCTGCTCCGCGGTCTGCGTGCCCAGCTGGATGGTCCTCGCGACCGTCTCCTTGCTCCGGTCGATGATGGCGTCCGTGTCCTTGATCTTATCCCTGCCGTACACCAAGAGCTCCTCCGTCTGCATACCCTGCAGCTCGATCTCGCCGGGCGCGACGATCTCCGACTGCGCCGCCGCCGCCGCCTTCGAGCTCTTGGAAAACTTTGAAAACTTGGACCCGCCGCCCGGTGCTCCGGCGTCGTCCGCCCCCGCGGGTGGCTCGGTGGATGACGTGGACGCGCCGGTCGCACCCGACGAGGAGAAAGGGTTCGTCTTCTCCCGCTCCGCGGCGTCCCTCGCGGCGGCGAAGGGATCGGGCTTTGGATCCCCCTTCTTGGCACCCGGCGCCGGCGACGCGCCCGCCATGGCCTCCAGCTGCTCCTGCCTGGCGGCGATGTCCGCCTGCGCCGCCTTCTTCCGCTGGACGTAATCGTTGAGCTGCTTGACCATCTCGCGCTTGCGCTGCGCTGTCTGCTCGGGGTCGACCGAAGGGTCCTCCTGGCTCACGCGCTCAAACTCTTTTATGAGCCCCTTGCTCTCGGCCATCTTCTTGGTGAGGGTCTTGACGAACGCGGTCGCCTCCGCGGGGTCGCCCTCCAGTTTCCTCTTGTCCGCGAATCCGGCACTGTTCGATGGGTGAAGATACGAGGGTTTCATGCGTCAGGGGACGGCGATGGGCGTTGGGACGGTGCGCGGGTCGGCGTTTCGATCTGAAAAAACCTCAGCTGGGCACGGGCTGGTGAAGGCGAGGATCGCGCGCGGGTTTCGGTAGGGCACGCACTCTATTTGGCTGTAGATCGCCTTGATCTGGACGTCCACCTGGGCCGACGTCGACATGGCTGCCGTCCGACGGTTGAGATGGGCGTGGTTTGCGTGGGCGCGACGCGCACTGCGTCATCGATGTCACCTCAACGTTATTTTCCAACGGGTCGGCTCCAAGCTGTCCACTTTCTTGAGTTTTCCCGTCAGGTGTCCGCAGACCGAGGTGGCGCGGCTGGTAGCTGGGGCGACCGATGAAGCTCAAAATCTCACCCGCGCTTCCGGCGCGACTCCGAGCGCGGCCACCGAGCGGCGAGGCGGACGATAACCCCCGAGTCTCCGGCTGGCTCGCGGGCCCGTCGTCCATCTCGGACGCCTCCGATGATGACATTGTCGCCGTCGTGGGCTCATCGCGGGCGGACCCACACGCGGCGCCCGGAAGTCCCGATGACCTTCGCATCACCGCGTCTCTTCTACCGGGTGGCATCGAGGTGGTCGGTGCCTACGTCCACGCGCAGCCCGGAACGGACCCGCACGGCGAAGCCGAGGCGCTCCTGCACTCGGTGAGGCAAGGATGCACGGGGTTGAGGAACACTCCCTCCTCAAAGCCGTTCGTCATCGCCGTCGTCCACGACGGGACCGACATCGCGTTCTTCGCGCATCCCCGGGGGCTCTTCGGCGCCGGGGACTTGCCTCGCGGTGCGGTGACCGCCGAGGTCCTACCGGAAGACTGGCTGGAGACTCGGTACGCGTTGCTGAGGTGCGGGGGTTGGGCGGTGGACGCGACCGAGGCTGCCTTCGATGCCGCGGCGAAGGAGGCGACGTCGTGTGCGATCGCGTTCGTCGTCGATACGAGTGCGGCATTGGACGAAGACGCGGTAGAAGCGACGGGGCGGATTGGGGGAGGAGGCAAGGGAGGAGGGAAGAAAGGCAAGAAGGGAGGAGGGAAGGGCAGGGGCGGCGGCGCCGGCGGAGGCGGAGGCGGGAGCGACGACGCGAAACCCGCGAGCAAGGCCGTGATGGGCCTCGGCGGCACGGGAGATGACGCGGCGCTCGATGACGTCATCGGCTTCCAGGTATCGGGTGCGATCGTCGAGGCGACGCCGGTCGCGAGAACATCGGCGGGAATCTCAACCGGGGCTTCTGTTTCGCCACTCCCGGCTCCCTCGTTCGCGTTCCGTCCGGACGCCGGCGATGCGACGCAAGCCGCGCCCACGACGTGCGGGTACGTGGCGCACGTGGACGCGCTCGTGTACGCGCCCAGGAGCGCCACGCTCGGCCAGGTCGCGGCGGCGTTGAGGGCTTCTGTCGCGAGTCGAGTCGCTGAGTTGAGGGTTCGAAGTTTTTCGTCCTCGTCCTCGTCGACGTCGACGTCCGATGCGCCGCGGTGTCTTCACTTCACCCCGCCCGGTGTCGGGCACGCGGTGAGTCTGGTCTATCCACTGGGAGGAGGGAGCGACGTTGATGTTGGAGGTGAGACTGCGGACACTTCGAACCCCGACCGGAAACTCGACCGGAGACTTCGGTCGCTTCACCGCAGATTGGGCCTTCCGCTCGACCGGC
>Ga0209631_10003545_pt1 | contig 17852 bp, 12 predicted proteins | sample COG_08_FD_184752 | JGI IMG/M metagenome (GOLD analysis project Ga0209631, IMG submission 184752) | Pelagic Microbial community sample from North Sea - COGITO 998_met_08 (SPAdes) (version 2) | ecosystem: Environmental > Aquatic > Marine > Neritic zone/Coastal water | place: Helgoland, sampling...
GCCGCCGGTGAGTTCCATTACGGCGCGTCGGGCGTGCGCGAGCCCCCGCCGTGGCCGTGGGCGATCAAGGTTCACCAGCAGATCTTCAACACGCTCGTCCTGCAGAAAATCAAGGCTCAGCGCGCGCCCGCGTTGCCCACCCCCGAGGGCAACGCCGCGCGGGAACAGGCTGTGTACCGAATCGAGTCCGTGCTGAAAGCGCTTCATAACCTCCGGCAGCAGGGCGACCGGTCCGTTCGCGCCGCGCGGCTCCTCGGGATCACGTCCGAAGAGGCGTGCCGCGACGACATCGACGACCCGCCGCAGCCGGTACGTGACGCGGTGAAGATCGCCGCGAAGCACGCCGCGCTGTGCAGGGTTGTATTTTTGGTATCTGAAGATCAGAAGAGTCTGGCCGCGGCGAGGCGGCGGCGTTCCGTCCTCTCCGGCGGCGTCGACGCCGCCGCCGCCTTTCTCGAGGAGCTCATCGCGGAGATGTGGAGCGAGACGGTGACGGCGAGCGCCAAGCCGTGGGCCAACGGGGTTGGCGCGAGCACCCGGCGCGAACGCGGCGACGGCACCGACGGCGGCGGTCGAAACTCATCCTTCGACGGGACGGTCGGCGACGCGTCCGACCGTGAAGGCCCTGACCCGCATGAGGTGGTCGGTCGCACGCGCGGGGGTCGCGCCAAAGGCCCGCTCGAGGACCCGGCGCCCCCCGGGTCACCCGACAGCCGGGCGGCGCGTGCCGAGGGCGACAGCGACCTTCGCAGCGGGGGTACCGATTCGGGGGGTGAGAACGGGGGATCGCTGGCCAGTCTCGGCGGCGGGAGCATCGCGGACGGCGCGTGCTCCGGGGACGAAGCGGGAGGTTCCGCGCTCGAACCCGGCGGAGGGCAAAAGGGCGGAGGCGCCACGAACGGGTCCTCCGGCGGCGATCACCGGGAAAACCACGCGAGCCACCACCACGGAAGCCACCACCACCACTCGCACCATTCCGGTCACCATTCCGGTAACCACGGCGCCAGGCACGAAGGTCACTTCACGCCTGGATCTCACGGCGACCACGCGGTGTCACCCGGCCGGCGGGGATCCCACGGCGCCAGGCACTCCACGCAGGGCGTGGCGCTCGGTAGCGAACACGAGAAGGGAACCGCGGCGGCGGTGATGCAGGGCACGAGGCACGAACCGCCCGAGAAGATCCCTCGAGACCACTTTTACCCGAACGACAATCACAATCAGAGGGGAGGCCGGGCGCCGCGGTTGTCGGGCGACGCGGGCGGCAGCGTCGGCGGCGGCGCACCCTCGGGCGGGAGCCAGGGCGGGAGCCAGGGCGGCGGCGGCGCGGGCGGCGGCATCTCCTCCGCGCCGAGGCGCGCCACACCCGCCAACTCCGTCGAGGGGTTAGAGGCGCGCGCGCCCGCGGGAGTCTCAATCTCTCAACCGTCCTTCTCGGGCGTCTCCGACGAGGGCGGCGGCGGGTCCACCATGGGCGAGCTCGCGGAGACGTCCACGCCGGAGCTCGGGGTGACGTCCTCGGGTGAAGCCGAGTACCCGGACCACCACCGCCACGCGCGCACGGTCCAACGGCACAGTCCCACGGCGCAGCAGCGGCATTACTCATTCGGCGCCGGAGACTTTCCGGCGACTTCTCAACCCGGCGGTTCTTTCTCCGGCATCGTCTCTGGCGTCGCCGGCGGCGGCGCGTCCAGCGGTGGGTACGGCGGGACGGTGTCGTCGCACAGGGGTCTTCGCGGTTTGGGCGGCGGTGGGGGATACCGCGGCGGACACGGGAGCCATTCGTCATCCGCGAGGCGACACAAGAGCGTTCGTTTCGCGACGACGATTGACGACGGGGGTCAAAGGACGGGTAGCCGCGGTCGGTATTCGCCGCCCCCGTCGCCGCCGAGGAGCGTGGGGCGGGGTGTGGGACGTGAGGCGCGGGAGGATACGCCGCCTGGGAGCGCTGCGCGTGGTGCGAGGGAGGATACGCCGCCGGTCCCGCCGGATCCGACGGGCGGGGACCCGAACGGCGGTCATCACCCGAGCGATCCGCTCGGAGCTCCGCCGGTTGTCGGGGCGGTGTTAGACGGAGCTCAAGAGGGACCGACGATAAGTCCGGGGGGCGATAAGCCGAGGTCATCGGGTGATAAAGATGAGGTCGTGGCGACGGTGCTGGGGAAACGTGACGCGCCCGACGGCGACGGCGACGAGTGATCGATCGGGTTTGGAGTGGACGACTCTCGAGCGTCTCGGTTGATTTGATTTTTATAAATTAAAATTAATATTGGCTATCGTCCGGTGAGGTGCGACATGTCGACGTGCGCGTTGAGGCTCCGCAGGTACGCCTGCCGCCGCTTATCCTCCGCGTCCGTCCGTGCGCTCGTGCCCTCCAGTCGCAGCTTGATCTTTTTCCCGCTCACCGCGCTGATTCGTTTCCGTTCGCTGTCATCTGAATCTGAGTCTGAGTCTGAGCCATCGCTGGAGGACGACGAGGACGAACGCCTGGACTTCTTACTCTTCTTGCTCCCTTTCTTGCTCTTCTTGCTCTCCTTCTTGCTCTTGCTCTTGCTCTTCTTCTTCCGGCTCTCCTTTTTCCGTTTCTTGGACGTTTTCTCCTTCTCGTCGTCGCCGCGATCCCTCGAGCGCTTCTTCGTTTTTTTGCGGCTCGATTCCGAGTCTGATGATTCGCCGTATTCGCTCGAGTCCGACGCGTCACCACCCGCCGCGAGCTCCATCGCCGAGGGCGGCCGGCCCACGGCGAGTTCCAGGTCCAGGTGCGACGCGAGCGGGTCGTTCGCGCTTGGGTCCACCTTGGTGCCCTCCACGATCCACCGGCTCTTCGGGTCCGACGTGTCCACCTTCGGTCTCCACTCTTGATGCAACGGCAACGCCGCGCCGCTTCGCGCGGCGGCGTCCATCACCTTCTCCGCCCGGGCGCGTGCGACGCCGGTGTCCACGTTCATGTTCAACGCGGACTTACCCTGATTCCACATGGCGGTGGATGCGAGGATGAGAGGGAGTGGCGCCGCTGTCCTCTGGCGGCGGCTCGTCCGCTTCAATTGGGCACCTCAGATCTAAGAAAAGTTGTGGAGCCGCGAGACGATGTCACCTCTCCTTCACACCTCGGAGCAGCCGAAGGCTCGGGCGTGTGGGTTCCGCCATGCTCAGCGGGTTTTTCGGGGGCAAGAAGCCCGCGGAGACGCCACCCTCCGTGGGCGCATCCTACGGATCCGGCGCCGACGGCACGGGCACTCGGGCGCCGGCGTCGTCCGCGATGGGCGCGAGCGGCGGGGCGTCGAGGACGAAATCATCCGGCGGCAATGGTAAAGGTAACCCGGACGACATACCGGACGGGGACATGGCCGCGCTGTTCGAGCGATGCCAGGACCTCCTCGCGAAGACCATGAAACGCGCGGATATCGGCGCCAAGACGGTACGCGGGCGACGAACCGGACCCAAACTTTCAGCGAACGTCGCCATCAACACGCCATCATTTACCAATTATCCCTCCCGACTGACGACGACACCTTCCTCCCCTTACGCCGCACGCGCAGCCCGAGGACGAGAGCCGCCAGTTCCTCCGCCTCAACATGATCAAGCGACTCATGGCCCGCCTCCGCGACGGCCTCGAGACGCCGGGTAACCTGGACGCGGGCGAGAAACTCGCGTGGGCCGCACAGCTGGAATTCCTCGAAGAAGAAGTCGCCGCCGCGGTGGAGAAAGTCACCGGCATGGCACACGAACGCGACCCGCCCACGCCGAAACACGGGACACAAAACACAGCTGTGTCGGCACCCAACTCGGCACCCGCGAACGAAAGTCTCGGGGCTATGTTCGCGGGTATGGACGTGGGCGGCGCGACACCGCAAATGGGTCCCACGGCGGTGCCTGGAAACGTGCTCACTCCGTCGCCGCTACCCTCGGGCGGCATTGCCGGCGGCGACCTCTTCAGCGGCCTCGACCTCACGCCGGGCGCCGCGGATGCTACGTTACCCGTGCGTCCAAGCCCCGGCGGCGTCGCGGGGCTGGGCATGCTGGACGAATCCTTGTTCGGCGGCGCGTTGGTGGCGGAGGTGCCGCCGGCGCCGGAGCCATCCGCGGAGAAGAAGACGAACGATGCTTCGGCTCCGACTCCCGAGGTTAATAACACGTCCACGGAGCCGCCCGGGGGGAAGCAACGGCGACGCGGTAAGGTGCGCGTGGGATACGCGAGGGACGACGACGACAGCGGCGGCGGCGGCGGCGATGTCCCGACGCCGACGGCGACGCCGACACCGGAGTTAATGACGGGGGCGATAGATAACTCCCCGGGTCTGGGTCTTCACGACGTCGAGCCGCACCCACCGCCCACGTTGGACCCACCACCGCCCACGGATCCCGAGACGCGAGAACCCGAGGTACACGAACCGCCGCCGGCGCCAGCGCCACCGACGGAAGATGAACCGTCACACGAGTCCACCGCGGACGCCGCGAACGCGCTCCTCGTCGCCGTCGCCGCCCTTCACGAATGCGAAACCGAAGCGGCGCGAACGGAACAGACGCAGATGGACCTCTGCGAACGGGAGGACTTCGACGGCGCCGAGGCGTTAAACGAAACGGTCGACAACCTCAACGAACGCGCGCGGCGCGCGGCGACAGAGGCTGTGGACGCAGAGGCGCGATTCGCCGCCGCGTTTGATTTCGCGGTGACCGCGTTGGAGAGGTGCGTTTCTTTTTATTTTCGTACGGGCAATTAGAATGACCTGACCTGACGTCGTGTTTTGTTTGCAGGGATGCGGAGATGTCCGAGAAGAAGGCGTCGGCGCTGGAAGCTGAGGCGGCATCGGCCAGGACGTCGGATGGCTGCGACGACGATCACGGCGTGAGGGACGCCAGGGTGCGACGCGACGCCGCGGCGGAGGAGCGCGACGTCATCCGGGAAGCATCCGCGATGGCGAACGAAGCGGTGAAGGATGCCATCGACGGAAAAAAAGCATTGGTGGAAAACTCGATGGAGTTCATCAAGGTTGCGAGGGCCGAGTCCGACGCCGATTACGCCCGCGAGGAGAGCGCGCGGTTGGAGAAGGAGGTCGATTTGCTCCGCGCGGCGCTGTCGGCGAAGGAGACGGAGTACGCGGACGCTTTGCAGGCGATGATCGCCGCGCTCGAAACGGAAGGGCGGGCGCAGGCGGCGCTCAAGGCGATCTCCGGCGACGCCGACGCGGTGGTCGTCGAAGCTGAGGCGGAGGCGACGGCTTTGTCGACGGAGCTCGCGGCGGCCGAGGACAAGGCTTCGGAAGCTTCCAGAGCCTTGGACGCCGCGGAGACGGCTAAAGAAAAAGCGGCGGCGAACGCGAACAGACGCGCGGATGAAGCCGCCGCCGCCGCGAAGGAGGTCAAGGACGCCGCCGCGAGCGCCGCCGCCGCCGCGCGACGAATGCGGGACGCCGCCGTTCTCGTCGCCGACGCGAGAGCCGAGGAAACGGCTGCGAACGAAGCGTTTCGCCGGCTCGAAACTGACGTCGAAGCGGCGTCCGTCGCCGCCGTCGCCGCGAGCGTCACGCGGTCCCAATCGACGATGGATAAAGCGACCGGTTCCACACCGGAGTCCCTGCGCAAGTCCGCGGCGGTGCGACGCGCCGAGTCCGAGAAGCTCGCGGCGGAGGCTGAGACGGAGGAGGACGCCAAGAAACTAGCCGCCGCGTCGAAGGATTTCAAAACAGCCGCGACGAAATCGAGACGAGCCAAAGACCTCCGGGAGCGCGCGGCCGCCGCGGCGTCCGAGGCGGAGGAGATGGAAGCTTCCGCGGCTGAGATGGCGACAAAAGCTTCCGCGGCGGCGAAAGAGGGGGCGGGCGATGAAGCCGGGAAAGAAGACGAGAAGGAGGCGTTAAATCCGACGGAAGTGTTCAGGGATTTGAACGCAAAGCTTAAGGCCGCGGAGGTCGAGTCGTGGCGCGCGAGGCGGCGCCGGGTGCTGGCGGAGAGCGGGCTCGAGCCCGAGGACTCGCCCGCGTCGTGCGCGTTGCGCGCGGCGGCTGACGTTTTGGAGAAGAGAATCGCGAGGAGGGAAGCGGAAATCGCGGAAGACGCGGAGTAAAATAGGTTTACGATTCGCTATTAGAATTTGGCACTACTAAAGCTCGCTATTTACCCGCGAGTTTGAGCGCCAGCGCGTAAGCTTCTTTCTTCTTCGCGCCCAGCTCCGCCGCGGCACGCTTGGACGCCTCCGACGGGGACGTCCCCGCGTCCATCATCTCCTTGAGCGCCGCCTCGAGTCCCTCGCCGGTGGACCTGTTGACCCCGTTCACGATCAAACCCGCGTCGTCGCCGCCGGATCCCTCGATACATAAGGTGATCTCGCCGCGGGGCTGGCGCGATTCAAACTCGGCGACCGCCTCGGACAGCGTGCCCCTCCAGAACTCCTCGTGAACCTGTCGAGTCGCGAATTGAAGGGTGGTCAGTCGAACGCGGTGGAAAACGCGGATAGTTTCGAGCGGCGGGGGAAGAATTATCGGAAGAATCATCGGGTGCGTCGACGTGTACGAGAGGGCTCATGCTTTGGTGGTGTGTTTCGTCCGCATCGCTGCCAGTCGCCGCCACCATGCGAGGGTTTGGATGAACCCCAGCGGCGTCCGGCTTATACGTGGCTCGAGACGTGCTGTTTCACGGCACATAGTTTGCATAATCATCGCCGCTCTCTCTCCGGGAAAAAAAAACCAAAGGATGAAAACCAACACCCCGACAAAAGTCGAGGGTAAATAAACAGTCGTCGTGCGCACCTTGGTCATCTCGCGACACACGCAGCAGTTCCTATCCCCGAGCACCTCCGCCGCGTCCGTCAGCGTGCTCACGAGCTTGTGCGGGGGAACGAACGCCACGAGGGACCCGGCGATGGGCTTCAACTTTTCCAACTTTTTTCTCCGGGCGCCCGACTTTGGCGGCAGAAAGCCGACGAACGTGAACCCCTCGTCGACCGGTATGCCCGCCATGGCGACCGCCGCGGCCGCCGCGCTCGGCCCCGGAATGGGGTGCACCGCGATGCCCTCCTCGGCGCACGCCGCCGCCAGATCCGCGCCCGGATCCGCCACCCCCGGCGTCCCCGCGTCCGAGACCAGCGCCAACGCCAGCCCCATTCGCATCTTATCGAGCAGCGGCTCCCGTCGCCTCCGCTCGTTGTGCGCGTGGTAGCTCACCAGCTTCAGGGGCTCGATGGCGTACCGCGCCAACAGCCGCCTGGTGTGCCGTGTGTCTTCGCACAGCACGGCATCCGCGCTTCGAAGCACCCGCAGCGCTCGAAGCGTGATGTCCTCGAGGTTACCGATTGGAGTACCGACCAAGTACAGCCCGGGGTCCAACACCGGGTCCTCCACCGTGCGCGGGTTGTATCCCAGCGCGAGTGCCCTGGCGCCGATGCCGCCCGGGAGCTGCGTGTGGAGCGTGCGGCCTTCTTCGTCTTTGTCTATGAACGGTCCCGCGTCGTCCTCTTCGTCCGAGCGCAAGTGCACAGCTGTGTCGCGATCTTCGTCGTCGTGAAGTAAATCTTCCTCATCCTCCCACTCCAGCCCGAGGTTACCGAGCGGATCGCCGCCGTTCGCGTCGTCGCCTCGTGACTCCGCCGCGCGTCTTCGCGCGCGGATGGCCTCGCGCTTCTCGCGCTCGGAGAGGATGCCGTCGCCGGGTTTCCTCTGCAGGTTTTTGTAATGGTGCGAGCCGTGTTCTTCGAACTCGGCTAGTTCCTTCTCGTATCCCTCGTAGTCCTCGGGGGGAATGGACGGGTCTTTGCCGTAGACGCTCACCGCCCATCGCGAGTGGTAGGGCCGAGTACCGTGCGAATGTCGGTGCGCCCATCCACCACGGCGCGGGGCGGCGCTCCACGACGACGGGAGCGTGCGATTATGGAGAAGGCGGCGGTTGTTATTGGTGACGGGGCGGTGGGACACTCGCGCCGCCGCCGCCGACGCCGCCGACGCGGTTGAAGGGGACGCCTCGCCCGCACATCTGCGGGCGATGAGGCGGAGGGGTTGCGCGAGCATGGTGAGGCTCCGCCGCATCTGCCACCCCGAGGCGCGGTGTCAGAGTGGCGACGATGGAGCCCCGGTGAGAAAATCGTCCTCTCGTCAGTGCCGAGCCGATCGGTCAGCTGCTCGACCCTCTGTCTTAGGGTTGGACGTCGCGGGTGCGCGCGTCACAGGCAACGGCGATCGCCGTATGCACCGAGTCGGCATCGCGACCCGCCTCGCGATCGCTGCGACCACCGCGGCGACACAGCGCGCGACGACTCCAGCCGCCATGCGCGTCGCCATGACCGCGGTATCGCCCTCCCGCGTCGTCGCCCTCCGAGGAAACACCACGTCACCGGCCATGCGAGTCGCGTCCTCCAGGCGCGGGCTCGGCACGGCCTCCCCCCTCGTGTGCAGCGCGGTGCGTGCCCCCGCGCGTCCACACCCCGATGAACCATCCCGACGTCGCCACGCGTGACGATGCGGCGGGTCGTCGACGCGAGTCCGACGGCGCGTCGCACCCGTCGCGCGCGGATCCGACGGTTCCGTGCTCCATTTTATCCACATTATATCTCTCCCAAACAAACGCTCACCGCGCCCATCCCCTCCACAAAACAGGCTCCCGCGACGACCGAACAGGCCGGCACCGAGGCCAAGCCCAAGACCGAACGCCGCAAGCGCGTCCTCTCCGGGGTCCAGCCCACCGGCTCCATCCACCTCGGCAACTACTTCGGCGCCATCAAAAACTGGGTCAAGATGCAGGAAGAATTCGACGCGTTCTACTGCGTCGTCGACCTCCACGCCATCACCGCGGGAGGACACGACCCGAAGGAACTCGTCAAGTCCACGCGCTCATCCGCGGCCATCTACCTCGCCGCAGGGCTCGACCCAGCACGCTCCAACGTCTTCGTCCAGTCGCACGTCTCCGCGCACTCCGAGCTGTGCTGGCTCCTAAACTGCGCCACGCCCATCGGCTGGCTCGAGAAGATGATCCAGTTCAAGGAGAAGGCGCGCAAGGCTGGCGAGGACGTCAGCGTCGGCTTACTCGACTACCCCGTGCTCATGGCGAGCGACATCTTGCTGTACAACGCGGACATCGTGCCCGTGGGGGAGGACCAGCGGCAGCACCTCGAGCTCACCCGCGACATTGCGGGCCGCGTTAACAATTTATACGGGGGTGGCAAATGGAAAAAGATGGGACCGAAGGGTTCGCGCGCGCCGTCCGGGCGGTTCAGGGGCGGCGAGATCCTGCGCGTGCCCGACGCGTACATCCCGGAGGCTGGCGCCCGGGTCATGTCCCTCACGGACGGCGCTGCGAAGATGTCCAAGTCCAACCCCGCGGAGGGTAGTAGGATCAACGTGCTGGACACCCCCGACGAGATCGCCAAGAAGATCAAGCGGTGCAAGACGGACGCGTTCGAGGGCCTCGAGTTTGGCAACCCCGAACGCCCGGAGGCGACGAACTTGCTGACGATGTACCAGCTGTGCACGGGTCTGACCAAGGAGGAGGTTTTGGGTGAGTGCGGGTCCATGCGATGGGGAGATTTCAAGCCGGCGCTGACGGATGCGGTCATCGAGCACCTCACGCCGATCCAGGCGCGGTACGCGGAGATCGTGGAGGAGGAAGGGTACCTCGACGGGGTGTTGAAGAAGGGAGCGGACGCGGCGAACGAGGTGGCGGAGAAGACGGTGGCTGACGTCCGGGACGCCATGGGCTTCATGGAGAGGATCCACTGATAAATCGCGAATTACAATTTTAACGGTGGGAACGGTATTGTTATTAAGACTGACTCGGATGAGAAACCGGTGTTACACGCATCCATCTCGTATTTCTCACAGCTCCTTCTTGGTCTCCGAGTCGTGAGGGTGGGGCGTGCTGGGCGGGGGCGGATCCTTCTTCGCCTCCTCCTCCGCCGGCATCGGCTTCGGAGGTGTCTTTTTCGCGGGTACGATTCGCTGCACCGTCGGCTCCCCCGCCGCGGCTCTCGCAGCCTCCTCCGCCTCCTTCTTCTTGCGAACATCCTCGGCGACCCGGTGGATCTCCACCGCCGCCTCCCACGCCTCCAGCTCCTCCGCGGTCATCTCCTCGATCGGCTTGTCCGGCTCGGGCGGCTTGGCGTAACTGGGCTCCGTGGGTTCAGTCGCGTTTTCACCGTTTTCCGTGCTCGTGCCATTGACGCCGTCCACATCCTCCACGGTCACCCTGCTCCCTGCTCCTCCTGCTTCCCTGCGCATCTTATCCATCCGCGCGATGTTCGCGGGATCCTGCGGGTCCAGCTTGGCACCGGACGCGGTGGATCCCGCGATTCCCTTGGGAACGTCGTTGAGGTCGAACAAGTCGAGGATGGAGTCGTGCGCCTTGTGGATGTTGATCGCCTTGGTGTTCTCTGGGGCGATCTTGTAGAGGCCGACGAGCACCGCGGTGAGCGCGCCCGCGAGCCCGAGGCGCTTGACCGCGTTGATCCGCCCGACGACGTTGCCAGAGGCGTCCAGATCGTCGAACTCCCACATCGGCGAGAAGACCTCGTCGATTGGAATCTCGTCGCTGGTGATGTTGGGCAAGATCCAGAAATGCCGGCCGGTGAGGAGCCAGACGACCGCGAACACAGCTGTGCGCACGACGAAGATGAAGAAGAACACGCCGAGGATGGAGATGCACGTGTACAGCACGATCTTCTTCATCCAGATTGGCGCCAACGGGAACAGGCACATCAGCACGACGACGAACGCGGCGAGGCCCGAGAGCACCACCGTGGTCCACGACGTGGGCTGTTCGTAGAGCCATCCGTAGAACCCTTCGCCGTCGTCGGTGAACCGTTGTAGCTGCCGCGGGAGCGTCTGCATGAACGACGGGAACTTCACGCGGCGAGTGCGCCCGGGTCTGGGTTCGTCGTAGACGCGATCGATGCGCTTGATGTACCCTTCGCGCATGAGCCGCTCGCCGATCGCGGTGATCTGCACGTCCCGTTCCTTGATGCCGGCATTTGGCGGGGTGGGTTTGCCGGTGATCGCCGGCGCGTACTCGTCCAGCAGCGCGGTGTTCTTGCGGAGGAGCCGGAAGATGTCGCGTCCTCGGAAGTAATCGACGCGCTTGTAGTCGTCGAGGCGCGCGTTGCGCGATTCCGGACCTTGCTTAGATCCCCGAAGGTGGTACGCGAGCGCGCGTAGTGGGTCGTGGGCGGGGTCGTGCTTGTCGCCCTTCGCGTCCTTCTTGCCCGGGGTGTTCTTGCCGGGGGTCAACGCCCCGGTCTTCGCATCGGTCGGGGCCATGGCTGCGGCGTCCCTCGTGCGATCGACACAGTGGGGTGAATAATCGTCCGCGGTCCCGTCTCAAGTCTGTTGAGGGTTTTTCATGGATAGGGCTGCTCTGCCCTCATAACACCACCGCGGGCTCGACTTGCGCTTCCCAGCCGCCGACCCGAACCGATAACACGGTCCACGGCACCGTTCGTGAGTGACACAGGAGGCTCGCAGATCGAGATGTCCGCCCCAATCGACGAGGTCGCCGCGGGCGTCGCGGCGGTCGCGATCGCGCAAGATTCTCCCGACGCCGGCGGCGAGCAGGTGGTGACGCCGTGGGACGTCGCGGGCGGCGCCGACGGCAAGATCGACTACGCCAAGCTCGTCGACGACTTCGGATGCTCCACCATCGACGACGCCCTCATCCAGCGCATCGAGAAGGCCACGGGATGCCGCGCGCATCCCTTCCTCCGCCGAGGCATGTTCTTCGCCCATCGCGAACTCGACCAGATCGTCACCGCGTACGAGAAGGGCGAGAAGTTCTATCTGTACACCGGACGCGGACCATCCTCCGAGGCGCTCCACCTCGGTCACCTCATCCCGTTCCACTTCACCAAGTGGCTGCAGGAAGCGTTCAAGGTGCCGCTCGTGGTCCAGCTCACCGACGACGAAAAGTTTCTGTGGAAATCGCTCAAGCTCGAAGATGCCCGGCGACTGGCGAGGGAAAACGCGAAAGACATCATCGCGTGCGGGTTCGACCCGCGTCGTACGTTCATCTTCAGCGACGTCAACTACATGTGCACGCCGTTCTACCTCAACGTGCTGAAGATCGCCAAGTGCGTCACCTTCAACGCGGCGCGCGGGATCTTCGGCTTCGCGGGTGAATCTAACATTGGGCAAATCGGATTCCCGCCCACGCAGGCGGCGCCCGCGTTTCCCGACTGCTTCCCGCACCTCTTCGGGACCGACAAGAAGTCGTTGCGGTGCCTGATCCCGTGCGCGATCGACCAGGATCCGTACTTTCGCATGACGCGCGACGCGGCGCCTCGCATCGGCGGTCACAAGCCCGCGCTGATCGAATCTCGATTTTTTCCCGCGCTCAAGGGTGAGAGCGGTAAGATGTCGGCGTCCGATCCCAGCTCCGCGATCTACGTCACCGATACCGCGAAGCAGATCAAGGACAAGGTGAACAAGTACGCCTTCTCCGGCGGGCGGCTCACGGTGGAGGAGCACAGGGACAAGGGTGGGGATCTGGACGTGGACATTTCCTGGAAGTGGCTCAACTTTTTCATGGACGACGACGAGGAGCTCAAGGCGATCGGCGACGCGTACGGCAGCGGCGCGATGCTCTCGGGGGAGATCAAGAAGAAGCTCGTGGAGTGCCTCACGCCAATGATCGTCGCGCATCAGGAGGCACGGGCGCGAGTCTCCGACGCCGTCGTCGACCAGTTTTTCAGCACCGCGCCTCGGGATTTTCCGTCGATGTTCGGGGTGTTGGCGGGCGACGCGCCGGCGCCGCCGACAGGGCCGGTGTCGTTCCAGGGCGGCGAACACCTGGTGGCGAGCAACGCGCCGGCGCCACGGAAGGAAGGGGGGGGTGCCGAGGGGGGTGCCGACACAGCTGTGCAAGCGGGCGGCGGCGACGCGCCTCTGTCCAAGAACGCGTTGAAGAAGCTGCAAAAAGAAAAGGAGATTGCCGAGAAGAAGGCTAAGAAGGCGGCGGAGAAGGCGGCCGCCAAGGCGCAGTGATCACGAACGCCGTGTCTGTCATCGGACTACCTTCGCATCTATTATTAATACAACATCGACCTATTATGATACTCTCTATGATAAACCAACGCGCTTCAGTTTGGTCAATCCTCGGGTCTGAGTCCCATTGCCGCTCGAAGCCTTGGACTCCTCTCCGCTTTTCGCCTCTTCTCCGTGTGCCTCGCCCACGCCAGCGTGCACGCCGTGGCCATGAACGCGGCGCCCAACCCCATACGGACGTTCCCCGCGAACGACCTGAACCCCAGCGTTCGGAACCTCCACAGCCCCATCGGGTCCTTCTCCCCGCCCCATCGTCGTTCTCTCCATCGGTAAAACTCCTCTCTCGAGTACGCCTCGGACATCGCGGTGTACCCGTCCGACGACGGCGCGTATCTCCCGCCACCTCTCCCTCTGGACCCGAAGCTCGTGCCCGACGAGAGCATGTTTCGCGCGTGGATCACGCGGTTCAACGTCTCGGGGTCGCCCGCGCGTGGCGCCGCGGTGTCGGGATGCGTCTCAAGGAGCCTTCCCCGATACGCCGCGTCGATGGCCTGGCCGTCGTGGTGGGTCGACGGGTCGAGTCCGAGCGCGCGGAGGCACGCGTCCCTGGTGAAGGGAAGCGGCTCGCCCGGCGGCGCCATCGTGCGTGCGCGAGTTGAGGCGGCGCCCTCCGTTTGAACGTCTACGCGTGGAGGTGCATGCGGCGGGAAGTGGACATCAGCACCACGTCATCGAAGTCTCTCGTTCTGTTGTTGTTTATCAACTCAGTTTTTGAGGCGCGAAGATGGCGGGTGAGGGCACGGGTGATGAGGGTCCCGTCACCATCGAGAGCCTCCCGCGCGATATCCTCGCGGACATCCTCCGCCACGCGGGGTACCCGCACAGACATCGCGCGGCCTCCACGTCCCGGGCCTTCGCAGACGCGGCGTCCCACCCTTCCTTCACACGGGTCGTTCGAGAGGGCGAGACCATCACCGACGCGTGCAAGGACGCGGGGGTCGGCGACACGGTGATCATCCCACCGGGCATCAGGGACGAGTGCGTCGTCTTCGATAAGCCCCTGGCGCTCGTGGGTGAGAGGATCGACGCGGTGGAGTGCGCGGGAGGCGCGGGATCCTCGCGATGCGCCGTGGTTTTGGAGCACCCTGGAAAAGCCTGCGTCCGCTACATGAACAAGGAACGTCTGTTCGAAGATGAGGAGCGCTTCCGCCTCGCCAACATATGCTTCCGCGCGGGGGGTGATGCACGCGAGGACGACGATGTGAACAAGTATCATTGCAACTTCGGCGTCATCTTCACATGCTACCCGACGAAAGTCCGCATGGACAAGTGCGAATCCCGAGGAACGCAAAGTATTGTCATCAACAGTGGCCGTTTCATAATGGAGGGTTGTCATGTGTCTGGCGCGGGAATGGAACACACCCTGACTGAACGCACCAAACGTCAGAGGCAATTGGAGCCTAATCCTCTTCAGGCTGCCGTCTATGCAGAAGACTTGCGTGGCGACCTGATTATGCGGGGTTGCGTTGTGAGTGAAAATGCGTCACCCGGAATTCACGTCGGCAAACGTGCGAACTTCAAGGCCGAGAACTGTGACGTGAGCTACAACGGAGGGCACGGGATTATCCTTCATCCCGGTGAGGGATACTTGTATAAACTTGAGGTGAGGCGCTGCACGATTTGGCGCAACAAGAAATTCCCGCTTCAAGTTTCATCCGGGGATGTGAGTGGCATTACATTAGCGGAGAACCACGTGCAAAACAGGTATGGAGACACAGAATCCGACGAAGATTACTCGGAGTAGCAGAGTAGCCGATAGCATTGATATTTACAAATGAGTCCAGCACGTCACATGGCGATGAAGTCGCCGGTGGTTGGCGTGTTCATCGCCCTGAACCCCCGTTCCTGATTAGTCGCCGGCGCGGGCGTCTTGAAAAATCCAAACAGACTCGTCTGACCCGACCCAAGCCTGCTCTTCTTCATCCCACCGGCTGGAAGCTTTTTGAGCCCCGCATTCGCGCCGGACGAGCCCGGGGTGAGAAAGGATGACGCGTGTGTCTTGGCCGCCGGGGTCTTGTTGGCGTTGAGGGAGGAGAGGACGCACGACGTGAGAGGGTCGGCGTCGTCCGGGATCTCGGCAAAGTCCAGCGCGGGTCTGCGGGCGGGCGGAGCGACCGTCGGCGCCGCGGCGGGGGCGGCGGGAGCCTCCACGGCGGGCGGTTCCTCGGGCTCGAGTGCGGGCTCGAGTGCGGCAACCTCGGCATCAATCACGGCATCGAGTACGGCGGCCTCGGCCTTCTTTTCGGGCTCGGCCTTCTCGGCGCCGGCGTCGTCGTCCGCGGATTTAGTGTCGGCGACACCCGCGTCCTTCTTCTTGCGCCTCTTCTTGGGCTTCTCAGCCGCCGTCGTCTCGTCGGCGGGTCGCTTCTCCTTCTTCGGCATCTTCTCCTTCTTCTCCTTCTTCTCCTTCTTCGGCTTCTGTTCCTTTTTCTCCTTCTTGGTCGTCATGAGAGCACCGAACGCGTCGATTTTCTTCGTCTCGTCGCTCTTGTCCTCATGGCTTGTCGTCGCCCCCGCGGCGGGAGAAGTACGTGGTAATATCTCCGCGGAGGCCTCCCCGTTTCCCTGGTCCTGTGTGGGCTTGGGGGAGGCGGGCTGTTCGTCTTTGGCGGCGTCGCTGTCTTTGTCTTTGTCGTCGGCGCCGGCGGGTTCCTCCTTTTTAGGAATTTTAAAGGCAACCTTCAGCGCGCCGCCGCCGCCGCCGGTGAGGGAATCCTTGAACTTTTGCGCGTTCTCCTCGTCCCGCGCCAGACGCTCCGCCTTGCGAATCTCCGCGAGCTCAGCCTTGGTCGGCTTCCGGGGCTTGACCTCCTTCGGGGGCTTCGGGGGCTTGACCTCCTTCTTGGGCGGCGGGTCGATCAGGTTCTTGAGCAAGCCGAGGATCCGGCGCTTGAGCGTCTCGCGCCCCGGCATGCGCCTCGGTCCTTCGTCCGCCAAACGGTTCGCCTCCTCCAGCATCCCCCGGCGCTCCTTGAGCTTGAGCTCGTGCGTCTCCTTGTCCTTGTCGTCGTTGAGGGCTTTCTTCGCGGCGTCGTGGACGACGGCGGCGGCTTTGATCCGCGCCGAGTGTTCGGCGTCGGCTTTTTTGTCCTCGTCCTCGTCGGCGGCGCCCACCGCGTTGTTGGCGAACCAGAGGGTGTTATCCTTGAGGATGCACTCGAACTGCGCCTCGAGGTCGCCTTGGGACCACGGCGAGAAGCCGTAGCGGAGTGACCCGCGGAGTAAGGCGGCGTCGCACTCTTTGCCCCACCACCGCGACCACGCTCCGCTGGTCGGTTTCATCATCTCGGAAAATTCAAACTCGTCGAGCTCGGGCGGCGGGTTCGGCCCGTCCGTCTCGTCGAACGTACCCTTCTCGGGGTTATAGCCCGGGACTTCGACGGCGGCGGCGAGCGCGTTTCGCTCCTTGAGCGCCTTGGTCCCCCTGGCCCAGCCGGACGACATGCGCTTGTACACGCACGGCCTGCCCAGGCTGGTGAACGCGGCGGGTGGCAGCGAATCTTCTCGCGACGCGAGAACCTTCTCGCAGCACTCGGTGACGGCGTCCCAGGTGGCGCGCGTCATGCCAACCGGCACGGCGGTATCCGCGTCTTCGTCCGCGGCGTTCATCTGTTTCCGGAGTTCGTCGGAGAGGTTAAGGCACGACTTGGGCGCCGTCTCCGTGCCGCATCGGCCTTTCTTGCTCGACGCGCAGACGGAGCACCGGTCAACCTTGCCCTTCTTGGCGTGTTCCTCGTCCGCGACGTCTTGCGCCTCCTTGCAAATCTTACCGACGCCGTCGACCATGTCGAGAAGCGCGAGGGCGACGGATTTGCACTCGGAGAAGGTCCGTATGTCCTCCACGGCACCAGACTGGCGAGCCTCTTTGATCGCGCGGACGCAATCGTCGTTGCACCCGGGGCCGAACGTGAAGAGCGCCTCCTCGAGCGCCTTGATCTCGCGATCGATCCACCCGTCGCGCTTCTCGCAGACGAACGAAACCTTGGCGCCGCCCGCGCCGCCGCCGCGCCGCTTCTTCTTAACCGGGCGGTCATCCTCGGACTCGGAGGAGGAATACTCGCCGTCGGATCCTTCGTTTTTCTCGCCGCGGCGAAAGGCGCCGAACCCGATACCGTGCGCACCCTCCTTGTACATGCCAGCCTTGGCGCGCTTACGCGGGCCTTGCACGCGGAAGCGCGCGTCCACGCCCCACGCGGCATCCTGCGCCGCCTCCTCCTCGCGGCGCTTGACCGCCTCGGGCAGCATCTCCTCCCAAAACTTTTCCGATTGGACGTCGACGTCGGTGACGTCGCCCACGTTGAAGGTGGCGGTGCTGAAGGTGTTCCCGGCGCGCGAGCCGATCGCGCGGTGCTCGGCGCGGTTGTGAAGGATGGAGTCGATATCCTCCTCGGCGAACTTCGCCGCTTCCTCGCCGCTCGCGTCGCGTAAAGCGCCGTGAACGCCGTACTTGAGCAACTCGTTGATCTTCTTGGCGTCCTCCTTGGCCTTCCCGCCGCCGCCGCCCGCGAGAGCGTCGCCGCCGCCGAGGACAGCCTCGTCCAAACCGTACTTCTTCGAGGACGTCTCGAAGAGCGACTGCTCGTACGTCGCCTTGGTCACGAGGCGGTACACCTTGACTTCTTTCGTCTGGCCGATGCGGTGGCACCTGTAAACAAAACATATCGTCAGTCGAATTGCCCATATGTGAATAAAAATAAACTTACCTCGCCATCGCCTGGAGATCGTTTTGAGGGTTCCAGTCCGAGTCGTAAATGACGGCGGTGTCGGCGGCGGTGAGCGTGATGCCCATGCCGCCGGCTCGCGTGGAGAGCAGGTAGACGAAGCCCTGGCCGTCCGTGT
>Ga0209631_10003549_pt1 | contig 17848 bp, 18 predicted proteins | sample COG_08_FD_184752 | JGI IMG/M metagenome (GOLD analysis project Ga0209631, IMG submission 184752) | Pelagic Microbial community sample from North Sea - COGITO 998_met_08 (SPAdes) (version 2) | ecosystem: Environmental > Aquatic > Marine > Neritic zone/Coastal water | place: Helgoland, sampling...
CGATAACGTGTACTTACCCGATGAAGGAATGTTGTTTTCTGACGGGTGTTTTGCTGTTCTAACCAACGTCACCAACGTAACGGTGTTTTTTAACTGAGGGTTAGCATGGCTACTACAAAGAACGTTACTCGAACTCCATCAGGGAGAATTAAGTACCGGGGAGAAACCTTTGCAGGTTACAACAAACCAAAAAGAACCCCCGGTGCAAAGAAAAAGAGTGCTGTTCTGGCTAAAAAGGGCTCTGAGATTAAACTTGTTAGATTTGGGGACCCTAAGATGTCTATTAAAAAAGACCAACCTAAAAACCGTAAAAGTTTCCGCGCACGACATTCCTGTGACACGGCCAAAGATAAATTTAGTGCCAGATACTGGTCTTGTAAAGCGTGGTGATGAGTACATGGAAGTGAAAGAAGTATTAGCTAAACTCGAAAAACATGAGGCTGAGTGCAATCTCAGGTATCAGAGAATAGAAGAGCGTTTAGCTGAACATAAGAGCGCCTTATCGGCATTGGACGTAAAGCTTTGGGCACTGGCGGTCTTGATTATAATCGCACCTTTTGTGCAGAAATTTTTAGGGTGACCGTGTGGCGTATTCTAAAAAATCAAAAAAAGCTTCCTCTAAAAGCAAAGGAAGCAAGATATGCCCCAAAGGAAAAGCGTGGGCCGAACGTACTTTCGACACTTACCCTAGTGCTTATGCCAACATGGCAGCCTCTAAATATTGTAAAGACCCTAACTATGCAAAAAAAAGTAAGGGGAAAAAGTAATAATGGGCAAGTTAAAGGATTGGGTCGATGAAGATTGGGTCAGAATTGATAGCCAAGGCAATATCGCAGGTAAATGCGGTACTTCAAAAAACAAAAAAAATCCTGACAGGTGCCTACCTCGATCTAAAGCTAATAGTCTTAGCAAGTCTGAAAGGGCTTCGACGGCTCGTAAAAAGAAGCGTGAAGGCGCTAAAGGAAAGCAAGTGGTTTCAAACACCAAAGCCGCCAAAGTGGTAAAAAAAGGTAATGGCGGAGTCATTGCTAGAGGCTGCGGTAAGGTATTAGAAAACCGAAGAAAAAAAACAAAAGGGGCTGTGAGTCGATCATGAACGTAGCTTTTTACAACGAGCCTGTAGAAAAAGCCATTGTGCAAGAAATTATGCAGTGGTCTACAGAGGTGTTGGAAAAGCCTAGTTCTTACTACAACGATTTGCCCCCGTGTCCCTACGCTAGAAAAGCGTGGATGGAAGATAAAGTCGCCATTTTGTTCAAGTATGACGATTCTTATCAGACCTTATATTCGTGTATTTCACAATTTGATGACAATTTTGAGCTTGTCGTTATTGTAGATTTAGCTAACGACAAAGAACCTGAAGCTTTTCATGACTACTTTTATGCAATGAACGAATTTATTGCTGCGGGTACTTTTATTGATAAAGACATATGGTTGATGGGTTTTCACCCAGATGACGAGGTGACCGAAGCCTCCGAACAAACCGCCATTGAAGCATTGACTGATACCGAATACAGCATGATATTCGTACAACGATTGTCCAAGCTACAAGAAGCAGCAGACAAGTTGGACAAAAAGGGATATTATGATAGTTATGATGGCGAATACAACGCTTGTGAGATATTTGATAAGCGAAAGCAATTATACAGGAGACTGAAAAATGGCGATGAAACCTCGTAAGAAAAAAGCACCAGCTAAAAAAATGAGAGCAGGTGGAATGGTTAAAAAAATGCGCGGCGGCGGCATGGTTAAGAAAATGCGCGGCGGTGGAATGGTTAAGAAGAAGAAATAATGACTGTTTCTAATAGCAAAGATTTTGAACTGGACGTTGCTGAATACGTTGAAGAAGCGTTTGAGCGATGTGGCCTTGAGGTGCGTACTGGTTACGACCTAAAGACGGCAAAGCGTTCGTTAAATCTATTGCTGGCCGACTGGGCTAACCGTGGGTTGAACCAGTGGACCATTAAACAGCGTTCTTTAACTCTTGTGCAAGGCACGGGAGAATATAACCTGAGTGGCGATATTATTGACGTATTGTCTGTAATTATCCGCAGAGACGGCACAGATTATGCTTTAGAGCGTTTAAGTCGTGATGAGTATCTGACAATTCCGACAAAAACGACACAAAGTAGGCCTAATCAGTTTTTTTTAGACCGTCAAATCACTCCAAACCTTAAAATTTGGCCTGTTCCACAGAACAGTACGGACGTTATCTACTACGATGCACTGACTCGTATGGACGATGCGGACGTTTACACCAACACAATGGACCTACCTTTTAGGTTTTATCCGTGTTTGGCCGCAGGATTAGCCTATTACATTGCTTTGAAAAGGGCTCCGAACAGAGTTCAGATGCTTAAAGCTATGTATGAAGAAGAATTTGATAGGGCAGCAACTGAGGATCGTGATAGGTCTTCGTTTAACGTTGTTCCTAGATATGAATACTATAGGACGGGCTGATGGCAAAGTACGCATCTGGTAAAAATTCATACGCTATTTCAGACCGCTCTGGTTTCAGATACCCCTACAAGGTGATGAAAAAAGAGTGGAACGGATTGCTTGTGGGTCCGGATGAGTACGAACCAAAGCAACCACAACTGGGTCCGTTTAGAACCGTGTCTGATCCGCAGGCGTTACAAGGCGCTAGGCCAGACTCGCCAAACCCTACCAGTGCTTTTCTTATTGTTACTACAAACGGTATTGTTTACTTAGGTAATGGTAACTGGAGTACAGCGGGAACAGCAGAAATGCCTTCGGAACTCGAAATAACTGACGCTTTACAAGGTGCCGTGGGCACCGTATCGGTGGTGACACCATGAGTTTTACATACGATCAGTTAAAAACAGCGATACAAGACTACGCAGAGAACGATGAAACGTCTTTTGTAACCAATTTGCCTGTATTTATACGTCAGGCAGAGGAAAGAATACTAAAAAACGTGCAGTTGAGCCTGTTTCGCAAGAACGTCAGCGGCAATATGACGCAGGCAAACCAGTATTTGGCTTGTCCTAGTGACTTTTTAGCACCATTTTCTCTTTCTTTTGTAGACGCTAACAGCGATAAGACGTTTTTAGAGTTTAAGGACACTGATTTTGTACAATCCTTTAACCCAAACCCCGCAACAACGGGTAATCCGCGTTTTTATGCGGTATTTGACGTTGATAATTTTATTATCGGTCCTACTCCCGACGCAGCAAGGGCCGTGGAGCTACATTACTTCTATAGACCTGCAAGTTTAACTGCTGGAGCCGGTTCTGGAACAACGTGGCTTAGTGAGAACGCCCAGATGGCTATGCTTTATGGCAGTTTAATTGAAGCATATATCTATATGAAGGGTGAACAGGATATAATGGCTGCGTATGAAAAAAGATTTACAGAAGCGATGACCGGCATGAAAATGTTGGGTGAAAACAAAGAAGTAACCGATGATTATCGCACTGGTATGCTAGTGAGGCCGAAACAATGAGCTTCCCAGCATTAGAACTAGACATGAACCCTGACTTCAAGGTGGAAGTACACACCACTCAGAACCGGGGCTTCACCCCAGAGGAAATTGCAGAGCGATGCGCTAACAAGATTATATCTATTAGTGATTCTGCAAACCCTGCAATACAGGCACAAGCACACGCCTTTCGTCAACACATTGTAAAGGTTTTAGAATTTTACATGCGTGAAGCGATTAAAAGTGATAGAACAACCGTGTACAACGCAATTATTGATTCTGGTAATCAAGAACTTGCGGAACTAATTAGGAGACTGTAACCATGGCTTTCAGCGGAAACTTCATGTGTACATCGTTCAAGAAAGAGCTATTGTACGGTGTCCACGACTTTGATCTCTCTTCGGGAGATACTTTTAAAATTGCTCTTTACACAAACAGTGCCTCTTTCACTGCGGCAACTACTGCTTACACGACCTCAAACGAGGTGAGTGGAACAGGGTACAGTGCGGGTGGCGGGGCCTTAACTAACGTTGATCCCACTTCATCCGGAACTACGGCACTAACTGATTTTCAAGACGAAACGTTCTCTAGTGCAACAATTACGGCACGTGGGGCATTGATATATAATACTACACCCAATACTACGTCACTTTCGGTAACCAATCCGACTGTTGTAGTTTTGGACTTCGGCGGCGACAAAACATCCACCGCAGGTGACTTTACGATTGTTTTTCCAACTGCTGATGCAAGTAACGCGATTATACGGATAGCGTAATGGCTGACGTAATCGTCCCAATAGGCGGCTGGGGCCGTTCAGGTTGGGGCGCAGGCCCGTGGTCCCAGAGTGGGCTACCACAAGCTGCGGGTTCTGTAGGTTCTGTAACGGTTGTGGCGGAAGCCAATGTACCGGTCACAGGACTACAAGCAACAGGTAGTGTTGGCAGCGTAACAATTAACGCGGCGGCTAACATATCTGTAACAGGGGTAGCTGGTACTGGCCAAGTAGGCAGTGTCACTACAACGGCAGATGCCAATGTTAACGTTACAGGTGTAGCGGGAACAGGGCAGGTCGGTTCGGTCAGCATAACTGCTGATGCGAATGTCCCCGTCACCGGATTGGCCGGAACTGGAGCAGTAGGCTCCGTATCGGTCACCGCAGATGCAAACGTAAACGTTACGGGTGTGTCGGGAACTGGAGCAGTAGGCTCCGTAAGCGTCGTAGCTGGCGCAATTGTACCCGTCACAGGACTTGAGGCCACAGGGTCCGTTGGTTCAGTAACGGTTGTTGCAAAAGCCAATGTTTTCCCAATAGGTCTTGAAGCTACTGGTCAGGTAGGCGACGCCACTATAGACGGCGAAGCTAATGTACCGGTAACAGGCTTGTCTGCGACAGGCACCACAGGTTCGGTAACAGTTAGAACCGGACAGACAATTAACGTTGGTGGTGTAAGTGCAACAGGTCAAGTCGGTAGTGTCACCGTAGAAAGTGATGCTGTAATAAATGTAATAGGAGTCAGCGCAACAGGTGTTGTCGGAAATGTACTGGTATACTCTAACATTGTCCCGGATCAAAATCCGGGTTATAGTGAGATAGATGTTAATCAGTCGCCGTCATGGTCGGAGGAAGAACCAACCCAGAGCGCAAATTGGACGCAAATAGCAGCGTGAGGATAAAATAGATGCCAAGTACCTATACAGTTAACCTCGGTATTGAAAAACCGGCCACTGGTGAGCAGTCGGGTACATGGGGTGATACTACAAACGTCAATTTCGATATTCTGGATCAAGCAATTAATGGCGCAGAGCGGGTTACGCTTACTAGCGCAGGCTCTTCCGGATCACCAAATGCACTTCAAATCACTAATGGTGCGACCTCTGATGGGCGCAATAAGTGGATTGAATTTTACAGTTCAGGCGATCTAGGGGGCGACGTTTTTGTTCAGCTTGACCCAAATGACGCTGAAAAAATAGTTTTTGTAAGAAATAGTCTGGCAAGCAGCCGGTCTATTTTACTTTTCCAAGGCACTTACAACTCTGGCAGGGACCTTGAAGTACCTGCGGGCGTTGACATGGTGGTCAAGTTTGATGGTGGTGGCGCAAGTGCGGCCACTGTTACCGACGTTTTCACCAAATTACGTGCTACTGAAATAACCACACCCACCTTAACCGCTACAACTGCCGATATTAACGGCGGTACTATTGATAACTCTGTTATTGGTGGTTCTACAGCGGCAGCAGTAACCGGTACAGCGGTTGTTGCTAACACAAGTTTAAACATTGCAGGTGACGGCGCGACTGTTACCGGCATTAAAGACGAAGACAACATGGCGTCTAATAGCGCCACAAAGCTTGCTACTCAGCAATCTATTAAAGCGTATGTAGATTCACAGGTAGGCACGGTCGATACGTGGGCCGAGGTTCTAGCTAATGGAGCCACGTCTGGATCAACCAACCCGGAGGTAACTGCGGGTCAGGCGCTTAAAACCAATACAATCAACGAAACCTCTGCGGGCAGCGGTGTCACAATTGACAGTGTTTTACTCAAAGATGACGTAGTTAACGCTACTGACGTTGAAACAGGCAGTATTTCTGCAAATGATGGTACGGCTGCGGCAACGATTGCCAACAGTACCGGAAACTTTACGATTACCAACTTTATTTCCAACTCCGTAGACATAGGTGGTGGTGCTATTGATGGCACTGTAATCGGAGGCGCAAGCGCGGCAGCGGGATCGTTTACTACTTTAGATGCTTCTGGTGCTGTGGATATGGCGAGCACTCTTCAAGTTGATGGAGTTATTACGACTTCTGACGGTATGGTGATTACAACTGCTGATAATACAGATACTCTTCAACTAATATCCACAGATGCAGATGCAAGTGTGGGGCCTAATCTTAATTTATATAGAAATTCAGCTTCACCGGCAGATAATGACATTTTAGGTAAACTAGAATTTACAGGGCGTAATGATAATTCTGAAAATGTTATATACGCTCAAATTTTAGCTAATGCTCTTGATGTTTCTGATGGTTCAGAAGATACAAGGTTTGATATAAACGCAATTCTTGCAGGTACAAATACGTCAAGAATACGAATCAATAATACAGAACTTGTAGTCAATGAAGATTCGGCAGACCTAGACTTCCGCGTTGAGTCTGACGGCAACGCTAATATGCTGTTTGTTGATGCTGGTAATAATCGGGTCGGGGTTGGCGTATCATCCCCTCAAACTGAGTTGTTTGTAAGAAATGATGTAGCAGGGCCTGCCCGAATTGCTATAAGTAACGCAGGAAGTGTTGGTTCTACAACAGCTTCAAGAGTTTCCTTTTATGAAGGAAATACAGAAACCTCTTACATTGAAAGACGAAGAGACGGTAGTGGTATAACAGCGATTGTTACGCCAGCCGCAGACAATCCTGTGAAAATAGAAGTTAATGGAGGCAACGAGTTAGCAAGTTTTACAGGCTCTTCTATTGTACTAAATGAAAGTGGAGCAGACCAAGACTTCCGCGTTGAGTCTGACGGCAACGCTAATATGCTGTTTGTTGATGGTGGTAATGATAGGGTTGGTGTTGGTACTACCACCAGAGCCAATTTAAGTAGCAGTGTAGGTTCTACAGCCGCCCTACAAGTTGAAGGCTTAACTGCGGCAAACTCTTCCGCCAGCGTTATTCGCAACGCCAACTCTGTCAATGGACCATACCTTTCTTTGGGAAAGAGTCGAGGCACAGGTCTTGGCGGTACAACAATTGTACAATCCGGTGATCAGTTAGGAGTAATTAGCTTTCTTGGGTCGGACGGTACTGACCTAGAAATAGGTGCACAAATAATAGGAACTGTGAATGGAACACCCGGCGCAAATGATATGCCGGGGGCATTGGCTTTTTTAACCACCGCAGATGGAGCGGTTACTCCATCTGAAAGGATGACTATATCAAGCTCCGGTGCGATAACAATTAATGGAGGGCTAACTGTTGGCACTGGCGTAGTGGCACAAGACTTAACGCTTTCTGATAATACGCCTACTATCAGTATGACGGATACTGACTCAAATGCAGATGCCTTGATTTTTACTGATGGCGGAACAGGCACGGGGGCGTTATTCATATCCGCTGACCACAATGACGAAGCCGCTGGTTCGTATATTTCTTTGAAAGTAGACTCAGCAGAACTCGCTCAGTTAAAAGCATCTGAAGTTATTTTTAATGAAGATTCCCGCAATCAAGACTTCCGCGTTGAGTCTGACAGCAACACTCATGCGCTGTTTGTTGATGCAGGAAATAATCGTGTGGGCGTTTTTACTAGCTCTCCTGCCGCACCTTTAGACATACAGTTTGGCGATAACGCGAACATACTTAGGGGTTCATATGCTTCTGGCGAAGATAATTTTTTCTTAGAGCTAGACTCAGCGATAGTCGCAAGCGGCGTTGTTGGGTATCAGTTCCACCTCAAGAACAACGGCACTGCGTATAACAACACACTTACGTTAGATCGCGGGAACGTAGGTATAGGCGTTCAATCCGCCGACGAAATACTCCATGTTGAAAAATCACTCGGAACCACATTAGTTAAAACTGAAGTTGCGGCAAACAGTATTGTAGGTTTTGAAATACAGAAAACTGGTGCGACTACATCTAACTGGCGAATTGTCGATGGTGCTGTAGTAAACGGTCAGATAGAAATATGGGATCAAACTAACAGCCGCAGTGTTTTTAATGCGGATAGCACCGAAATTGTAATTAACGATACAAGTGCAAACCTAGACTTCCGCGTTGAGTCTGATGGCAACGACCATATGCTGTTTGTTGATGGTGGTGCTAACCATGTAAATGTAGGTACATCCACAGACTTCGGTGGTACTTTAAATGTTGCAACTACAGATAATAGTGTAAACCTTGTTCTTGCTTGTACAGACACAGACGGTAATGAAGGTCCAATTTTAGACTTTACTAGAGATGCGGGTAACGTCCCATCTGACGGCGACATTATGGGGAAAATACGTTTCCGTAATGATGATACTAATTTAGATATGACTAACTACGTTGAGCTTACTACTGTAGTTTCAGATGTAAGTAATGGCACAGAAGATGGTCAACTACAATTTAATATTATAGATGGGGGTACGCTTAGAAACTTTGCCCACATGACTGGCACTACAGGTACTGTCTTTAACGAAGATAGCAACAACTTAGACTTCCGCGTTGAGTCTGACAATTCAACATCTATGCTTATAGTAGATGCTGGAGATGATGTTGTATTATTTGATAACACATCTTTTAATGCTGTTGATACAGGTGCTAGTAATGGAATAGCAATAAGACGTAGTGGTCGAATTGCAATGTCAACTACGAATGGTGGTAATGCCTTAGAGTTTTTTGCAACGGGTCAAGCAGGAAAAGCAGGTTCAATATCTGTAAGTGGAACTACTACAACTTATGGAACATCTTCAGATCAACGCCTAAAAGAAAATATTGCAGATGCAGACGATAGCGGTGAATTAATTGACGCTATCCAAGTACGCAAGTTCGATTGGAAAACCGATGGCTCTCACCAAGACTACGGCATGGTTGCACAGGAACTACAGACTGTAGCACCAGAGGCTGTATCAGCCCCAGAAAACCCAGACGAAATGATGGCTGTGGACTACAGCAAACTTGTTCCAATGTTAATTAAAGAAATTCAAACCCTTCGTGCGCGAGTAGCGGACTTAGAATCATAAACTGTCATTAAAGGAGAAAGAAACATGGCAATTACAAACACATGGTCCGTATCGGACATGCAACACATGGACGCCGATGGCGGTGTCTTTTTAGTATATTGGTCAATGGTAGCGGCAAGCGATGGAACTCCATCCTACACTGCTTCAGAAGGCGGCAAGCTGCGATGCACATATGATGCTTCAGCTTCAGACTTTATTCCGTATGCTGATCTAACAGAGAACGATGTTCTTGGTTGGGTATACGACAGCTTAATCGAAGGCGACGAAACCGCTGCCGAAGCTAAAGCTCGCGTAGAAGCGGACCGTGATTCAAAAGTGCAAAAGCAAATTGATGCTGCTGCAACAACTGAATCTGGGGTGCCTTGGGCGTCTTAATTTAACTTAAATAAGGAGACTTATAATGGCGAAAAATGAAAATAAAACCATTACTGTCAACGATGTAGAACACAACGTTGAAGACCTGACCGAGCAACAAGTTGCGATGGTTAACCACATTGCTGATCTGGATAAGAAGCTAGGAAGCCTACGCTTTAACATGGATCAGCTAAACGTAGGCCGCGAGGCTTTTGTCAATATGCTCACAGCGTCTCTTGCTGAAGCGGAGAGTGCTGAAGAAGCTGAAGTAGTGAACGGATGATATGCCCTTACAAAAGTTACAGTTCAGGCCCGGAGTAAACAGAGAAACCACTTCGTATACAAACGAGGGCGGTTGGTTTGACTGTGACAAAGTAAGGTTTCGTTTCGGCACCCCTGAAAAGATAGGCGGGTGGGAAAAGTATTCAGGCAAAAGCTTTTTAGGCACTTGCCGGGCAATAAAACCATTCGTTGCACTAGATGGCGCAAGCTATTTGGGTGTCGGAACGCATCTAAAATACTACATTAACGAAGGTGGTGGTTATAACGACATCACCCCTATTCGTGCGACTACTGCTGCGGGTGACGTAACGTTTGCCGCGGTCAACGGATCATCTACTTTGACGGTAGCTGATACCAACCATGGCGCAAAAGAAAACGATTTTGTTACTTTTAGTGGCGCGGTAACACTTGGCGGTAACATAACTGCTGATGTTCTTAACCAAGAGTATCAAATATCTAGGATTATTGGCGATAACTCCTACGAAGTTTTGGCTAGAGAAGTTGCTTCGCTTAACGACATTACTATTAATGGCGCTTACAGCCCTACACTTGTTGCAGCTAACGGGTCTGATACCGGTAACGGCGGTAGTTCTATTGTAGGCACTTACCAAATTCAATCCGGTTTGGATACGACCGTAGCCGGAACAGGCTGGGGCGCAGGCACATGGTCACGTGGATCATGGGGTTCGGGTGCAAACTTGACTGCCGTAGGCGACATTTTGCGTATCTGGAGCCACGACAACTTTGGTGAAGACCTTATTATCAACGTTCGTAACGGTGGTATTTACTACTGGGACAAATCTACCAGTTCAGCGCCTTTTGCTCGTGCAGTAGAGCTTTCCTCACTGGCTGGCGCAGACTCGACTACGCCGACTATTGCTAAACAGGTCATGATTTCGGATCGTGACAGGCACGTCATCGTGTTTGGTTGTGATCCTCAAGACGATATTGGTGTGCAAGACCCACTACTTATTCGCTTTTCTGACCAAGAAAACCCTTTGGTTTGGTCTGCACAAGCAACTAACACGGCAGGTGATCTGCGGATCGGTACGGGTTCTGAGATAATCACGGCCCTCGAAACACGGCAACAAATACTGGTGTTTACCGATAAATCGCTACACGCCATGCAGTATTTAGGACCACCTTTCACGTTCGGTATCTCTATGATTTCCGAAAACATTACTATTGCCAGTCCTTTGTCAGCTATTGCGGTAGATGACATGGTGATGTGGATGGGTGAAGAAGAGTTCTATATCTATACTGGTCAGGTGCAAAAGTTACCATGCTCTGTACGTGCTTACGTTTTTAACGATTTTAACCAAGATCAAGCTGAGAAAGTTACCGCAGCCGTAAATTCATCTTTTTCCGAAATATGGTGGTTTTATCCATCTGCAACAGTAACTAACGGCATAATTAACCAAGATATTGATAAATACGTTGTTTATAACTACCAAGAACAGGTTTGGTACTACGGGAACTTGTCCAGAACAGCGTGGATTGACCGAGGTATTGGTCAATACCCTATTGCGGCAAGCTCTGACGGCTACCTTTACTACCATGAATTTGGTCAAGATGACGGCAGTGTAAACCCACCAGCCGCTATTAGCTCTTACATAGAGAGCAGTCAGATGTCGATTGGTGCAGGCGATAACTTTGTATTGTTAAGCAAGCTTATCCCTGATGTAACGTTTGATGGGTCAAGCTCACCCTCTCCAAACGTGGACTTTACCCTTGAAACCAGACGTTTTCCGGGTTCTGACTACGATCAAACAACAGTTAGCAACGTAATTCGCAGTTCTACTGTGCCTGTTGAGCAATTTACCGATCAGGTAAGGCTCCGAATGCGCGGTCGTTCGTTTGCGTTAAAAATAGAATCAGACAATACCGGTGTTGAGTGGAGACTTGGAACACCGCGTGTTGAATTAAGACCGGATGGACGTAGATGAGTAGAGGCTTAGTACAACCACTATTCCCAAATGCCCCCTCTGATTACAATGCAGAGTATATGGCAGAGGTTACTCGTGCCTTCTCGGTTTTTCTACAACAAGTAAACAACCCCGGTCCGTGGCAGGCGTCAGCTTTGACGTTGCCAAACTTACAGACCGACAACTATAACCTTCCTCTTGGTGGTATTTTTCAGTACGGCGACGAATTGCGCATCACTGTAGCTAACAAGCCGTACCTGAGAGGATCACAAGCAGCGGGGGCCGTGGGTAACGTCACGGTGACAACATAATGAGTGATGGAACAGTAATTAATATGCCGGATGGCAGCCAGTGGAAACCTTCCACTAGCACAGACATGGTACATTGTGCTAACTGTACTAATAAGGTAGATACTCCGGAGGAAATAGCGTCATATCCGAGCGGGAATTGCCCTGAATGTGGTTCTTCATGGACTGGAGGAGAGAACCGAAGTACAATAATACAGGTAACCATGCCTGAAAGCATTACTGGTGGAGCGGGATAATGGCAAAAGAAGCATTAAAGGTTGAAGAAACCGAAGAATTAGAAGAACTGGAAGTCCCGACCGGTGGTATTGGCGATTTTGTCATGGAAGATGACGAACTCGAAGAAGTTTACGGAGATGATTCCGAAGTCGATGCTAAAGAAGAGTTTGGTGACAACGGTATAGCACAATTTCCCGCGCTTGCAGAGCGCATGGCGAAGTATGGTCGAAACGAAGACAACATGCTGGCCCACGTTGCAGAGGGTGAATTAGTCATCCCAGCACAATTCCTCGAAGACGAGGTAATGAAGCAACGTATTTACGATATTCTTACAGAAGCCGGGGTTGAAGACCCTGAAGCTTATGTTGTTGGCGCAGAAGCTAACGATCTTAACCCTACAACAGGCCTACCTGAGTTCTTTTTAAAGAAACTATTTAAAGGTATCGGTAAGGCTATTAAGAAAGTGGTTAAGGCGGTTGTTAAAGTCGTCAAGAAAGTCGCGCCTATTATCTTACCAATAGCACTAGCTATGGTCCCTGTTTTGGGACCAATCTACGGTGCAGCACTTGGTTCAGGTATCGGAACGCTAATACAGGGCGGTAGTATAAAAGACGCCCTCAAGTCAGCTTTAATTTCGGGAGCAATAGGTGGTGTAACCGCAGGATTTAAGGGTACGGGTTCCTTTATGGAAAACGTGTCTAATGCGGCATCTAATCCAATTGGCCGTGTATCTCAATTTGGAACGCAATTGGCCGAAGGTGCTACTAGCGGTTCAGTAGGGGGTTTCTTTGATTCTGTTTATGCCGCTGCTGACCCGACCGGGCAACTTATCAATGCCGCCGACGCAGTGTCGCCAAACGCAACCACTCAAACAATAAAATCAGGCGATACGTTAGGTCAGATTGCCGCCGACAACGGCACTACGGTAGACGCTCTTTTAGACGCTAATCCAAATATTTACGCCGCCAACGCTAAAGGCAATATGATTATTGCAGGCGAAAGTATAAATATTCCTCAAGTAAGTGCAGGTGGAACAGCGCAAGCGGGTACGACACTTTCTGAAAGCGTAGTACAAACAGGTACTGAAACTGCTGCGGAAACTGCTGCGGGTGGACTGACCGAACCACCGGGTTTTTACGAAAGTGTGAAAGGCGCTTTGACCCCCGGAGATGACATCGGCTTTGGAGAAGGCATGAAAAACGCTTTCTTCCCCGGTAGTACCAGTACCGCTGACGTTTTAGCAGATCAAGGTATAAACCCGGTAAATGCAACCGCCGCTCAGTTAGAAGGCGCAAAGCTGGTTGCTTCTGAGTTAACACCTAATTTACTTAGACGATATGGCCCCATGGCGGCGCTTGGAACAGTGGGTGCGGCGGGTGCAGGCTTCTTTGATGTCCCTGAAATAGAGCAAGCTAACTTTATAGACTACAACCCTGACGGTACACCTACTACAGGTAGAGACCTGATCGACGCTGATCCCGGTAAGTACCTTGTACATAACTTGGGACAGTTGCAGTTGAATCCAGAAACTGGTGAATACGAGGCTGTTGGTAATCAAACTGCTTTTGAAGAAGAAGATTTAGTAGGTTATGCACCACCTGAACAAGTAGCGGTGTTACCTCCACTAAACCCACAGAATAATTTAGTAAATAGTACCCCCGGCGGACCATTTGCACGTCCTTACGTGACAGCCGCAGAGGGTGGACCAATCTTCCCGCGCCGCACAGGCGGCATTGCCCCTACTGAAGGTACTCCGGGTGAGGATAGCGTTCGAGCCATGTTGATGCCCGGTGAGTTTGTAATGACTACCGATGCAGTACGTGGTTTAGGAAACGGAAATCTTAACAACGGAATCCAGAATATGTATTCAGTAATGCGTAATCTTGAGAGCCGTGGGAGGGCTACGGCGTAATGGCTGAACAATCCACACAGATAGTCCGCGAAGCACCGGAAATTGAGGCGTATAAACTAGGTCTCTTACAATCTGCAAAAGCTCTCGCTGACCAAGGACAAACTATTCCGCCCTATATGGTCGCGGAAATGTCCGGCCTACAAATCAAGGCAACTGAATTAGCAGAAGCCGGAATTGGCGGTTATCAACCTTATTTACAAGAAGCTGGCTTTACGCTAGGTGACGCACAGACCGCCATGGGCGGTGTGATGACCAACGCCAAACCGTTCCAAGATGAAGCGTCAGCACTTATGACCGCAGGCGCGGCTAACATACCCGGACAAATTGAAGCGGCACAAACAGGGATTGCTGGTGCTATTACTGCGGGCGGCACGGCAACGACCGCCGCACAAAATGCTTTGGATGCCGCCGCACTGGGCGGTAGAACAGCAGCGGGCGGAGGTCAAACTGCTCTTGGTACTGCCGCAGCTAACATTCCCAGCGTAATTTCAGATACCGTTGCAGCTAACACCGCGGCAAATACCGTAGCGGGTCAAGCTGTTGCTGATGCGCGATATTCTGGTCGGGAAACAGAACAAAAACTTCGTTTAGGGGCTGTTGATGAAGCGTCTAGGAACTTGGCCTCTACAGTAGGTCAAGCAGGTTTAACGCAAGCGGGTGCTACACAAACTGGTTTAAACGAGGCGGCTGCTGCCGCGCAACAAGCAGCAACCGCTGGTCAAACAGGCCTTAATGCTGCCACTTTAGCCGGACAACAAACGGCTACAGCCGGACAAACTGGTTTAAGTGCCGCGGCGCGAGAAGCTTTAAACGCTAGGGCACTTGCCCAACAAAGCGGTCAGGATTTAGGAACGGTAGCGGCTAATGCAAGACAACAAGCTCTTACTGGACAAACCGATTTAGGCTCTGCCGCTGGGACTGCGCAAGAACAAGCTCGTGCCGCGGGCGCGGGAGCGCAAGCATCGGCTCTACAATCAGGTACAGATTCTGCTGCCGCTATTGCAAATGCACGTCAGGCCGTTACTGGCGCTGGTGCAGGTCTTACACAAGCAGGTATTGGCGGTTTACAAGCGGCACAAGAAGCAGGCACTGCAACAAACGCAGCCATTCAGGCCGCACGAGCCCAATCGGCTGGTGGACAACAAGCTCTTGGCGCAGCCGGGTTAGCCGGTGCAGATGCTGCTGCTCAAGCAGGACTAGGTGCAAGACTAGGTGCGGCTGGAACGGCGGCAGGTTTAGGTGGTGTATCCGACGCAGCACGGCTCGCGGCTCAACAAACAGGTGCAGGTGTAGCGGGTGCTACCGATGCAGCACGGCTCGCGGCCCAACAAGCTAGTCAGGGTTTAAGTGGAGTAAGTGGACAAGCTAGAACAGACGCACAAGCTGCTGGTGCTGGCGGAATAGGCGCTTATGAAAAAGCTATTGGCGGAATTGACGATGTTGCGACAGCGGCTAGAAATGTTGCAGGACAAGCTAGATCAGGTGGACAAACAGCAGCACAACAGGCTGCACAGCAGACTCAAACCGCAATTTCCGGCGCTAGGGGCATCACATCCGATGCTGCACAAGCTTTACAACAAGCTGGCGCGTTAGGAACACAAACAGCACAATCAGGTATTGCTGGTTTAGCCGGTACTACTGGTGCATACGATCCTGCTTCGGCTGGTTCGTTTATGAATCAATATGAAGATGCCGCCGTTCAGCAAGCTTTAGCGGATATTCAACGTGCGGGTAATATTCAAGCTAATCAAGTTGGCGCACAAGCAGTTGGCGCTGGTGCCTTTGGCGGATCACGTCAGGCGGTAGCCGAACAAGAATTACAAAGAAACATACTGGAACAGCAGGGTCGTACCGCTGCCGGTATGCGTCAGCAAGGGTTTGAAAGTGCTTCACAAAGAGCGCAACAGGCCTTTGAATCACAACAAGCTAGGGCTCAACAAGCCGCACAACTTACTGGCGCACTGGGGGCTCAAGGTTCTCAGGCAGGTATGGCAGCAGCACAGGCCGCTGGTACACTAGGTTTGTCTGCGGAAGAACTTGCGGCACGAACAGCGCAACAACAAGGTCAATTGGGACTATCTGCCGAGCAATTGGCGGCTACTACCGGCATGTCCGCAGAACAATTGGCGCAGCAAGGTTTAACGCAAGGCGGTCAATTAGGCCTGTCAGCGTTTGGTCAGCAAGGTCAGTTGGCGCAAGGTGCAAGTCAATTAGCGTCTTCAAACTTGGCTCAAGCGGGTCAGTTGGGTATGTCTGCCGAGCAAATGGCACAACAAGGTGCTTTAAACGTAGGACAACAAGCATTGTCCGCGGAACAGCTTGCCGCCTCAAACTTGGCTCAATCAGGCCAGTTAGGTCAATCTGCCGAGCAATTAGCCGGTCAGCTTGGTATGTCTTCTGCTCAATTGCAGGGTCAGTTAGCTGGACAAGCCGCTCAAATGGGTATTTCTACGGAGCAGTTAGCCGGACAGTTGATTAATCAGCAGGCTCAAACAGGTCTTTCCGCACAACAATTACTCGCATCGACCTCACAGCAAGCAGGTCAGTTAGGCTTATCCGCTGAACAATTAGCAGCGACCACGGCTCAACAACAAGCTCAAACAGGTATATCTGCACAACAATTAGCGGGTCAGCTTGGTATTAGCGCATCACAGTTAGAAGGCCAATTGGCTGGACAAGCGGCGCAGATGGGTATTTCAGCCGAACAACTTGCGGGTCAGTTGATTAATCAACAGGCTCAGACAGGAATGTCGGCTGAACAGCTTATTACGCAATCTGGTTTACAGTCCGCGCAACAGGGCGCTCAACTTGGAATGCAGGCAGCACAACTCGGTCAATCTGGAGCGCAACAAGGCGCTCAAATGGGCCTAAATGCAGCACAATTAGCACAGGCAAGCGCACAGCAAGGCGGTCAGATGGGTCTAGCGGCTCTGAATCAGGCCGGTCAGTTAGGTTTAAGTGCAGAGCAAATGGCGTCAGCCAATGCAAACGCGCTGGCTTCAACAGGTATGAACCTACAATCGCTTGCGGCACAAACAGGCATGAGTGCCGCGCAGTTAGCTGGTCAATTAGGCCAACAAACAGGCGCGTTAGCCATGCAGGGTGTAAACCAGCAGGCGGACATTGCAAACAGAGCAGCACAACTTGGTATATCTGCCGAACAACTGGCGGGTCAGTTGGCCAGTCAATCTGGTCAGTTGGGTCAAAGCCAAGCACAAATGGCTATGCAAGGTTCACAAGCAGGTGGCGCTCTTGGTTTACAAGGCTCCGAGCTACAAGGCCGAATGGGCGAAGGTATTGCTGGTCTTGGAACAAGTTACGGTCAGCTTGCGCTTCAGCAGGGTGAAGGTTTAAGTCAGCTTGGCTTACGTCAAGGTGCCTTGGGTGAACTACAACAAAACTTGGGTCAGAAAGAAGCTGGATTTATCTTCGATGTTGGTAAACAGCAGCAGGCACAAGATCAGGCGGTTCTGGAAGCTACTCGTAAGACACAAGTCGAGCAGCAATACGAGCCTTATCAGCGTGTAGGTTTCTTATCAGACATTTATAAGGGTGCGCCGTCTAGTCAGATGGCAATCTCACAACAATCAGGTGGTGGCGTATCACCCGCTCAGTCTATATTAGGTTTGGGTGTAGCGGGCTTGTCGGCAGCGGCAGGTGCTAAACAAGCGGGGTTATTTTAATGAATA
>Ga0209631_10003552_pt1 | contig 17842 bp, 9 predicted proteins | sample COG_08_FD_184752 | JGI IMG/M metagenome (GOLD analysis project Ga0209631, IMG submission 184752) | Pelagic Microbial community sample from North Sea - COGITO 998_met_08 (SPAdes) (version 2) | ecosystem: Environmental > Aquatic > Marine > Neritic zone/Coastal water | place: Helgoland, sampling...
GCCCTTTGAATGGCCCAAAAGCGCCGACGAAGAAGCGCTTTTTTTCTCTTCTCCAGCTATGCTTATGTCCTTTTCAAAGGTAGAATCTTGCTTCAAAACGTTTCTTGTCTCCGTTTCGTATGTAGCCGAAGTATTCGATAAAGCTGTATCTTCTTCGGCAGCATTCGATGTGAGCATCAATCCATGAGGAAGATTTTCAGTACTATCGGTTAAAGAAGAGTAGGGAGTAGGAAACTCTTCTTCCGATCGAGATTTTACTCCTATCATCCTCTTCGTTTTCGACGAAGTTTTAAGCGCCTTCGCCGGCAAAACGAAAAAATTCGTCGCTAAAAGCGCGAAGAAGATTGAGAAGAGGAGAACCGCCGCCGGGTTCACCAACCTCGCGGCCATAGCCCGCGATGAAGTCCGAGACGAAAACGAGTAATTCTTCATTTTCGTCGTCGCGTCTTTTTTCGTGTTTGCGTGCTCTTTTTAAAATCTGTGCCATGTTTATCACATCGTTCGTTGCGTGCGTGGAAAGAGAGGTACGTTTAACGCCGGTCAGTCACTGTCAGCCAGAAAATACGATTCAAAAGAATCCTCACGCACGAGACGATCGAAGATGTGTGTTTGAAGCGAAGCGGTTCGTAGCGATTCGATAAAATTTGGGAAGTGTTACTCCAACACCCTTTCTCTCAAAAATGTCTCTCTCTCTCGGTGAAATGGAACACAACCAATCTCACTCGCGCGAAAGCATCAAAATCACACATAACCGAGTAAAACGATCGAGACTGTTTCTGAACGCGTTTATGCGCACACTTCGTCGCGCGAACGCCATCTCGGCACCAAGGAAAAGCGCGACGAGAGAATTTTGCAAATGGAGGACAGAAGAACACCCGAGAGAGACGAAGAAGAATTTCGAACGCGACGATGATGAACAAAGAGAGAGAGAGAGAGAACGCGGAGAGAAACAAAAAAGAAAAGGAAGGAGAGACGCTCGGTGTTCTTTCTCTCTTCTTCTTCTTCTTACCTGTGGTATCTTTTTTCGCGAATACGCGCGATGATCGAGAGCAATCGAGGACGTTTTATGTATCTCCACAGTTGTTGTTGTTTTGGTGTTATATGGTATGTTGTTGTCGTCGTCGTCGTCGTCTTTCACGTGGCACGCGAGAAAAAAGTTATGACGAAGAAATTTAAACCTTTTTCGGTTCGTTTTTTCAATTTTTTCTCAGTCTCTCCATACTCGCCATTTCATTGCGTGGTAGTGTCGCGAGAATACAGAGTAAGAAGAACACGAACAACAACAGACTAATATAACGACAAAACGTTTTTTTAGTAACTTTTCCAGAAAGAGAAGATGGCAGACTCCTCCTCCTCTTCTTCTTCGGAGGAGACGCCGTCCGAAACCGTGGCCGCGCTGTTTCCTATTTTCCTCGTCGCCATTCTTTCCTGTTTCCTCTTTCCAATCACGTTGTACAGAATCGGCCGTCGATTTGGACTTTTCAGCCTCATCGCCGGAGAGGAGGAAGACACAAAAACGAAAGGAGGAGGAGGAGGAGGAGGAAAAGAGACGACGATAAAGACGAAGACAAAGACGATGGAAAAAAAGAACGACAACATTTCTCAAGACATTCAAATCAAAGCCAAAGACTCTTTGTGGGCGAAATCGTTCGAACAATCGGTCCACCAATCGCGACAGTCGATGAAAAGACAGATGTTTTTCAGCGGGTGGAATTTAGCGATCGTTCTCGGATGGATTCTTTTCTTCCTGCTCTTATTTTGGGCGAAATCCATGCAAACTGAGGAGAAGAGGTTTGATCCGTACGATATTTTAGAGCTCTCGATCGGGGCGACGCCGTCGGATATCAAAAGAGCGTACAGGAAGATGAGTTTGAAGTACCACCCTGACAAAAACTCAGATCCAGAGGCGATTAAGTTTTTTACGGAATCGGTGGCGCCGGCGTATAAGACGTTGACGAACGATATCGCGAGAGAAAACTTTGAGAAGTACGGACATCCAGACGGGAGACAGTCGACGAAATTGGGCGTGGCGTTACCGGAGGAATTGTTCGGGAGAGGGCGATTCGAAGGATTGGCGCCGTTTGTGTTACTCGGGATGGTTTTGGTGACGATTTTGTTGCCGTTGATTGTTATTGTGAGGATCTTGATGAAGGGCGATAAGTACGCGCACACCGGCGTGGACGGGAAGAAAGTTTTGAGGCAAACGCAGAGTAATTTTGGGCAGATGTTGAAACCAATGATGAAATTGACGGGAGTGCCTGAGTTGGTTTCAGTCGCGCAAGAGTTCGTGGAGATGGAGTATAAAGGAGAGAAGTTGAACGAGAGTTTGAGCGAGGTTTTGAAACAGTGCAGGAACGAAATTGGAGGTGGAGAGCTGGCACAAAAGTTTGTGAGAAGGAACCCGAGCGTGGTGAGGACGCACGCGCTGCAGTTGATGCACTTGTTGCGACGAGGCGAGGAGGTTCCGAAGGAGTTGATGAAGGATTTCGATTTCGTGGTTAGAAATGTGCCGAGATTCATCGATCAAATTTTGCAAATGTTGTTGCAAACGAGCGGGAACCCAAGAGCAGGATTCACCGCGGTGAAACCGACGCAGATGGTGTTGGAGTATTCGCAGTTGTTCACGCAAGCGGTGCCGATTACGTTGAAGAAGTCTACGAGCAGCGGTTCCACCGCGTCCTCGGGGAGGGTAGGATCGATCGCAAACAGCGAGGACGGCGGCGCGGCAGGTTTGTTGCAGCTGCCGCATTTTACCGAGAAGGAGTGCGCGAAGATTCGTAAGAAAGCGAAATCGTTGGCAGAACTGAGGGAGATGCCGAAAGAGGAACGATCGGCGGCTTTGGAAAAGTTTGCAGAATTTGACGAAAACAAAAGAGCGGACGTGGAGACGATCATGAACATTATCCCAAAAGTGGTCAAGTTTGAGTGCGAGATTTTTGTGGAAGGCGAGTCTCCTTCGTCGTCGTCGACCGCGGTTGACCAAGCTGGAAACGACGGAGTGATTGCCGGTGGAATGAAACAACAACAACAAAAACAGCAACAACAAAAACAACCGCTCATTTTGGAAGACGATATCGTCACTGCGCGAGCTTCGGTACAAATTTCGCGCGGAGGGGGACCTTTAGGCGAAGCTGATTTGCCGCCCGTTCCGTTCGGTCGAGGCACAAAGAAACCAGAGTCGTGGTATTTACTCGTCTGTGATCCGTTAGCAAACTTAACTTTGGCGATGAAGAAATTGACAAAGGCTGAGAAATTGGCGGCGGAAACGGGAGACGAGCCGGCAAAAATTGCCGTCAAATTTATGGCTCCACCGGCAGCGCTGTATTCCGTCACGTTTGCGTTAGTTTCAGACTACTGGATAGGTGTCGATAAGAAACAAAACGCGAAGTTTAAAGTGAGTAAACGAACTCCCGAGTCGGAAAAGGAGAGAGATTCGACGTCGAGCAACAAGAAGAGGAAGGGAGCCGCTGCGAGCAAGAGTAAAGGGGCGGCGTTACCTCCGGCAGAGGCAGCAGCTACAGCTTCGGAAGCGGCGAAAACGGCAGCAGCGGCATCAGATTCGACGACCGCTGGTAAAGGAGATTCCCCGAAGAAGGAGCGAGGCGCTAAAAAAGAAGAAGGAATCGTCGCAAGCGAGGACGAGATAGATTCGGAAGGCGACGAAGAAAGCGACGACGACGACGACAACGACGGACATCACGACCCGAACTATCCTTCCGATGAAACAGGAACGGAGGAAAGTGATAACGAGAAGTTAGAAGCGTACGTTCCAAAGCAACAGCAGAAAGAGGAGCGCCCGAAGCAAGAGCGTCCGACGATGGCGGCGTCAGCTGCGTCACCGGAGAAAAAGGAAAAGGCGAAGGATTTAGGAAAAGAAGGAGAAGAAGCGAAGAAAGAGGAAGTCGTCGCGGAAAACTAGAAGAGGAGAAGGAAGGAGAAGAAGAAGAAGAAGAAGAAGAAGAAGAAGAAGAAGAAAAAGAAGAAAAAAAGAAGAAGAGTTAATTAAGCAGTCACGACCAAAAGAATTTAATAAAAAGAAGGTTGTTCATTTAAGTGTATTTGTTCATTCACAAATCTCAACAGCTAAGGCAAAATTCTATTATTATTGATGCATTTCTAAATGTTTAATCTATTTCTCTCTAATCATCAAAGACAGAAAAGTATATAGTATAAACGACATAGATATAGACGCGTCTAATAATAAGGAACATTTTAGGGTGGACTCTCTTTCGTACAGAAGTAGCCTCCAGAGAATTTAGCCGACCTTATCGAAAAAACTTTCACGTTCATAGCTGTCGTTTTTCTTACTTTTCCGGAATGACAATGTCTCCATCATCGATGGATTGTTGCACATCTTGCGGATCTTCACCCTCAACCGTGCAACCAACGCTCTTCGCCGTACCTAAAATCTCTTTCACCGTGCCAGACAAAGTCTTTGCTCTCGATTTCGGTCGCATCTGTCTCGCAATTTCAATGATTTCATCCAAAGCCACGTTACCGTCGTGCGGCACATCCTTCTCCTTCTTACGATCACGGAACGGTTCCTTCAACGCTCTGATGACTAACGCAGACGCGGTCGGAACTACGGATACTTTCGCTTGTCTGTTTGCGACGGAGAGTTTCACCGTAACGCGCAAACCTTTCCAGTCTTTGCCAGTTTCCTTGGCGATATCTTCCCCGACTTTCTTCGGGGAGAGACCCAAAGGACCGATTTTCGGCGCCAACGAAGAGGCTGCACCGACTTCACCACCGGTGGCACGAAGAAAGACTTCGATGACGGCGTTTGGATCGAATTTTGGCGGCATAATTTATGTGTATGTATGTGTTTGTTTTCGCTCTGCTTGTTGTTTTGTATAAGAATGAAAGAGAAGAGAGAAAAGGAGGAGCGTCGTCAGAGAGAGGTCTTTGTCACACGCACGCGATGAGAAAAAATCACGCGCGAGCATCATCACCGCCAACCGCGAAGAAGAACAGTTTAAACCTTCTTTCGCAGGTAAACGAATTCGTCGAACGCATTTAAAGTTCAAAATCTGCATCCACGCGTTCGCGTCTGCCACCAAAACACCAACCACGTTTTTTACGCGCACCCAAAGTCCTAATAAAAAAAATCGCAAGCCCCCTTTTTCCTCTCGCAAAAGTCCTCCTCCAATGATGTGTCGCGCGCGAGAAAATGCAACAGAAATAAGAACGCGACGACAAAAGAAGCCCATGCAACAACACGACGACAAAGAAAGAATGCTTTTGCGAGTAAATAAAAACTTTCGACGGTGAATGCGACGAGAATTTCGCGTCGTCGTCTGTTTTTACGTCGTCGTCGGATTGATTTTAAGCGTACCTTTTTCTTTCTCTTCTGAAGATTTTTTTCTGTGAAAAGAGAGAGAGAGAAGGAGAGAAAATTTTTTCTTTTAGGAGGAGGAGAGGAGGAGGAAAGAACGAGGAAAGAAGAAAAAAAAAAGCACCAAATCATCCATCCACCATATAAAATAAATAACGAAGAGAACATATAGTAGAGAAGTAGAGCACATAAATCGAATACCAATATGGTGGGTTTTCGAACAACGAGGAAGAAAAAGAACGACGAGAACGACAACAACAAGAACAAGAATAAAGGAGGAGGAGTAAAAAAAGGAGTTCTAAAAGATGATCTCTCTCAAAATGATTTAACGAATGGCGTCAGCATCAGCGGTGCGTCAGAGACGGAGAGAGTCTTTAACAGGAACGATGACGCATCGAAGACAAATTTTGGTGTTACGAGAACAGAAGAAGCTTTACACGATTCTTACGTAAACAACAACAACAACAACAACAACAACAACAACGACAACGCGTTGACGATTCAGACGACAGAGACAGAGACAGAAGAGGACAAAACTCTCGGTGATAATAAAACAACAAAAGAGAGAAGAAGAAAGACAGAAATTATAGAACGGGAAGCGCAATTGGAGATTAAAGAGGAACTCATCGAGGAAATCGCGACGCTGCGACTGTTTAAAGAACGCGCGAACGACGACAACAACAACATTAAAAACAAGAACATGCAAGAACAAAAAAACTTAGAAGAGAAACTTTCAAAAGCGCACGAGAAACGAATCGAAGAGATGATGTCAGAGCGTGAAAATTTATTGAACGAACTTAACGACGCGCGGAGGAAGCGGGAGGAAATCGAGCGCGCGTCTTTATCGATGAAGGCGAAAGAGGAGGAGGAGAAGAAAAGTTTACGAAACCGCACCGAGGCATTAGAGAGGGAGAACGAGAGGTGCAAGAAAGAGATTGAAGATTGGAAAGAAGAGGCGAAGACGTTGAAGGAGAAAAAGGAGAAGAGAGATCGCGATGATGATAACGGGAAGAGCGGTAGCAACAGCAACGGAAACGCGACGACGACGACGAAAGAAGAGAAAGGCAAAGGAGGAGGAGGAGGAGGAGGAGGAAAAGAAGAAGCAGAAGAAGAGAAAACAAAAGCCGCCACAAATGACGACAATAACGACGACAACGACGACGTCCGAAACAATCCGTTTCACAAAGAGATGATGGTTAAGAAAGCGAAAGAGGTTGAAAATCTCACGAAAATGTTGAAAGAAGCCGACGAGGCGATTCAATCCGTGGAGTCGTTCGCGAAAGATATGGAGCGCAAGTTTACGTATTCTGAAAACGAAAAGAAATATTTTCAGGAAGATTTAACGCAAATGAAAAAAGAGTACAATGTTCTAGAGAAGTTCACTCGCGAGCGCGGCGCGAGCGCGATGGTGGCGTTTGCAAACGCGCAACGCGAGCGCGAGAAACTCGAGCGGCGTTTGGAGGAAGCGCAAAGGCTTTTAGTGGAACAAGAGGAATATTTTGTAGAAAGCGCGGCAGCAACGGTAGCAGCAGCAGGAGGAGGAGTCGAAGATGGAAAGGAGCTCGAAGAACGGCAGCAGCAACATGTTCGTCTCCTCAAAGAGTACCAAAAAAGGGCAATAGACGCGGAAGAGCAACTTTTATCCGCCACCGCGCAAGCGGAAAACGAAGCCGCTCAACATCTCGAAAATCTCAAAAGTTCCGAACGCGAGAAGCAAGTCTTGGAAGACCGCTTACGCACCGAGGAACGGAAAGTCGAATCTGTGCGCCACGAGCTGAACGAGTGCACCTCGAAACTTCTCCTCCTCGAAACGTCCTCGCGAGAATTAAAAGACGAACTCGAGGACAAGCGAAAAGTCATCGAAGGTTTAAAAAAAGATATCGACGTGCAAGACGAAATCTTGATCCAAAAAGAACTCACCATCGAAAAGAACGAGGAATTATTCAACGAGAAATTGATGAAAGAAGCTCTCGTGGCGAAAGAAATCGTCGACGATGCCGTTTTGAGGTGCACCGAGGCGGAAGAGAAGATGGACTTGGCCGAGACGAAAGCGAAAGCGCTCGAGAAACAACTCCTTTTTCCAGAAGAAGAAGAAGAAGAAGAAGAAGAAGAAGAACAGTAGTGATGGAGAAAGAGAGAGAGAGAGAGAGTTTGTGTGTGTGTTAGGTAGGTAGATAGATAGATACGTAGATAGTTTAGATAGAATACCTCTAGGACTTTGTTTTAGAACATCCCCCTAAAAGTTTGAGTATATATACTACAGTACGTAGTAAATATCTTTTTTTCTTCAAACGAATTCTTCATTTGACCCCCCCCTTTTCTCATGTCCGCCCCCTTAGCGGGGTCAACGCGCCTTCCTTCTCTCACTCTCTCCTCTGAAAAGTCGACGATTAATAAAAAGACTCCTAAAAGGGGTTTTAGGAACGGAAGACTTTTGGTGGGTTTTCGATCTTCTCTTTCTTCTTCTTCTCTTTCTTCTTCTTCTTCTTCTTCTTCTTCTTCTTCTGTTCCGCGAGGGGAAAGCGCCGCCCCCCTGAAGAATAACGGTAAGATTTCATCACCGTCGTCGTCTAAAACCACGGAAGAAGAGAAGGACCAAAGGTTCTTTTTACCACGACGAAAAGAAGAAGAAGAAGTGAGAAAAGTAATCATTCTTTGGGATCTGGACAACGTGAACCCGGGGACGACGTGCGAACGATTCGCCATAAACGCAAAGAGAATAAAAAAAGCGGGGGAGAAATTTGGTCGAGTCGTCGCTTTTCGAGCGTTCGCTGGAATGCAAACGAGTCGAGACTTGAGCGAATGTTGTAACAATTCAGACGATTCAGACGATAACGATAACGAAGATGATACTAAAAATAAGGACGAAAACGAGGACGATACTTCGACGAAAGTAATAAAAGGATTTAAAAGAACGTTCGAGAGGTTAAATTTGAAAACGGAGTTTTACCTGGACGGGCCGGACGCCGCGGATTTGAGGTTGGGGAGACGTTTGATGGAATTCGCGAACGAGAGTCAAGGGAAGAAGATTCAAGACGTGCCGGCGTTTATTACCAGGCGGGCAGAAGAGGCATGCTTTCTTACCTCCGACGACGTAAACGACGACATCAATGAAGATAACGATGAAGATGATGAATACGATACAACTTTTCCGTCGTGCGACCCGGAACTTAAACACGTTTCCTTTTGCGAGCAAACCAGAAGAGAATATAGAAACTTGGCCATGGCGAAGCAGGAATTGCTCAAACTGGAAGGAGAAAAGATTCACGCCACGTGCTTGGAGGAAAAGTGCTCGCCAGACGAAACGAAATTACGTCAGATTGTAAAGAATAGAAAACACGTGGCTATCGTCGTTACGAACGATCGCGATTTGAAGTTACCGCTAGATTACGCGATCTCGATGGACGTTTGCGTGGTGTTGATTGGCAACTTTGTGGACAACTCGTCGAAAAAGATGAGAAATTTAGTCTCGTCGTCTTCTAGAAAGAAGAAGACCTCTTTCAGACGTTTAGGAGGAGGAGGAGGAGGAGGAGGAGAAAAAAGACGAAAAGATTCGCTTAATCAAATAAGTTGGAGTGCGTATTTAGACACCGTTCGATTAGCGGCGCAGAAGCGGCCGATTGCGAGACTGAAGTTATTAGAAAACGCAGACGCGGCTTTAATTTGGGATTCCGCGCGAAGGTTCACGGTGAGCGAGGACGAAAGAGACGTCTTGGCTAATGCGAAATCGAACAGTAAGGAGTATGAAGTGAGTTGCCCGGGGGACGTGGTTGGAATGTGGCGACGGCATAAATCCGGCGTCGGTGCCTGGTTTTCATCGTTCGACGAAGATCGGTAAATGGAATGAGAGAGAGAGGTATTATTTATCGCGCGCGTGCGCTGATGTGTATTATTACTTGTAAACTATTTATTTACTCGAGTTAGCTCGAGAGTTAGACTTCAAAGACTTGGCCGCTTCCGATTTGATTCGCTTCCTCGAAGCTCGTCGCTCGGCGACTTGTTTTCTCAAAACGTCCTGCGTAATCACCTCGCCATTCTTTAAAATGCGCGGATTTCTCACCTTCCCGACACCCTTGACCTTCTTTTCGTCTTTGGACATGGGGGCAAACATCTTTTTGAAGTTTGCCTTCACTTGCTGCTTCGACGGAACAACCTTTTCTAAAGCCGCGTAAATCACCATCGGCGACAAAATTATTCGGCGAGGAATTGCCACGGCGTTTGAGACAATCAACTTCGGCAAATATAGTAAGAATATGGCACCTTTCGACGCCGTTGATTTTATCTTGATGTCCGCTATCTTCACAAAGTCCGGCTTCTCCATGAACTCTTCTTCCATTCCACCCTCTTTCGTCTTCATCGCCGCCGCAGCCAGAGCATTTGGATTCTTGACGAACAACTTTTCAAGCCTCGATCGGTGCAACTCTTGCTTCGCCGTGAGCGAACGACCCATCAAAATACCAAAAAATGACGCTGGATTCGAGGAAAATCCTTTAAGAGCGGCAGTCGATTTCATCCTTCTCTTCTTGAGTTCCGCCGCTTTCGCCGCCAAGTATTTTTTCTTCCTGTTTTGGAAAAGGTCGTCTCGAGCTTTCTCGCGTTCTTCAGCGGTCCCTTCGAATAATTTCGCGACTCTGCCCTTTGTCAACTTATCAACCTCTTGAATTGAACGCAAACACACCGCCGGGACATGAATACCACTCGCGGAGATGTTGTACTGAATTGAATGTTCGTACAAGACGACGATTGGGAACAAACACGCTTTAGAGACTTGCGGGATTAAAAAGACAACGCCGAGAAACCAGACGAAGAACCACAATCGCACTGGTGAGTATAAATCCATGTAGTATCGGATCTCAAGCGCGATTTTCAACGCAATGCCGCAAATAATCGCAATCGATATCATCAATATTGCCGAATAATGCGACAAATTATCATCTCTCCAATCGAAAACGCCAATAATTCTCTCCAAAGGCTGCGAAATTAAATCCAAAGGCACGATAACCGCCAAACACGGACCGGATAAAATTTTCGGCGCCTGAACTTGATCGAGCGACATTGCCGTTTTAGTGATTGTCTTCACCACGTTTATGCAAAACGCCAACAATTTTTTGACGATTTTCAAAACGGCGTCCATTGGATTCGATTTCGACGAAAGCGATTTTATCACGTTTCGTAATTTCTGGACCGGATTGTTACCGGAGAGCTCGGCGTTTTCACGGTCAGCCTTGATTCTTTTTGCGGCTTTATTCCCGACGACTCTCGACGCTTCTTTGTGTGATTTCCCCATGTGTACTAATCTCGAATATTCGTACAAATCCTCAATCTCTTCGTCGATTTCTTTTTCAATCGCTTTCGTCTTCGCAAACTCGTCGATGACCTGCGCTCGTAAGATTTCCTTCTCTGAACCGTCCTCATTAATTCCAAAGCACGATACTGGCGCGTCGTCTTTATCCTCCACAATTCGCGACGTGTAACCGACGAATAAAAGACCCACAACGCACAAGAGGGGTAAAAATGCACCCAAAATATCTCCTCTAAGATAAAAGCACAACACGGTGTAAAAAAATGCAAAATACAACCTCAACGCGAAGGTTTCTCTCAACGGCCAAAGAGATAACCACGCGAACGATTGCATGACAATGTGTGGAAAGCCGAGAATGGCAATAGTTAATCGAGATAAAGCATTTATGATGCCAATTACTGTATCCTCTGGTTTTTCTTTCGGTCTTTCCAACGGCATTTGACGCAAATACCAAGAACTCTTCTTTATCATCGGAGTAAATTTCAACACGATGCGGCAATATCCTTGCCATTTCTTCGTCGCTGTTTTCTTGTTCCTCTCGCGCATGAACATTTCACGTTCCACATCGACTAAATCTTGTGCAGAGAGACCATCTTCGTCCGTTGGGATGACGTTAGCCCACACGTCGAGTTCGTGATTTTCACTCGCCAAAATATTTGAGAGCGGGACGCACGCGACGCCAACCGGCTTGGTAAATGCAGTCGTCACGGGATCTCTCGCGAACAAAACGACGCGAATTTCACCCATGATTTCGGTGACAGGAAAGGTGGCAGACTCGAAGGCCGTCCGGAAGTTTTCTTCGAAGCTCTCCAAAATGACTGCGCACGAGATGTGCGTTCCAAGTAAGCCTTCATCTTTTTCATTCGCATTCTTGAGTACATTCTGTTTGTAGTGCATATCCTTGACTGGGTTCCCCGAATTTAAGACACCGCCGATAACAGATTTGATTTGAATGCTTAAATTCCCAATTCTCGGACGAGCCGCTCCAAAAGTGTTCTCTAAATCTGCGGGTGGAAGCGATCGACGGCCGATGGAGTACGCGACTTCAGCGTGACCGAGTTGTTTTCCAGCTTTATTCAAAAAGCCGTACACTGTGGTATTTTTCAACGGTACCAATTTTGCCCACGTCTTTCTCATTTCACCAATAGCTAAACCGGAGGTGTTGACCGTAAATTCACCGATTTTGGTGCCGCCGACGTAAAATTTCTTCAACGCAAAGAAATCTTCCGCTTTTATCGTGAGCGCTTCATCTGGATCGTCGAGTTCTCCGTCCCCGTCTTCATCGATAAAACTCATACCACCATCATCAGCTCCATCTTTCCCGTAGAGATATTTTTGAAACTGCTTCCAAGCTTTTACGAGCGCGACGCCAAAGTATACGCTCTTTAGTTCAGCGACTACGCGAACGCGAAAACTCGTGGTCATTGGATTCATCGGTAACGAGAAAACTTCCGTATCAAATTCAGCAGTAGACTTGATATCTTCCTGCACTCTACCCTTGACTGGTAGTAAGTTTGTGTTTGTCGTCAAGTTGACGTACACGTCCGTAGATTTACGGTACGCTGGAAGTGCTATGTTACGAATCCGTAAAATTTGAACGTAGAGATACAACGAAGGATCGTGAACGTTGAGCATCTTTTTATCCGCGTCGATGACGGGTGCTTCCATAATTTCCGCAAACGGAGGACGCGAGAAAGATATCTGAACAGAAACTAAACCTGATGGAATCATCATTTCTCGATCTTTCGGATCTGGTCGATATATTGCAACTTCCGAGCTCGTCCAATCTCCATTCGCCTCGACGTTTAATAAATTGACGTGTCCTCTTCCCATTTCAACTTGTCCGGAAAAGTTTCTGTCGACGCAACACAAAATCAATTCTTTCGCCCCAGGTCTAACGAGAAGTGTAAACGTTTCTCCTAAACCTTCGTTCCAAACAGGTGTGGATGTATCGTATACCACGGATGTTGCAAAGCGCTCAAACTTTGGCGCGTTATCGACTTGGAGGGTAACGCTGGGATCACACAAATCTTTACTCGTATTTCCAACCGGTAACAAATATCTCCCTGCCAACACTCTGACGTGACATCTCCGCGCGTACTTTGTCAAATTTCCTGAATCCTCCAATGTTATAGAACCGAATCCTCCACATGCGTCTAAAATTTTATTTTGCGTTTCCAAAGGTTCCATCATTCTCGCCACGGAAACTTTTAAAAATCCAACGTCCAGTCGACGTTCATAATCTTCAAAAACAACCTCTTCGCCGGCACTTCGTGGACTGATTCTCGTTCCTAGCGGTAAATTAAACGTTCGGTACGAGCCATCTTGCGGTAAACATTCCAATGGAATACCGCATGCGCCACAGAAGTCATCCGCATTCCCAAAATCGCGATCGAACACGGTAAACACGAGCGCCGAATCATTACTGGTGAGATCAACGAGATACCTCTCGTCCCAACGAGGAAAGCACGTGTCATTTTTAACTTTCGTTTTGTATCTCTCTTTGGCCGGCATAGAATCACCTCCAATTTTAACGTACGCATCAGATCCCGACCATCCATCCATTGGCGTAATGTTCGAAGCTTCCATAACGTGAACGTAGTATCGACCTCGTCTCTCGTTTTGCATCGCACTTCGTTCGGCCGGGGTGAACGATTTAAAACTTTTCTTCAATCGCTCGTCGAGTTTTCTTTCTTTCGCCGATAAGCTGAGATTCTGATCTTGTTTCCTCTCAACGAATGTAGACGATGTCGCGCCGTGTCTTGCCGCCGACCGACCTGCGATCCAAGGCTCCAACGGATCTTCGCTCCCCTCGTTCACTTGCAAAGCGTGCCAGTTTCCATTCACACCGAGCGCTGGCAACAGTTTTGGCGGCCGTCTAAACGCCATCTTCAGAGTACCTTCGCCACCGCCTTCTTTGTTTTTCTCCATCCGTTTTTTGGACATCATTTTTTTCAACTCTTTTTTCTTCGCGTTTTGGGTCAAACCTTCGCGCGATCGTAAAGAGTCGAGCGACCCGGCTGGCTCCACTTCCAAAGTGATTTCTCTCCAATGTCCATCGAGCGGGCACAGCTCGATGGGTACCGCACACGTCCCAATGAGCGATTTCTTAGAATCAATTTCAGACGGGCCTTTCAAATCCCAAATCTTAAAGACAATTTCCTTCGAACACCAAGAACCATCATTATCATCATCGCTCCCACTCTCCACCTTGGGAGCAGCACCGTTTTCCTCGCTTTTACCACCGTCGTCTATATCCTTTCCTTTCGTCTTCTTCAAAATTTTCTTCTTTTTTTTCGGTGAAAACGAGGCAAACATCCCTCTCCTCTCTTCTTCCTCTTCTACTTGTTCGCTGAATATTGGAAATGAGAACGACTCGCCCTCTCCGGCGTTCCACACAGGATCCACCGTATTCAAAATAGGTCTCGTCACTCCAACGTACTCGCTCCCATCCTTCTTCTTCACGTGCACGGATACGACTGGATCCACCGTCCCGCCCCCGGCTTTCTTCGATCTCGATCGCGACAACCGTTTCGCTTCGTATTTTTTATACAGCTTCTCGCACTCGAATATCTTGACCTCTAAATCTCTCGACACCGAGGCTGGGTTGATTGAGGATGCTCTCTTGCTCATCTGCTTGATTAAAACGCCCGGGCCAAAAGATGCGAACGACGAGGACTTCTTCGCGTCTTTGTTTCTGTTCCCTTCTTCTTCTTCTTCTTCTTCTTCTTCTTCTTCTTCTTCTTCAAAGTTATCGTTGACAACAAAATTGAGCTCGTTATAGTCCTCCACTTGGACGCTGTTCAGTTTTTCCTTTAGCGCTCCCACCTTTTTTTTCACGGAGTTCCCACGGACCGTCTTCATCTTCATCTTGTTATTAGCAGGATCGTGGGCATTATCTCTCGTTGGCGTCATCGATGACGACGACGACGCGCTGCTCTCCTCCTCGTCAAAACTGCTTTTCTTCTTCCTTCTTCTTCTTCGTCTGTTTAATTTATTACACTGTGGAGAAAATATCCTACTCCAACGGTGTGTTCCAAGAAGAAATAAGCGAGTAAATCGAAATTTTAACGAAGTTAACGCAAAGAAAGATGTGGCCAAAAATCGATTTTTAAGCGCAGAAGTTGTATGTATTTTACAGCAGTTTTTCGTATTTAAAACAGACCGAGGATGACGATACGTGCATTTCCGATTATCGCATGCGCTTGAAGTTTTGCGTGTCTTCATCCATGCTGCCGTCCATGCCATTATCATCATCATCTTCTTCTTCTTCTTCCTCGACGATTCCGAAGTCACCTTCGGTTTCTTCTTCGATTTCTCGAAGGCCGAGTTGCGTGTCCAACTTGGCGAGCTCTTGCATGACGGTATTCATTTCCGCTTCGATGACTTCCATGTTCGCGCGGATAAATTTGGTATCAGAAACGACAAAGTCAGTGTCGTCACCGACACTTCTATCATCGTTAGTGGCATTCCTTTTGTCGATAATCTTTGCGATCGAGTTATCCGGTTTAAACACGACCGTTTCGTTTTCTTTCTTCACGCTCGGTTTCTTTAAATTCTTTCCGACGCCATAGAGCAAAGAGGAGAGCATGCCTACGCCTTTGTTTGTCTTGTTACTCTCGTCTGCTTCAACTTTGTTTACATCAGAGACATCGTTAATAGCGCTATCGGTAGTCTCAGAAGCGTCATCTTCATCCGACGAGGACGAGACTTCATCGCTATCGTCTCGCGATTTGAGTATTTTCAAAACGGCTCCAGTCGCGGCGTCCCCTATCCTCCCCGCTTGTTTACTCAAATTCTTCGCAAACTTAGTAATGTCCTTTTCAAGCACTTCTCTCGTTTTCAGACTAATCATGGATCGGTCAAAAGATTCGGTAGTGTCGACGTTTTCTTTCTTCGCTTGTTGCTTGAAGGAGCTCGCAGCGAGGATGATTTCCGTTCGGACTTGCGTGTCTTTGAACTGGAGCGATCTGAACAAACCTTGCAAACCAGCTTGCATTTTCTCGAGGACGGCTTCTTCTTTTTCGATTTGATCGATAGGCGCACCTTTCGCTTTTAATCTTTGCACAGTGCCCAACTGCCTCTTAATGCTCGTTTGTTGTCGCTCGATGCGTTTCTGCAAACCAAACATGTCCGAAAGAATCTCTCTCGATTTGTCCAACGATTGGCCGATACTCTCACCAATCTTAGCGGCTCCGCCCTGTTTAACTTCTAATTCAGCTGGATCGACGCTGAAAAAATCGTATTTTAAACAGTCTAAAGCCGACGGTCTATCCGTGTTATCATTGTTATTGCTCAGCAGCTGTTCGCCGCTTTTCGCCGTTTTCTTCTCCAACCAGTACGGACGCCCTTTCAAGAGTTCGGCGGCTAATTTCCAACCAGCATCGCCCCCGGCGTCTAAAAGAGCCGTCTTCGATCGCCCGAGCTGTCCTTTATTTTGTGTTCTCCACAAATCCAAATCGTAATCGCACTTTTTCAATCCTCGGTTGAAGCTCGACAAGCCTCGATTGGTTCGTAAACTTGGCAACGCCAACTGCATGAGGATAACGCCCGCGGAGTACGAATCAAATCGATCGGGTAAGTACTTTACCCACGCCGCGCTACCCGCGGCGTACGCGAGAGGACCAAGCAACTTGCGTAAATCTGGAGCGTCTTCGGTCGGAATCAAAAACTCTTCCGGTGGCGCGTACTTTGGATCCATGATGGTTTCATCTGGGGCAAAGTTTGTGCCCGTGCGAAAGCACGCACACGCGCCTAAATCGATGAGCTTAAACTCCGGTTCTTCCATCATGACATAATCCTTCACTTTCCTCTCGTACATAGCGCCACCGCCATTTTCTTCTCCTCCTTCTCTTCCTGAACCTTTACTCCCGCCTCTTCTAATCGAGGATAAACTTTCGCTGAGAAATTTCCCCGTGCCTTCCAAAACGTTTTTCCCTCTGTTTTTCTCGTCGTACGCTTCGCAATCCGCCAACACGAGATTGTGCGGCTTTATATCTCGATGGACTAAACCAGCGCTGTGCATGGTCGCTAAATTCGTGAGTAACTGTTTCATGACTTTCTGCGCAATCTCCAGTTCGCACGCCGCGTCTCCTTTGCGCACGCCTTTTCTCTTCAAAAGGTTCTTCGCCAATCCGGAGGGATAATCCGACTGTGCCATAAACTGCGCCAACGTCCGATCGCCTTGATACTTCCACACCAACCACAACCCTTCTTTCGCGGTTAAATCGTTCATTTGATTCGTATCCATCAACTTTTTCCACTCGTCGTACGTCACTCGATAGCTGCCTAAAAACTCCGCGCACGCCCCTTTCGCGTCTCGAGAAACGCGACCGTTCATCCAATTCTCAATCTCTTGAAGCTCTGCCGCGCCTTCTACGTTTAGTTTTGGTCTCTTCAATACCACTCTCTCTTTCCCTCTCCAGATTGCCTGGTAGACGATCCCGAACGATCCTTCTCCTATTTGTCGTTCTATTTCGAATTCGTGGCGTTTGAAATTTCGTCCCACTTGTGCTTTTATTTTTATTCTCGTTTTCTGTTTTGTTGCGTTCGTCGTATTTCTTTCTCGAAGCAAACGCCCACCCTTTCGTCGATCTCCTCCTCCTCCTTCAAAAGAAGAAGAAGAAGAAAAAGACGACGTCGCAAAGCTGGCACCGCCACCGTTCATCGCGGACGCGCTCGCTTTTGTGGTCGTTGTCGTCGCACTTCCTTCTCCTCTTCTTCTTCTTCTTCTTCTTCTTCTTTTCGTTTGGGCGTCGACGACGACGGCAAAATTTCTTCTCGACGTAACTAAAGAAGACAAAGAAGAAGAAGAAGAAGATACCGGTGGTGCTGATCCGACTCCCACTCCCACAACGCGCATGATGATGCGAGAGAGATCTTGTTGTTCTCTTTGTCGTTGTTGTTGTTCTCTTTGTCGTTCACTCAGCCGCAAGTAAGAAGAAGAGCGCTCTCTTTTTTGTTGCGTGTGTGTGTGTTCAAAAAGTGTCCTCACCCAAGCAGAATGAATATAAGAAATGTGTGGTTTGTGTGCACTTGGTTTGTGGTGAAAATCAGTCCAAAAAAAACTTCTTCTTTGTGTCTTCTTCTTTGTGTCTTCTTCTTTGTCTTCTTCTTCTCGAGGACAGACAGAGCTTCGCCCTTTTTTTATTTTTTTATTTTTTTGACTTTTTTGCAAGCGGGATGCTTTCTTGCTTTTTTAACAC
>Ga0209631_10003555_pt1 | contig 17834 bp, 21 predicted proteins | sample COG_08_FD_184752 | JGI IMG/M metagenome (GOLD analysis project Ga0209631, IMG submission 184752) | Pelagic Microbial community sample from North Sea - COGITO 998_met_08 (SPAdes) (version 2) | ecosystem: Environmental > Aquatic > Marine > Neritic zone/Coastal water | place: Helgoland, sampling...
AAAATAAACAATGGATTAGGTATAGCTATTGTATCAACTCCAAAAGGTGTGATGACTGACATTGATGCAAGAAAGCAACGTGTTGGTGGAGAAATAATTTGTAAGGTGTTTTAATGTCAAAAATTGGTAAAATAAATATTTCTATCCCTGAAAAAGTTAAAGTAGCTTTATCTGGAGATATGTTAAATATTGAAGGTCCACTCGGTAAAAAATCACTTAATATTGATTTAAATATTTTTGACTTAAATATTAATGAAGGCAAGGAAATTTCAATAAAACCAAAAAAAGTTGATCAAAATACTAAAAGATTATGGGGCATGAATAGAAGTTTAATTAATAATGCAGTAATAGGTTCAAATACCGGCTATGAAAGAATTCTTGAACTTGTAGGAGTTGGATATAGAGCTGCTATTAAAGGTAATCAACTAAATCTTCAGCTAGGATATAGTCATGATATTAATTATGATATACCAGAGGGAATTAAAATAGCTGTTGAAAAACAAACAACGATTAAAATCACTGGTTCTGACAAACAACAGGTTGGTTCAGTTGTATCTAAACTTAAAACATTGAGAAAAATTGAGCCCTATAAAGGTAAAGGTGTTAGAGAAAAAGGACAATATGTTCTTAAAAAAGAAGGAAAGAAAAAATAATGAAACTAAACACAAGCACTAGAAAAAAATTTAGAGTAAGCAATAAAGTTAAAAAAGTTTCTAGTAAAGATAGATATAGGTTAAGTATATCAAGATCTTCAAGAAATATTACTGCACAAATAATTGATGATACTAAAAATATCACACTTTTATCTGCATCTTCAGTTGAAAAAGATTTTAAAACAGGAACAAAAGTAAATAAAACTGAACTTTCAAAAATAGTAGCTGAAAAACTAGCAAAAAAAGCAAATGAAAAGAAAATTACTAAAATTTATTTTGATAGGGGTGTTTATAAGTATCATGGCAGAGTAAAAGTGTTTGCCGAAACCCTACGTAAAAATGGAATGGAGTTTTAATAATGGAAAATTATAAAGATAAAAAGAATGACGATATTCTGGAAAAACTAGTTCACATTAACAGAATAACTAAAGTTGTTAAAGGTGGAAGAAGATTTGGTTTCTCAGCTTTAGTAGTTGTTGGAAATCAATCAGGAAAAATTGGTATTGCGCATGCGAAAGCTAAACAAGTGCCAGATGCTATAAAAAAAGCAAATGAAATGGCTAGGAGAAAATTAATTCATATTCCATTAAGAGAAGGAAGAACAATTCATCACGATGTTAAAGCAAAAGATGGTTCAGGTAGAATTGTACTTCGATCAGCATCTAAAGGAACTGGAATAATTGCTGGAGGACCGGTAAGAGCTGTTTGTGAAGTTTTAGGAGTAAAAGATATTGTTGCAAAATCTATGGGCACTTCAAATGCGCACAATGTTATAAGAGCTACAATGAAAGCTTTATTGAAACAAAATTCTCCTAAACAAATATCTAACATTAGAAATAAAAAGATTTCTGAAATAATTGAGAAAAGAAGCTAATGATTACATTGAACAATAGAACTAAAATTAATAAATCAAAAATGCGAGTAGGAAGAGGCATTGGTTCTGGCAAAGGAAAAACATCTGGTAGGGGTGTGAAGGGGCAAAAATCAAGATCAGGAGTTGCTATAAAAAGTTTTGAAGGTGGTCAAATGCCTTTATATAGAAGACTGCCTAAAAGAGGATTTAACCCTATAGGGAAAACTCATGTAGCAATTTTAAATTTAGAAAAAATTCAATTTTATATTGATAATAAGAATATCAAAACAAGTGATTTACTGAATTCAGATCTACTTAAAAAGCTTAAATTGATTAATAAAAATTCAATGAAATTAAAGATTTTAGGTTCAGGAGAAATTAAAGATAAAATTAACATTGAAGCTGATTTAGCTTCTAAATCTGCAATAGAAAAACTTGAAAAAATAGGTGGATCTATACAAATTAAAAAGTAATTTTTAAATAATGAGCGCCACATCATCAAGTAATGATTTAAGAAACAGAATATTATTTACTATAGCTATTCTTGCTGTTTATAGATTTGGAACTTTTGTTCCTTTACCGGGTATAGATCCAGAACAATTAAAAATAATGATGGAAGGAAATCAAAAAGGATTGTTGGGCATGTTCAATGTGTTTGCCGGAGGTGCTATAAGCCGAATGGCAATATTTGCTTTAGGTATTATGCCATACATCTCTTCATCAATCATAATACAACTTTTAACTGGAACATCTGATTATTTTAAAAATTTAAAATCTCAAGGTGAAATAGGACGATCAAAAATAACTCAAATAACTCGATATGGAACAGTCTTGCTAGCAACTGTTCAGGGTTATGGTCTTGCCGTAGGTTTAGAGTCATCAGCAAATTTGGTAATAACTCCTGGCATGTTTTTTAAAATATCAACTGTTACAACTATAGTGGCAGGTACGATTTTTTTAATGTGGCTTGGAGAACAAATTACTCAAAGAGGAATAGGAAATGGAATTTCATTGATAATTTTTGCTGGAATAGTTGCAGAAATACCAAGGGCTCTAGTTACAACTTTTGAATTAGGAAGAACTGGTGCCGTCTCTACTTTAATGATTTTAGCAATTTTTATTTTATTAATTTTAACAATTCTCTTTATTGTTTTTATGGAGCGAGCTTTAAGGAAGATATTAATTAACTATCCAAAAAGACAAATGGGAAACAAAATGTATGGCGGTGAGTCTTCACATTTACCATTAAAGATAAACCAGGCAGGAGTTATACCTGCTATCTTTGCTTCTGCATTGTTATTATTACCAGTAACATTTTCAAATTTTAATTTTTCTGATAGTGAAGCATTTTTAAATTTAAGTTCCTTTTTTACTCAAGGACAACCACTTTATATGTTGCTTTATGCTTCTGGAATTATATTCTTCACTTTTTTTTATACATCAATAACTTTTAACCCTACTGAAACAGCTGATAATTTGAGAAAGTATGGTGGATTTATTCCAGGTATTAGACCAGGTGAAAGTACGGCATTATATATTGAAAATATTTTAACTAAACTTACTACAATTGGAGCGTTATATTTAACATTAGTTTGTTTGATGCCTGAATTTTTAATAGCAAATTACCCAATTCCATTTTATTTAGGTGGTACATCAATTTTAATTGTTGTAGTTGTTGCTATTGATACTGTGACTCAAATTCAAACTAGATTAATGAGTTCCCAATATGAACAATTAATTAAAAAAACTAAATTTGGTAAATAAGAAAAAGTGAATTTAATTTTATTTGGACCTCCCGGTGCTGGTAAAGGCACACAATCTAAATATTTAGTCAAAAAATTAAATGGTTATCAAATTTCTACGGGAGACATGCTAAGGGAAGAAATTAAAAAAAATTCAGAAATCGGAAAAAAAATATTTAATGATATGAATGAAGGTAAATTTGTGAGTGACGAAATTGTCAATAACCTTATTAAGAATGTCATCTCTGATCCTAAAAAAAAGAACAAATTGATATTTGATGGATACCCAAGATCACTAAGTCAGGCTAAAAATTTAGATTTATTACTAGATAAAACTGAACAAAAAATAAGTTTTATATTTTTTCTTAATGTTAATAAAGACACAATAATTCAAAGAATTAAAAAAAGAAAAACTTTAGAAAATAGATCAGACGATGAATTGAATACAATTCTAAAAAGGTATGATACTTACATGAACACAACCAAACCTGTACTTGATTTCTACTCTAAAAATTCAAACTTTTATGAATTGGATGGAGCATTAGAAATTGATGAAATAACCACTAAAATAGACACTTTTCTCAATGTTTAAGTCGTTGACTTTGAAAGATCTTATTATATAAAAGGCTAAAAATTTATCACATATTATGGCTCGTATTGCAGGTATTAACATTCCACAAAATAAATTAGTTCACGTTGGTTTAACTTATATTTACGGAATTGGTGAAAAGTTTTCAGGTGAAATTTGTTCAGCTTTAAAATTCCCAAAAGAAAAAAGAGTTAATCAACTTACTGATGACGAAATTCTCAAAATAAGAGAGTACATTGATCAGAACTTTAAAGTTGAAGGAGATTTAAGAAGAGATTATTCTTTAAGCATTAAAAGATTAATTGATCTTGCTTGCTATAGAGGGTCTAGACATAGAAAAAAATTGCCAGTGAGAGGTCAACGTACAAGATGTAATGCTAGAACAAGAAAAGGTAAAGCTATAGCTATTGCCGGCAAAAAATTAACACCACTTAAAAAATAGATATGGCTAAAACAGATAAAATTGAAACTAAAGACTCAAAAGTAGAAAAGTCTTCAAAGAAAACAAATAAAAGTTCTTATTCAAAAAAGAAGAAAACAAAAAAAAGTATTTTAAACGGCATTGCTTATGTCCAATCCACTTTTAATAACACTATAATTTCTATTGCTGATACAAATGGCAATGTTATTTCTTGGGCTTCAGCTGGACAAAAAGGATTTAAAGGATCAAGAAAATCTACTCCTTATGCAGCACAAATTGCAGCTGATGCGGCAGCATCTAAAGCGCTTGAATTTGGAATGAAAACTTTATCTGTAGAAGTTAAAGGTCCTGGATCAGGAAGAGAAACTGCATTACGAGCATTACAAGCAAGAGGTTTTAAAATATTGTCTATTAAAGACACAACACCAATGCCTCATAATGGAACTAGACCACCAAAAAAAAGGAGAGTTTAATGGAAACAGAAAATGTTAATTTAAAAAATTGGAAATCACTTATTAAACCATCAAAATTAGATGTCAAATTGAGTGATGATTTAACTTATGCTACTATTATAGCTGAACCTTTAGAAAAAGGTTATGGTTTGACATTGGGAAATTCTTTAAGAAGAATTCTATTATCTTCAATTAGAGGTGCCGCTGTGACCTCAATACAAATAGATGGAGTTTTACATGAATTTACATCAATAAAAGGTGTTAGAGAAGATGTGACTGATATTGTTTTAAACGTAAAAGCTCTTGCTTTAAAAAGTAACGCTGAAGGTACAAAAAAATTAATTTTAGATGCAAAAGGTCCAGGAGAAATTAAAGCATCTGACATAGTCCCTGTTACAGATGTAGAAATTTTAAATCCTGATTTAGTAATATGTAATTTAGATGAAAATACAAATTTCCATATGGAAATGAATGTGAATACAGGTAAGGGTTATGTTCCTGCTGAACTAAACAAACCTGAAGAACCACCTCTTGGCTTAATTGCTATAGACTCATTGTATAGTCCTGTAAAAAAAGTAACATATTCAGTAAGCACAGCCAGAGAAGGTAAAGCTTTAGACTATGACAAATTAACAATGGAAGTAGAAACTAATGGCTCCATATCTGCAGAGGATGCTGTGGCTTATTCTGCTAGAATTTTTCAAGACCAACTTAAGATGTTTATTAACTTTGATGAACCTGTTGAAGCACCTGTTAAAGAGGTTTCGTCTGAACCAGAATTTAATAAGAATTTGTTAAGAAAAGTTGATGAACTTGAACTTTCTGTAAGATCTATGAATTGTTTAAAGAATGATAATATAATTTATATTGGTGACTTGGTTCAAAAATCTGAAGGAGAAATGTTAAGAACTCCTAATTTTGGAAGAAAATCATTAAATGAAATTAAAGAAGTTCTTACTGGAATGTCGCTATATCTTGGAATGGAAATTCCAAATTGGCCTCCTGATAATATTGCAGAAATGTCTAAAAAATTGGAGGAAGCAATTTAATGAGACATGGAATGGCAAACAAGAAGTTAAATAGAACTTCTGAACACAGAAAAGCATTACTTAAGAATATGCTTAATTCTTTAGTAAAATATGAGCAAATCAAAACAACTTTACCAAAAGCTAAATTTTTAAAACCTCAAGCTGATAAATTAATTACATTAGGAAAAAAAGATACATTGCAGACTTCAAAGTTATTAGTTTCTCAATTACAAGATACAAAATCTGCTAACAAGGTGAGAAAAACTTTATCAAAAAGATATGAAAAGAGAAATGGTGGATATACGCGAATTATAAAAGCTGGTTTTAGATATGGAGATAACGCTCCAATGGCAATTATTGAATTTGTAGATAGAGATGTTCAAGCTAGAAGAGTAGATATTAAGAAAAAAGAAACCTCTAAAGATGAGATTGTTGATAAAAAAGAAGACAAAAAGACTGGGTAGACCTAAAGTAATCTCAAAAATTTAATTATGATTAAGACGTTCACCGTTGAATCAACGTGTAATGATATGCGTATTGATAGATGGTTAAGGAATAAGTTAGGTAAAATGCCTCAAGGGTTTATAGAAAAAAACTTGAGATCAGGAAAAATTAAGATTAACAAAAAAAAAGTTAAAAGTTCTTCGAAAATTAAAACCGATGATAAAATTTTTATATTTGATTTAAATTTTAAAGAGACACAAGTACAAAAAAAAATTAAATTTAGTCCGTCTAATGATGTGGTAAAAGAAAATGAAAATCTCATAATAGATAATAATGAAAATTTTATTGTTCTAAATAAAAGTTCAGGAATTTCAGTACAAGGTGGAACAAAGTCAAAAAAAAATTTAGTAGATATTTTTGCTAAAAGTGAAATTTTTCAAGGTACCAAACCTTATTCAGTTCATCGTTTAGATAAAGATACCTCTGGAATTTTTATAATGGCAAAAAATAGAGAAACAGCACAATTATTTACTTCTTTATTTAGATTAAGGAAAGTTCACAAAACTTATTTGGCAATATGTCATGGAGAACTAGACAAAACATCTGGTGAATGGAATGAGGATCTTATTCGATATGATAATGGAAAAAAAATAATAGAAAAGGCCAAGACACTTTTTAAAGTTATAGATAAAAATACTAATGCAAGTCTTGTCGAAATGAAACCTATTACTGGAAGAAAACATCAACTAAGAAAGCAATTATTTTCTATAGGTCATTCAATTTATGGGGATAAAAAATATTTTTCATCACAAAATAAAAAAGGTATCAACAAAGATCTCATGCTTCACTCTTATCAAATTAAATTTATTATAAATGATAAAAGATATACTTATAAGGCACTTTTACCTGAATATTTTCAAAAATTACTTAAAACTAAAAAACTTAATTTTCCAAATTTAAGATAAGATTCTTAATTAATTCATCAGAAATTTTTTCATAATTTTGATTTTTAATATTATTTAGGTTTGTCACACCTTTATCTTTAATACCACAAGGTATAATTGAGTTATATTTGGATAAATCATTATTTATGTTAATTGAAAAACCATGATATGCAATCCATTTACTTACCCTTACCCCAATAGCTGCAACTTTTTCAATTTTATTTTTTTTGTTAAACCATATACCAACATTTTTTTTGTCAGAAAACGTTTCTATTTTGTAAAATTTAATTGTATCAATAATTGATTTTTCTAAAATAGATATGAATTTTCTAATATCTTTATCTCTTTTCTTCAAATCGATAACTAGATAACAAATTAACTGACCGGGACCATGAAATGTAATTTTTCCACCTCTATTTGTCTTTATAACATTAATAGATTTATCAATTATTTCATCCTCTTTATAACTAGTTCCAGCAGTATAAATTTCATCATGTTGTAAAATCCAAATTAGTTCGTTGTTTTTTTTTTCATTTAACTCATTCAATCTTGACTCCATAAATTTAAGAGCATCCTCGTATTTTATGGGGTTTTTGGACTTTTTAATCTCAATATTCATTTAAAAATTGTAATCTTTTTATTATGTATTAAAAGTTGCGTCTGAATAATAGGTATATTTATGACTTTAATAAAAAAAATCAAAGATAAAAAAGTCAATTTTGAATTTAATAAGGAATATATAAAAGTTGTTACTGATAAAATTTCTAGTAATGATGCCTTATTTATAACTAATTCTTTTAAAGAAATGCATCCTGCTGATGCAGCTGATATTATTGAACATTTAAGCTTAAATGACAGAGAAAATTTAATAAAATTAAATAATTTTAAGATAAATCCAGAAGTTTTTGTTGAACTTAATGAGTCTGTTCAAACAGAAATTATAAAATATTTATCTTCTGAAGCCATAGTAAGAATATTAAAAAATTTAGAATCTGATGATGCGTTAGCAATATTAGAAAATGTTGATGAAAAAGACAAAAACTTAATTTTAAGTGCATTACCACCCAAAGACCGTTTTGCATTATTAGAGGGATTAAGTTATCCCGAAGATAGTGCTGCTAGAATAATGCAAAGAGAATTCACAGCTATACCTAGCAATTGGTCTGTTGGTCAAACGATTGATTATTTAAGAGAAAATAAAGATTTACCAGAGCAATTTTTAGAGATTTATATAGTTGATGAAAACTTTAAACCAATAGGTACCGTTCCTTCTTCCAAAGTCTTAAGAACCTCAAGGGAAACAGAAATGAAATCAATAATGGATGACTCAACATTTTTAGTCCCAGTAGATATGGATAGAGAAGAAGTTGGTCATATATTTGAAAATTATGGATTAAATTCTGCTTGTGTGGTTGATAAAAGTAATAAATTAGTAGGAATGATCACTTCAGACGATGTTTTGACAGTTTTAAAAGAAGAAGCTGAAGAAGATGCTTTAAGATTAGCTGGTGTAGGTGATGAAGAAATTACAGACGGAGTGTTTGTAAAAACTAAAAGAAGATTCAATTGGCTATTACTGAATCTTTTTACAGCTTTTTTAGCAACTTATTGCATTAGTTTATTTGGTGCTACAATTGAGCAAATGGTAGTTTTAGCTTTTTTAATGCCAATCGTAGCTTCAATGGGTGGAAATGCTGGCATGCAAACTTTAGCAGTTACGGTTAGAACTTTAGCGACAAATGATTTAACAAAAAATAATTTTACCCAAAACATTCTAAAAGAATTTAATATTGGTATATTAAATGGAATAATCTTTGCAATTATAAGCTCTCTTATTGTTCAGTTATGGTTTCAGGATATAATTTTGTCATTAATTATTTCAATTTCGATGATTTTGACTATGATTGTTGCAGGATTATTTGGAATTTTAGTGCCTGTTACATTAAAAAAAATGAATATTGATCCAGCAATTGCATCAAGTGTATTCGTTACAACCATAACAGATGTGATAGGATTTGTTTCTTTCCTTGGTGTGGGAGCTTATTTCTTATAATTATCAAATATTATCTATCAATCTTATCTTATTTATATAAAACGCAAAAAAAATTTTTGAATTCTTTAATGAGCGAGAAAGTCTGAGATTAAACTTATTTCTTAACTCTAAATATTCTAATTTTATTTTAAAAATTTTAGTTAATTCTATTTTTTTTTGTTCAATAAGATGATTTATATTTCCACCTTTCTTGGAAAGTTTTTTTTTAAATGTAATTAAATTTTGAGTTATTTTTCCTGCTTCTCTTAATTCTCTAGTGTTCAAGTGCAAGTTTCTAGAAGAAAAAGGAAGTTTATTTATATCACGTATTGTTTTACAAGGAACGATTGTACTTTTATATCTTTTTTTAATATAATTTTTAACTAAAAATAATTGTTGAAAATCTTTTTCACCCATATAAATTTTATTGGGTTTTATCAAACTAGTTAATCTATCCATTACATCAATAACGCCCTCAAAATGGCCTTTTCTAAATTTGGCACATAAAATCTTATCTTTTTTAATAAGTTTAATTTTTTTTGGTCTTTTAAAATTATAAATATCTTTAAAATTTGGTTTATAGACAAAATTTACATTTAATTTTTTAAGTAAGTTTAAGTCTTTTTTATAGTTCCTAGGATATGATGTGTAATCTTTTTTATTATTAAATTGAGTAGGATTTACAAAAATACTAACAATTGTGTTTTTGCATTTTTTTTGGCATTTCTTGATTAAAGAAATATGACCTTTGTGAAGACCGCCCATTGTTGGAACAAAACCCAAATTTTTGACATTTTTTAATGCCTCAATTAAATCATCATTATTTAATAAAATTTTCATTTGTATAAAACGATTTAATAAGTAAAACATTTAAATGATTAAACAAGCAATTATTCCATTAGCGGGATTGGGCACAAGATTATTGCCACTTACTAGTGTTTTTCCTAAAGAACTTTTACCTATAAATGGAAAACCAGGTATAGAATACATTTTAGATGAATGCCTTGAAGCTGGTGTCAAAGAAATTATTTTTATTATATCAAAAAAAAAAGAAACGATTAGAGATTATTTTCATAATGATAAGTTTTATAAAGATATAATTAAGAAAAAAAAAGATCCTAGAATTATCAAAGAATATAAAAAAATATTAAGATATAAAAAAATGATAAAATTTGTTTATCAAAACAAGCCACTAGGTACTGGCGACGCTGTTTTGAAAACAAAAAAATATATAAAAGATAAGTTTTTTTTAATGCTATTGCCAGATGATTTAATTATCAAAAATAATTGCTCAAAATCTATGATCAAAATTCACAAAAAATATAACTCTTCAGTGATGGCTAGTATGAAAGTTCAAAAGAATAATGTCTCAAGATGGGGTATATATAAATTAAATAAAAAATTAGACAAAAGAAATTTTTTAATTGATGATGTTGTTGAAAAACCTTCAACAAATAATGCCCCCTCTAATAAGGCGGTTATTGGTAGATATATATTGCCAAAAAAAATTTTTTCTAAATTATTAAATCAAAAACCTGGTAAAGGTGGCGAAGTTCATATTACTGACTCTATTCAAAAATTAATCAGAGAAAATAATAAATTTATAGCACATGACTTTTCTGGAAAATATCTAGACTGTGGAAGTATGAATGGATACATTAAATCCTCATTGGAGATATCAAAATTATGAAACTCTGCATGATAGGTACGGGCTATGTTGGTCTTGTAAGTGGTGTTTGTTTTTCTGATTTAGGAAATACTGTTTATTGTGTTGATAATGATATAAATAAGATTCATTCATTAAATAATGGAAACCTACCCATATATGAACCAGGTTTAGAAGAAATTTTAAAAAGAAATCACAAAGCTAAAAGATTAATTTTTACATCAGATTTAAAAAAAGCTGTAACCAATTCAGATATTATTTTCATTTGTGTAGGTACACCCACTAAAAAAAATAGTAATTCAGCTGATTTAAAAAATATTTTTGATGTAGCTCATAAATTAAAAAAAATAATTTCTAAATATAAAATCATAATTACAAAATCAACTGTACCAGTAACTACAGGTGATAAAATTGAAAAAATTTTGACTAAATTAAAAAATAAAAATTTAGTTGATGTAGTTTCTAATCCAGAATTTTTACGAGAAGGCGAAGCAATAAGTGATTTTGTTAGACCTGATAGAGTGATTATTGGGACTGATAGCAAACGAGCAAATAGAATACTTCGATCATTGTATTTGCCATTAATTAAGAAACATAGCAGATACGTCAATACATCAAGGAGAGGTGCTGAAATGATTAAATATGCATCTAATGCTTTTTTAGCAACTAAAATTACCTACATCAATGAACTTGCAAATCTTTGTGAAAAAATTGATGTAGATATTCAAGATGTTTCGTTTGGTATGGGTTCAGATGAAAGAATAGGGGAGAGATTTTTAAGAGCAGGACCCGCTTATGGTGGTTCTTGTTTTCCTAAAGATACGAGAGCTTTAATTGATACAGGTAATAAATTTAAAACTGATTTATCAATTGTTAAAAATGTTGTGAAGTCTAATGAAAAAAGAAAATTATTATTAACTAATAGAGTAAGTAAAATACTAAATAATAAATACAAAAATAAAACAATAACTTTTTTAGGCGTCACTTTTAAACCAAATACTGATGATATGAGAGAAGCATCTAGCGTGCCAATGATAAATTTTTTAAATAAGAAAAATTGTAAAATAAGATATTTTGATCCTTCCGGTGAAAAAAAAGAATTTAAAAATTTTAGAAATGTTAAATTTTGTAAAAATATATCTTCTGCATGTTTTAAAAGTGATTTAGTTATACTTCATACTGAATGGAATGTTTTTAAATTATTGAATTTTAAAAATCTAGTTAAGAAGAAAAATTTTTCAATTTATGATATGAGAAATATTTACTCACCATTAAAAATGAAACAACTTAAAATTAGATATTTTGGTGTTGGTAGATAAATTTAATTTAATTCAAAAATAGCATCAACTTCAACTGAAACACCCAGTGGTAAACTATTAGTACTTACTGCTGCCCTAGTATGCATTCCAGCATTCTCAAATATAGAGGCAATTAAATCAGAGGCTCCATTTATTACTTTAGGTTGTTCAACAAAATCATCAGTAGAATTTACAAAACCTGTAAGTTTAATACATGATTTAATTTTTGAAAGGTCGCCATTGCAAGCTTTTTTAGCTTGAGCGACAATGCTTAATGCACATCTCTTTGCAGCCTCATAACCATCTTCCGTATTTAGTTCTTTACCTACTTTACCTTTAATTAATTCACCATTTTCATTTATTGAAATTTGACCTGATATAAATAATAATTTTCCAGCTACTTTAGTAGCTACATAAGATCCAACTGGGGCAGCAGCAGCGGGCAAAACTATATTCAATTTTTTTATTTTATCATCATAAGACATTAATCTTTCTCCAAAAATTCCATTAAATTTTTACTGTTTTTAAATTTAATTAATTTTTTCTTAAGTGTTGAATTGTTAAACTTTTTTTTACTTTTTTCTACTTTATTAACAGTATCTTTTTTAATTTTTTTTGCATTACACTCAACATATTTTGCACTTAATTTTTCAAATTGATCGCAATTAGCAACATCTGCTAAAGAGAATGTTGAGCTGATAATAAAAAAAGTTATAATTAAAATTAATTTTGTTTTCATTTTTTCTTTTTTTTACTTTTTTTACTTTTATCGTATTCTTTTCTTTTCTCAATTAAAATTAAAGCCTCTTCCATTGTTAATTCTGTCGGATCTTTTTCTTCGGGTATAGTTGCGTTTAGAGATTTATATTTAATATATGGTCCGTATTGTCCCTTCATGACTCTTACAGGCTTTTTATCATCAGGATGTTCTCCAAGTTCTTTAATTATAGAGGATGACATTCTACCTGGTTTAGCTTCTGCTATTAATGTGATAGCTCTATTGAGTCCTATAGAAAAAATTTCATCAATATTTTCAATTCTAGCAGATTTGTTTTCACATTTTAAGTAAGGTCCAAATCTTCCTGTATTAAGAGTAATTTCTTTTTGGTTATCAGGGTTAATCCCTAAAGATTTTGGTAATGAGCATAAAAATTGTGCTTTTTCTAAATCAATTGACTCTAATTCTAAACCTTTGGGTATAGAAACATTTTTTAAAAGTTCATTAATGTCAGATTTAATCTTTTTAGTTTTCTTTTTTTTCTTTAATGCTTTTTCTTCATCAATATCTTCTTTAATTCTTTCATACTGTAAATAGGGACCAAATCTTCCATTTTTTAAAAATATATCATTTCCATTTTCATGTTTTCCTATAAATTTAGGTTCTGCTAATTGGGCTTGTGCGGCCGCTTTAGCTTTGGATAACGGTCTTGTAAATTTACATTCAGGATAATTTGAACAACCAATGAAAGCGCCTCCTCTAAAACTATTTTTTAAGCTTAAAGTTCCTGAATCACATAATTGACATTTTCTGACTATATTTCCTTGCTTATCTTTATCAAAAACTAAATCTCCCAAGCTATCGTTTAAAAGATCTAAAACCTCTCTTGTTCTTTTTTCTTTTACTTCTGTAACATTATTATTAAAATCTTTCCAAAATAGTTCTAAAACTTTAATCCAACTTTCCTTTCCAGTAGTAATCCCATCAAGTTGATCTTCCAAACCAGCTGTAAAATTATAATCGACATATTTTGAAAATAATTTTTCTAAAAAAGCTGAAATTAGTTTTCCTCTATCAGTCGGAAAAAATCTTTTGTTTAATATTTCAGCATAGCCTCTATTAGCAATAGTTGATATAATACTTGCATAAGTGGAGGGTCTTCCAATACCTAATTCTTCAAGTTTTTTAACAAGACTAGCTTCAGAATATCTTGGTGGAGGCTGTGTAAAGTGTTGCTCATCTATTAAAGCCTCTATATTAACAGGTCCTTTGATCATCTGAGGTAGAATATTTTCATCTTCATCTTTATTGGGATTATTATAAATTTTCAAAAAACCATCAAATTTAAGAACAGAACCACTTGCTTTACAAACGGTATGATTATCATCAGAAGTTATAGTTATGGTATTTCTATCAAATTTTGCTGTTTCCATTTGTGAAGATAAAGATCTACACCAAATCAGATCATAAAGTTTATTTTGATCTGGGCTTAAATATTTTTTTACACTCTTAGGAGTTCTAATAATATCCGTAGGTCGTATCGCCTCATGAGCTTCTTGAGCATTTTTTGCTTTTTTACCTGAATAATTTAAAGGATTTTCAGGCAAGTATTCATTCCCAATTTCTTTTTTTATATAATCTCTAAAAGTTGAAACTGCATCTTTAGATATATTAGTTCCATCAGTTCTCATGTAAGTAATTAATCCAATAGTTTCACCTTCAATCTCAATACCTTGGTAAAGTTTTTGTGCAATTTGCATTGTTCTTGATGCGCCAAAGCCCAATCTACTCGAAGCAGTTTGTTGAAGGGTAGAAGTAGTGAATGGACCTGATGGGTTACGGCTTACTATTTTACTTGAAATATCTGTTATATTAAATTTTTTTTTATTTATAATTGATATAGCTTTTGTAATATCTTCTTTAGTTCTGAATGAAAATTTTTCAATTTTATTATTTTCAAATTGATTAATATTAGCTACGATATCTTGATTTTTGTCATCAGAAAACTTAACACTTAAAGTCCAAAATTCTTCCGGGTTAAATGACTCAATTTCATGCTCTCTTTCTGTGATTAACTTCAATGCAACAGATTGAACTCTACCAGCTGATTTTGACCCTGGTAATTTAGTCCATAGAATTGGTGATATATTAAATCCCACTAAATAATCTAATGCTCTCCTTGCCATATAAGCATCCACTAGCAAAGGTTCAATTTGTCTTGGATTTTCAATACCATGAATTACTGCTTTTTTTGTTATCTCATTAAAAACAACACGTTCTACCTCTTTATCTTTTAAAAGTTTTTTTTCATTTAAATATTCTTTAACATGCCATGCTATTGCTTCACCTTCACGGTCTGGGTCAGTAGCTAATATAATTTTAGAAGAATCTTTAGCTGCATCTGTAATTTCTTTAAGGTATTTTTTTGAAAAGCTATCAACTTCCCATTCCATTTTAAAATCTTGATCTGGATCAACAGAACCATTTTTTGATGGTAGATCTCTTATGTGTCCGTAACTTGCTAAAACTTTGTATTTATCTCCTAAATATTTATTTATAGTTTTTGCTTTAGCAGGACTTTCTACAATGACTAAATTCATAACTACAAACTACTCAAAAGGGATAGATAGTCAAATTAATAAATTTTAGTCTTGGTTTCTTCATTGTTTTTCAATCTTTTAATATTTTCTCTATGAGTAAAAAAAATCAAGACGAACATGATAGTAAAAAAAATTACCTGATCAAATTGAGTTAAAATTAATAAATAGATGGGTATAGAAATGGAAGCTGCTAAAGATGATAAAGAAGAAAATTTCGAAACAACAAAAACAATCAACCAAGTAATTATAAAAATTAATCCAAAACTAATCTTTAAAGCAAATAGAATTCCTAAATAAGTTGCAACACCTTTTCCTCCTTTAAATTTAAGCCAAATTGGAAAAACATGTCCTAAAAAGGCACATAGAGAAGCTACATAAATATATTCAGGAAAATTAAATTTTACATAGAATATTGGAGCTACAGCTTTTAAAATATCTAAAACTAACGTCGAATATCCAATTAATTTATTTCCAGTTCTCAATGCATTGGTCGCGCCAATATTACCTGAACCAATTTCTCTAATGTCTTTTTTTAAAATGAATTTAGTAAGTAAAAATCCAAATGGAATTGATCCCATTAAATAAGAAATTATGCTTATTATAAAAATGTCCATTCTATAATTTAAATAATTCTTTGCCTTTTACAAATGTATTTAAAACCTTACCTTGAAGTTTTTTATCTTCAATAGAGGTATTTTTAGATTTTGAAATTAATTTTTCTTTTTTTACAATCCATGGTTTATCTAAATCTACAATACATAAGTCAGCATCATTTCCAATTGAAAGATTTCCTTTGTCAATTTTAAGAATTTTTGCAGGATTTGATGTCAGCGTTTTGATTATAGTTTCTAATTTAAGTGATCCATTATGATAAAGTTCTAAACTTAAGGAAAGAAGAGTTTCAATTCCTGATGCTCCAGTGGCAGCTTGTGAAAAAGTAAGTCTTTTTGATTCCTCATCTTCTGGTTTGTGGTCAGATACAATCACGTCAATTAATTCATCTTTTATTCCTTGAACTAAAGCTATTCTATCTTCCTCTTTTCTCAAAGGAGGGGACAATTTTAAAAAAGTTCTAAAATCGCCAATATCATTTTCATTCAAGGATAGATTATTAATAGATACACCAGAAGTAAATTTAACTATTTCTTTTCTTTGCTTTATAACTTCAACAGATTTTTGAGATGATAATTGTGATATATGATATCTACATTTCGTATTTTCTAGTAAAGTTAAATCTCTTTCAATTATAATTCTTTCCGCTATTTCAGGTATTCCAGATAAACCTAATTTTGAAGCAATAATTCCAGAATTGATCATACCATTTTTTGCAAGCTCATAATCTTCAGCATGTTGCATTATTAAACAACCTAGATCTTTTGCAGAATTCATTATTCTAGACATCAATCTAGGATTTTGAATTGTTTTAAAACCATCTGTAAATGCAATTATCCCTTTTTTTTGTAACAGACCAAATTCTGTCATGTTTGTACCCTCAATATTTTTTGTAAGTGAGGCACAAGGGTAAATATTAATTTTAGATTTATCTCTTCCTCTTCTTCTTAAAAAATCAACCATTGATACATTGTCTATAATTGGATCTGTATTAGGCATTGTCACCACTGAAGTAACACCACCTGATAAAGCAGCATTACTTAAAGTTCTAAAGTTTTCTTTATATTCAAAGCCTGGTTCTCCAACAAAAACTCTCATATCAACTAACCCCGGAAAAATATATTTCCCTTTTAAATCTATTGGCTTTTCTCTTGAAGGTAAGTTGTTAGTGTTAACTTTTTTTCCAATAGCTTCAATTTTTCCATCTTCGCTTATAATTAAACCACCAACTTCATTTATAGCGTTGTGAGGATCTACTATATTGGCATTTATAAAATATTGTTTTTTCATCTAAGTACAAAAAATTTTTAAACAAGCCATTCTTACGGCTACACCAAGCTCGACTTGTTCTTTAATCACACTTTTATTTATGTCATCAGCTAGTATTGTATCAATTTCTATTCCTCTATTCATAGGTCCAGGATGCATTATTAAAACTTCAGGTTTCGCATTTTCTAACTTGTCAGGTGTTAATCCATAATACTCATAATATTCTCTATTTGATGAAAGATAAGAACTTGTCATTCTTTCACTTTGTAATCTTAACATCATGACAATATCACAATTTTTCAAACCTTTTTTCATATCAGTAAAAGTATTTACACCAAACTTTTCTATTTCTTTAGGCATTAGATTTGTTGGTGCAATAATATTTACTTCTGCTCCCAACATATTGAGTAGATAAATATTTGATCTTGCTACTCTCGAATGAAGTATATCTCCACAAATTGCAATTTTAAGTCCTTCAATTTTTTCTTTACGATTAATAATTGTTAAGGCATC
>Ga0209631_10003563_pt1 | contig 17799 bp, 12 predicted proteins | sample COG_08_FD_184752 | JGI IMG/M metagenome (GOLD analysis project Ga0209631, IMG submission 184752) | Pelagic Microbial community sample from North Sea - COGITO 998_met_08 (SPAdes) (version 2) | ecosystem: Environmental > Aquatic > Marine > Neritic zone/Coastal water | place: Helgoland, sampling...
GTAGGACTTCGTATTGTAGTTCCAAAACAAAGGACTTCCATTATTGGTTCCAAAAAAGTAAACCCAGGTGCCTTCGTTATTGAGCCACAAGTAGGGCCATAAATCTTCCCTCGTCATCCATTGCATTCAGTGGATTGCCGCGTCGGTCAATTTTGTTCCCTCCTCGCAATGACACTGGCAGAGGACCGTGAAAGCTAAAAAGTCAGAATATTATTTCTTTAGCCGAAACTGGGGGTTATTTCAATTTTCTCACCTGCTTTGACTTCGATTTTTCCGGTTTGATCGGGGTCGTTATCGTTTCGGTATAACTGAACGGTCAGGGAAGCATTTTTTCGGGATGGAGACCATGCCCACTTGCCAATTTCAATAAAGTTCATGGGGACACCTTCATCCCAGCTCAAACCTGGTCCTTCCCCACGAAGATAGGGTTTATTTCCAATTCCAATCATTACATTGGCTACGACTGAGGTGGTTCCATTTTGAGATGTTTTTGGACCGGGTACTTCTTTCTTTTCTTTAATTGGAGAGGGAGCGTTTTTTGGATCGGTTTCCTGGAGGATCGCATCGACTTTACGCAAAGTTTCTGAGGGGTCGGGTAAATCGAGTGCAAATTCCTGTTCATCTGAACCATCCTGTATGGTTGACTGCTCTTCGGCTATAATTTCGTCCTCTTCTGATGTGGAAGTGGTTTCTTCCAGAGGATCTTCTGTTTCCTGATCCGAGTCCGAGGATTGATCAGAGTGGTCTTCGGATTCAGCAATTATTTCTTCCGAATTGAATGTATCAGATTCTTCATCCTCATTCAAATGATCATCTGTTTCCATAATTTCAGAGGATTCTGAGTCTTGTGCTTGTTCTTCTGAAATTGAGGGTTCGGACAGATCTTCGGAAGAATCCTCCTCATTACTTGATTCTTCAGTTATATCCTGATCCTGTTCAAATGAGCTTTCGGGTGATACAGGGGATAGATCGGCATCGGGAGTTTCTGAAATGGAGCTTTCCTCCTCGTTATCAATTTGCACATCATCATTTTCTTCTTCCAGATCAGGTACGTCTTCAATATCAGGTTTGATTGGGTCCTGATCTGAATTTGCTGAATCGAGGTTGTTTTTTTCGATAATGACCGGTTTGGGAAATTCCCTGGGTAATTTTCCAACAGTTTTTTGGAGTTCTTTTAACTGGGTTGCTAATGAATTAACAGACTCTTGAAGCGAGTTTATGGATTGAACAGCCTGGGGGAGGGCAGGGTCCGGTTCGGGAAGTAGGGGAGATTGAACAGCGAGTTCTTCAATGCTGCTGAGTTTGTTTAGCAGGGTATTTTTAATTTCGTCCAAATCCGTGGAAAGTTGAGTAAGGACTGGGTTGCTTTCGGGTTCCTCTTTTTGAGCTTCGGATACAATTTTATCTACCAAGGTGGGTACTTTATCTATCTTAACAGAGAGTGCTTCCAGTTCGCTCCGCATTTCTTTTATATCAAAGTATGTCTTACGGTGCAGTTCCTCGTCTTTACGATTGGCTGGATCAAATGCAAGAGCGAGAAAGCGGTCGAGCAGGTGTGGAATAAATACAAGAATTGATCCGAGCCCGGATGCTAAAATGCAGGTGGTTAGTTGCCAGGTGTCGAGTTTATTACTTGCCTGCAGTTCGAGGTAGGCAAAGGAGAGGACCAGGACGAGGATGAAGAGTGCAGCCAGATAGAAGGGCCATTTAGCTACACCATCAAGCGGGTCATCATTTTCTTCGTATTCCATTAAATTAAAAAAATATGTATATTTTCATGCTTCTTTTTTGCGAAAGAACCAAGCGAAAAATAATGGTTTCTTCTAATCAATTTCTTTCCCGTTCTGGGAAACCAACTTTTCGGTACACTTTTCCCATGATTTTATAGGCTCGTTTTTGAGCGGCATTGGCCCCCTGTGCGAGAACGCTTTTTAGGTATTCCTTATCCTTGATCAGTTGATGATATTTTTCTCTGACCGGTTGGAGGGACTCGCAAATAAGCTCGGTTAATTCGTTCTTTAATACGCCGTATCCCTGACCGGAAAAATGTTCCTCGAGTTCTTCTGTGCTTTGCCCTGAGAGTGCGGAGTGAATGGTTAATAAATTTGAAACTCCAGGTTTTTCTGCCGAGGCTTTGATTTCGGATTCGGAATCGGTGACAGCTGATGAAATTTTCTTTTTAATCTGATCTGGTTCATCCAAGATATACAAAGTTGCTCTTTCATTCTCGTCTGACTTCGACATTTTACGGGTGGGATCAGCAAGAGACATAATACGGGACCCGGTTTTTGGCACATAGGGCTTGGGTATGGTAAAAGTTTCTGAATATTGATGATTGAATTTTTGGGCAAGGTCCCGACAGAGTTCGAGGTGCTGCCTTTGGTCTTCACCAACAGGAACAAGATCGGCATTGTATAGTAAAATATCTGCAGCCATCAGCACAGGGTAGCATAGCAGACCGGCATTGATTGAAGATTGTGCCCGTGCTCCCTGATGGGTAAATTTGATATCACCCTCCGCATTTTTGGAATCCTGCTCTGTTTTAAATCCGAGCTTGGCTGCTTTGTCCTTGAACTGAGTCATTCTCTGAAGTTCACCAATTGGAGTGATACAAGTAAGAACCCAGGCAAGTTCGGTGTGTCCAATGACATGGGACTGAACGAATTGTTGGCATTTATCCGGATCAAGTCCGCAGGCAATGTACTGGGCAACACAATCGTACACATTTTGCCTCAAGGTCGCCGGGTGGGCAGGTGTGGTGATTGCATGCAGGTCAACAATCCCAAAATAACAATCGTTTTGGTCGAGCATTTCGGACCAATTACGAACTGCTCCTAAATAGTTACCCAAGGTAAGTTTACCCGTCGGTTGGGCACAGGTTAGGATAACAGGTTTAGCTTTACTTTGATTGGTTGCACTCATTGGTTAATGAAATAGTTGTTGGACAAGAATGTTATATCTTTGTATACATAATAGAGAATTTTATCACCCTAATAAAATTTTACCCCAATAATTATGGATACAAAATCTGAAGAAACAATCCAAGAAGATTTGAAAGAACTTCTCAAACGTTGCCCAGTGGGCACTTATGAGGCAGCTATTGCATTCCGATTGGATAATGATGTAACCCAGATAGAAAAGATCGTACTTGGCATTGTAGACAGGCATTTAGAACCTGAGCAACGTGAGGTTTTTGCAGAGAGCGATGATTCTTTGCGAATGTACGATGATTTGGGCCTAGATTCCTTAACCATGCTGGAAATTGTAATGATGGTTGAGCAGACATTGGATGTAAGTATTGATAACGATGAATTGCGCGACTTGCGAACTTTGGGAGATGTAAAATCCTATCTTTCTGCCAAAGCACGGGGTGAGGAACCACCCACTCGTTCAAAAAGTTTTAGAATTGAAGAAATTGCTTCTGTTATGCCACATTGTGAACCGTTTTTATTTTTAGAATCTGCTAAGATCGATGAACAGGAGGCATATGCAACCTATCGAATTTCTGGAAATGAAAGTTTTCTGGAAGGGCACTTTAAGAATAATCCTGTTTTCCCTGCCTCAATTATGATTGAAGCACTTGGGCAGCTTTGCGTATTTTTTCTCTTAAAGGGAGAATCTCCTTCACTTTCTTCAAAGGTCGACCCTTCAACAATATTTTTTACCTCATGTGACGGGGTTAAATGTAGAAGGATTTGTAAACCGGGAGATACCTTGAATATGAAGGTGAAGGTTTCAAGGATTAGGCACCCACTGGCATGCTTTCAGGGCGAGATTTCTGTGAATGATGAAAGAACTGCCCATGCAGAAGAGGTAAAGCTGGCATTTGACTACTATCCAGTTATCGAACCAGAAGAAGAACTTTCTTCCAAGAATGTTCAAGCCAATGGGGGTGGTATACATTTAGAGGTTCAACCGAATAACGGATCGAATGGGAATCCAAGTGATCAGAAAGTTCCCTCCCGATTTATTAAGTACGAGCCAAAGTCCTAAATTCTATTTAGGGTTTTCCCTTGTCCTGAAAATTTTTTAAATTGAGTAAGGTCGCTTTTTTATATGCCACCTTTCCGCGCCCGACGGAAACTTTCGTAAGAAGAGAATTACGAGCGCTTGAGCAAATAGAATTTGTGCCTGATTTATATTCCATTTGGAAAGGTGCTGATGAGTGGGAAGGCAAAACCATTAACAAATTTTATTTTTTCAAACTTTTTACATTGGTTTTTTGGATTCCATATTGGGCATGGAAAAAGCCGGGTGCATTTAGAGAAATACTTAGGGAGTTATGGAAGAATTCTTGCCCAGGTTTACAAAATTGGAACGAAACTTTTTTGGGATTAGGATTTGCCTTGGTCGAAGCCCATAGATTTAAGAGAAAAGAATATTCCTTACTACATGGAGTTTGGGCAACCATGCCAACAACCGCGGCACTTGGACTTAGCGAGCTTACGGATGTACCTTTTTCCATGGGTGCCCATGCTTATGATGTTTTTCGTTCGGGCGGAGATTGGTTATTGGACATTAAATTTAAGAGTGCTTTATTTGTGCGCACGTCATCAAGTTCCACAGCAAGCAGGATTCTGAAATTGGGTGTAGCGAAACGAAAAATAAAATTAATTCGCAGAGGGTTGGCAAATTGGCCGGTTCGGGAGAATTTTGAACTATGCTCTAACTCACATTTGGAATTGATAAGTGTTGGCCGTTTGGTTGAAAAAAAAGGCTATATCCATCAGTTAAAGATCGCTAAGTTTTTATTAGACCAATCAATTCCATTTCGTCTTCGAATAGTTGGTTCCGGACCCTTATCGAATTCCCTTTTTTTGGAGAGTAAGCGAATGGGCTTGGAGGGAAATATTATTTTTACTGGTCCAAAAACACAGAAAGAAACGAGAGAGTTGTACTTACATTCGGACATCTTTCTTTTTACTGGCGTGATCGCGAAAAATGGAGATCGTGATGGTATTCCAAATGTTGTTCCCGAAGCAATGTCTGCAGGTTGTCTGATTTTAGCATCTTGCTATGCCGGTGCATCAGAGGCTTTTGTTGAAGATGTTTCAGGATTCTCGATAAACCCGTTCAACACGAAAGATTGGGTCGATTTACTGGTTGAATTTTGGCAAAGTCCGGAGTCATTTGTAAAGATCAGGAAATCTGCGATTAAGCACTCAAAAGAAGCGTTTAATATTGAGAGAACTGCCAATTCTTTTACTAATGCCGTTCTGAATGGTAATTTGAAATGACTACAGAAAAGCCAACGGTTAGCATAATTATTTCTGTCTTCGAACAATTAGCTTACACAAAGAAATGTTTGGAACATCTTCAAAAAACCTTAACAGGAACGATTTTTTATGAAGTTTTAATTGTCGATGATGCGAGTAATGACGGAACAAAAGAATACCTTTTGTCTTTAGAACCTCCTTATCGAGTCTTTTTTAATAATGAAAAAAAAGGCTTTGCAAAAAACAACAACTCAGCAAGTAGAGAGGCGGTAGGTAAATTCCTTTGCTTTTTAAATAATGATGTTTTTGTTCAGGGGAACTGGTTATTGCCAATGATTGAAGTTTTAAAGAAAAATGATCAAGTTGGGATGGTCGGGAATGTTCAGAGATTATCAAATTCAATAAGATATGACCATATGGGAGTCGTTTTTGCCCCTGAAGGGAACCCCAGGCATTATGGACAGGGTTTCTATCATCGCCCATTTAAGGGGCAGGTTAAGCAATGGAGTGCTGTGACTGCTGCCTGCTGTGTAACCGAAAGTGAAACTTTTCATAATCTTGGTGGGTTTAATGAGATTTATTTGAATGGTTGTGAGGATGTCGATTTATGCCTGAGAATGAATGCTAATGGGTTATTCAATTATGTTGTTCATGACAGCGTAGTGATCCATGTGAAGGGTGCAAGTGAAGGCCGGAAATTACATAATGATAAGAATGCAAAAATCCTTCTGGACCATTGGGGTAGCAAAATTCGATTGAATCAATCAATTCTGGACCAGCGTAATCATGCTAAAACTTATGCATTTCGTGGTTTTTTTAAACCTTGGTCTATTAATTTTTCAAAATGGATCGAATCCATTTTAATTCTTTTTAGAATTAAAACATTAAATAGATCTTAAATCTTGGATTTTGCATAGATCATGGCTTCCTCGATCCGGTCTAAATCTTCTTCTGTGTGTGAGGCTGATATCGCAGTTCTGATTAAATCTTTTCCTGGAGGAACACCAGGTGCAATCGAGATAATAGCATATACTCCTTTTTCCAAAAGGGCTTTCCAAAAATAATATACCTTTTCTTTCTGGCCTAAAACAATCGGAATTGCAGGAGTTTCACTTTCCCAAGTGTCTAATTTTAAATCTGACAAAATTCCTCGATATCGTTCAAGGTTTTTAAATAACCTTTGTCTGTGTTCCGGTTCGTCCTGCATGATCCTTAGAGCTTCTTGTGCACAGGCACAGGAGACCGGGGAGAGGGCAGCAGAGAAAATGGTCTGCTTGGAATGGCTTCTCATGTAGTCAATGGCATCCTTTGTCGAGGCAACAAATCCTCCTGCTCCAGCAAGAGATTTAGAGAAACTGGCACATAATACATCAACTTGATCACTCATTTTAAAATGAGCCGCAGTTCCACGCCCGTCTTTTCCTAAAACGCCAAATCCATGTGCGTCATCAAGGATCGTAAAGACTTTGTGCTCTTGTGCGATCTTAACAAATTCAGGTAGCTTTGCAATGTGTCCCTCCATGGAGTATACACCTTCCAAAACAAAAATCTTGTTTTGAGCACTCTCTTCATAATTTATTAACTCTGAGGCATGAGCAGGGTTGTTATGAGCAAAGCGTTCGCATCTTGCTCCACTTAGTTGAATGCCACTCCATAAAGAGGAATGAAGGTTTTTATCAGCGAGTATTAAATCTTTTCGATCAGCAAAGCCAGTAACCGCAGATGCACAGGCCAGATAGCCAGCTGAAAACACATGACAGGCTTCCTTGCCCAGGAAACCGGCAAGTTCTTCTTCCAATTCTTGATGGAATATTCTTCCCCCATTAGCTAACCTTGCTCCTGTTGTACTGCTTCCCCATTTATTTAAGGCTCTAATGCCAGCCTCTTTAATTCGTGGGTGGTGGGATAGTCCGAGATAATCATTGCTTGAGAGCATAATGAATTCCTTGCCATCCTTGAACACCCGAGTTCCTTCCTGCCTATCAAATATATGATAATAGGTATCGTATTTTAAACGAAGCCTAGTTGAATCGTCAGACTGAATACGTCCCCATAAAGGAGATTTTTTTGACTTGAGAAATGAAATTGGCATGTATGAGTTTCCTACAACCAATTCAACTCAGTTGAAAGGAAAAAGCCAACTCAGATTCGCTTAACTTTTAATATTTCGGAATTGTGCGAAGGAGAGAATTGTCTCGCTGCTATTATTCAGTTCTCTTGATTACATGAAAACCAAAGCCAGTTTCCACAACCTCAGATACTGAACCAACATCCAATGCAAACGCTGCTTCGGAGAATGCTTTTGCCATTACTTCAAACTTAAATTTCCCGAGGTCACCACCTTTTGATTTGCTTGGACCGTCTGAATATTCACCTGCCAGTTTAGCAAAATCTTCACCTTTATTCAAAATAAGCCCCCGTATCCGTTCAGCTTCTGCTTTTGCCTCTTCCTTTGAGCGTGAGATGTTAGCATCTGCACGATCTGCGCCTTTATAGGAAATTAAAATATGGGATGCCTGCACCTCATCTGGCATTTCTGAATTTTGCTCTTTAGTTTTTACGAAATCTTTTCTTTCCAAGCGAATTTTTTTGTAAACATCATTGGAGATTACATAGTACCACCCAGCAAGGTTTTCGTTCAGTTCATTCACCCGTTTTTGAGCTTTTGCGACTTTTTCGTTGAATTCTCTCTGCTTGGCCGCGTTAGCTGCTTTAACATTTGCAATTTCTGCATCTCTTTGAGCTTTCTGTTGGTTCATTTCAACTGATTCTCCGCTTTCATTACTATCAGCGTTTGCAGAAGTGATTTGAGCCTGGGCTGGGGGAGGCGGAGGGTTAATGGAAGGGGGAGGGGTGGAAGGCACAAAATTGGGCGGTGGACCTGGAGGTGTTATTGCAGGAGCATTGGTTTTTTCACCCTTCTCTCCCTCGTCACCCTTGGCTCCTTTATCATTAGTCGAATTTTGATCCACTTTCTTTGGCGTGGCAGGTAATTCTAAAGGAGTAGGAACAGGTTCAAGCATCAAGGGGTCGAGTAAGCTCTGGTTCACCCGAGCAAAGGCATAGATGTAGCGACTGTCTCCAGTTGAATTCTCATCATCCTCCGGGCCGCGATAGGTGTCGCCAAACCGCAACACATATTCAACTCCGTCTTTCATACCTACAATGATTTCCCCTTTATTTGAAACGACTTTGGGGACTTGCTGGCCTTGAGGGTTTTTAACTGCAACGGTATAAAAGCCCTTTTGCTGAAGGGACTGAACTACAGCTTGGTTCTTTTGATCTTTTAGATTGTTAAAAAACTCGTTCCCCTGTTTTAGGTTGTTCACTAAAATTTCAGGCTTGTTCTCAACATCAATAATTTCAAGATCATCAAATGCATCTTTTAATGCGTCGAGTTTTTCCTTATCCAATTCTTCCTGTTCGGATAAAGTTGACCCACTTAATTTCCACTCGGAGTTGTCATAATCAAGTACAAGAGGGTTTCCGGTCCGGTTTAGTTGCCCAGCCGCTAGGTTGACCTCATAATTATCGAGAGTTACACGCTTGATATTCCATTTATCCAAATCCAAGAAATCTTTTTCGACCCAATCCACAAACTTGGTTGAAACATCGTTCACATTTTGAATTTCCACAATAAACACTGTGTTTTCATCAGGTTTGCGAACATAGCGGGTACTAGATAATCCATCTACCTCATTCCCAATTATCAGCTGAGCAAGGTTGGATCCCGAGTTATTTTTAAGTGCAATACTCTTTCCCACACCAAGGTCTCCGGGGGTAGCTTTGCTTGGATCAAGAACGCCAAAATTTGCATGTTCACCGGCACCTTCAGCCGCTGTATCCAAAATTCGTAAGTCCAACAGAATAGTTGATACATCTTTTACTTGATTATCTGCATTGGCTGGATAGTCAGGCATCTGTGGTCTTCGGATCAACCACCCCTTGTCTGTCTGAGCAATTTCAATTGATTTGGCCTCGAGATTTTCCTCATCAATTTCCACAATTTCAATGCCTATGGCATCTCGTGGGTCGAAGGTCTCGAACAGAGATTGTCCCATTCGACTACCTTTACTGGTCGGGTCAATCTTTGCTGGGGTTGAAAAAATAGCGAGGGCAATACAGGCTGCCGCTACGGCGATAAAAGCGATGGACTTGTTAATTTCGTTCATAGGTCTAAATTTCAGAATTAGAAATGTTTAATCTAGGATCTCACTCGTGATGCAATTGCACCTTGAATTTCAGCAGATCTTTTTTTCCAGAATACAAATATAGCTATCAAAAGAAGGGGTATAGGGGGCAAGAAAACGGACATAAACTGAATGTACTCTTGTTTGTTTTTGATTTCTCGATCTCTTTGTCTTTCAGCTGCCTTAACTTTTGTGTTCGTATCTTGGCGCAATTCACGTTCCTTTTTAGCTAAATTCTTTTGCAACTTGGCCGCTTCTGTTTGAAGAACCTGCATGAATTGCCCCTGAGTCATGGTTGTCTGACTGTTTTGAACTTCAGCAAGGGCTTCATTAAGCTTTCTATTTTCCTCCTGTAGAATTTTTTGAATGGAGTTTTCTGCACTTTGTATGGTTTGAGTCGCAACCTCACGAGCTTCCTCGATACTCTTTTCAAATTCCTCTAATGTTCGGTGCACGCGCCGGCGGTTGCGAATATCAAGTAAACGATCTTCCTTAGCCAAACTATCAATTAGGTTTAGACAGAGTGTTACATTATCAACATCAAGAGGGAAATCTGATTCAGGTCCCCGGCTTCTAATATTGAAAAACGGATCAGCGAGTACATCAATATCAGCAACGAGAATAACATTCATGTTATTAGTCGAATTTCCGTCCTGAATTTTGCCTTCGATTGATGCTGCAATGGTTGCTGGAGTATTTAACCCGGCATAGAGGGTACGATCAGGATTGAAACGGCGGGGTGAGCCAAAAACTCCGCCTGTCCAGAAATTATCCAAGCTTGTGGTTCCACTCAAGCTTCCTCCCCTTGATTGAAGAAGGGGTTTGAAGGTAAGCGATGCTTGAGGGTTTTCGTGTAAAGATCCTGGGCATGTGAATAAACAGTACTGCAATTCAGAGGTGACTGGACCGTCATGAAATGAGTTTTCCAATCCACCCACATAGATAAATTCGTCTGGGAAGTTCTCAGATCTTGGAATCTTAGGAAATGGATTGTAGGAATCGCGTAGGATTCTTTTTTCCATGCCTTTGAGTTTTGTATCAACCGGATCAAGAAGTTTCTGCTCAATGAAATTTCGAATCGGGTGGGAGTAATCTAATCCACTTACAGAATCCCTTAGGCTGGTTAGTTGCAGACTATTCCAGTCGTTGAGAGACAATGGAGCGTTTGCGTTTAGACGAGCTTCAAATTCAGAAACCTTTTTAATCAAATCATTGAGCTTGGTAAAGAAATTACCAACTTCTGCGAACCTTCCCCGGGCTGGTCCCAAGCTTCGGCTAGCATTTGCTTGTAAGGAGACAAGTTCCTGCTTTATTGCACTTAATCTGCTTTTTGGATTCACATTGAAATGTACGCCAAGAACATCCCATAATTTTGCCAGATCTCCCTTTTCTGGTGCGGGGGGAGGGGGCTGTCCAGGTCCGCCACCCTGCTGATTGTTTCTTCGCGGTTCATAAGTTCCGGTTACACTGCCTTGAATTAGGGGTAGCGGATCTTCGAAAATCGCTGTTGGAATCCCAGCTTTAATTGCAGCTATCAGATCATCTAATTTTTCATTATCAAGCGTGGATGGTTGGACAACCATAAGTGCATCATAATCACCACTTTTAATATCTCCACCGGTTACTTCCTGCACATCGTACTGCTTGCGCAGTTCACTCACTACTTCCCATGCCGGAGTACCTCCTCCCATGTTAAAGCCCATAATGCCCATTCCTGCAGATCCCATCATCGGTGCATCTGTAGCAAAAACGCCGAGTTTCTTTTTCGCTTTTGGCCCGCTTACCGTACTTAGGGTACGCATAATTTCGTATTCTACGGGAAGACCTTTATATACAAATGGGATTGTTTGCTGACCACCATTTCCCTTAAACACGACACCGAGGTATAAGTCTTTTTGCCAGGGCATAAATCGGCCATCTTCCTGGACGAATAGAGGCGGAGTTACCCCGTTCTGATTAATAACACCGTATTTTTCAGCTGTGGTTGATGCATTATCTTCAGCAGAAATTTCGTGAATATCCACGGTTACATTCTTACTCTCACGGTCAATTTCACGAAGTGCAGTGAGCAAATTGATCCGGGTTTGTACATATTGTTCAGGCATTGATTCCGCCGGAGAAATGAATGCGTCAATTTCAACAGGACTGTCCATTTCACTTAAAAGACCAATCGAGCCCTGGGAAAGGCTACTCAATTGTTCCTCAGTTGCATCAATTCTTATAACATCGTTGTTTCGAAAGAAAAAAGTAAGGGAATATGCAATAGAAATTGAAGCCAGTACCCTGCAGGAGTAGTGGAATATTTTGTTGCTCCCAGTTGGACTTCCTACCCAGTGCCTTCTTCCAATGAGAATGGAGCAAAGGTAAAGCATGGCTGCCGATAAACTGATAAAGAATGCCATACTTGAAAGGCTGATTATACCACGACTAAAGTCTAAAAAACTGGATGAGAGCCCCCAGTTTGATTCGGATAATAAGGCTAACGGTGCATTGAAAGCGACTCCAAGAACGAATGCCACAGTTAAATTAGCAGTAAGAAAAGAGGCAACCATTCCAATTGCCAACATGCTTAAACCAACAAACCAATAACCAATGTAGCTCGACAGCAGAAGTCCAAAATCCGGGTTGCCCAGTTCCGAAAGAACAAAGTAGTTCGCAATAATCGAAAAGAAAAGAGAAGCGGTGAAAATAGCCACTGCTCCCAAGTATTTTCCGAAAACAACATCAAAATCACTGCCAGGTAAAGTGAGCAATAATTCATCAGTTCCCTGACGACGTTCATCTGCCCAGATACTCATGGTTATGGCAGGTATGAAACCTAAAAGTATATGAGGAAGAAATTTGTTGAGTTGATCGAGATTCGCTAAATTGGAATCGAAGAATTCCTGGGGCCAAAATGCAGCGAGTCCGCTTGAAAGAAGAAATGCACATATAAAAACATATCCGCTAGGACTCCCGAAATAGGAGGCGAGGTTACGTTTAAATACAGCGATAATTGCTTTTTTATTCATATCAGTAAACAAGAGGTAAAATTAAAAGATTGAAAGCTTAAGCTGCTTCCATTGTTTGACGATTAAACCACGAATCTAGGGATGGTTCGTTTTTCAGATCTTCGGGAGTTCCTTCAAAAATTAATCTTCCCTGATTGATAAGAATAATGCGATCAGCCATCTCAGGAACTTCCTGTAGTATGTGAGTCGAAAGAAGAATGGTTTTACCTAATCCCTTAATTGTTTTTCTGACTTCCAATACTTGATTGGGGTCAAGACCGGCGGTTGGTTCGTCCATAATTAGAACATCAGGTTCATGGAGCAAAACATTGGCCATACCAACCCGTTGGCGAAAACCGCGGGAAAGCTTTCCGATTGGTTTATTCAAAACCGTTCCTATAGCACACTGGTCCACAACCTCATCGATTCTTTTTGATTTCAGATCATTATTCATACTTCGTGCGTCAGCGAAAAAATGAAGTAAGTTTCTGGGGGTCATTTCTTCATAGAGTGGCCCATTTTCAGGAAGATAACCAATCCGGTTCGCAACTTCCTGCCGGTTGCCGGCAACTTCCATTCCGCAGATTTTTGCTGTGCCTGCGGATGGGGCAAGGTAACCGGTGAGCATTTTCATAGTAGTGCTTTTTCCGGCACCATTTGGACCAAGGAAAGCAACAACTTCACCTTCTCGTATGGTGATGTTAAGGTTTTCTACGGCAATGAATTCGCCGTAGTACTTACTGAGACCTTGTGTCTCGATCATTATTTCTGAGGATGAATGGTCTGACATGTTAGGTGTATTTTGTTCAAGCAACCGGGTGGTGCTTAGGTTGAGTTAATATTAGGAAAAGATAGAAAACAGAGTTGTAGCGTTTTCAAAAAAGGTTTTTGTGTAAACGATAGAAAAAATCGCAATTCTGAACATGGGCAAGCAGAAAAACTTTGCAAACCCCTAAAATAAAATTCATGGTTAAGTAATTGTTGTTATGAATCCTTATTCTAACAAGTGTCTTTTAGTTCTATTGGTTTCTTTGTTGGTCAATAGTTATTCTTTCGCGAAAGAATTTAATGAGGAGTCACTATTGAAGGCTATGGAATCTGTGTCTTGGATCGATCCACTGCGTAATCCCTCAGCAGATGGATCAATGATAAGTTGGTTATCCGAAAACCCTTCCCCAGTACCTCTTTTTTATCCTAAATTAGTTCCACTTTTTGATTTTATGGATATGGGGAATTCTAAACTTTATACTCTTGAACAACTTTCCGCTAATCCTAGGCTTGGTCCTCGTCCAGTATTGAGGCAGGGAACAAAGTCATACTTTTCGATAGATAAGCCGGTTAATGAAGATAAAAAAGTGGTATCCTTGGAAAATCGACTGAGGGAATTAGAGGCAAAATTACTTGAGGTTGAGGCCAAGCCCGTTTATCGGCCCGATGACGCAGAGTTGAAAGCTTTTATTTTGGATGGGAAAGAGGGGTTGACTCCTGAACAAAGACTTGAATATCTGAGCAAAGTAATTTCAGAGGCGAAAGGAAAAGCTGATTCTGAGACTGTTGAGCCAGGGCAAATTGTTGTAAATCAAAATCCCTCAATTTTACCAGTTAATGATCTTCCGGAGTTTTTGGGAAACCTTCCAGTTCCCCCTTCACTCTCCTCACTAAATACTGCGAGAAGTTCTGATTCCAAGCCCTTTATTCCTACAGCCTCAAGGTCAGTATTAAAATTTAAGGCCAGTATTAGAACGCCTCAAGGTGCAGAGCGACCTGCACAAGCTTCAGAATTTTATTTAACGACCCAAAATTTGCATGACTTACTGAGCGATTTAAATCTAAACCGTGCTATTGCCGGTGAGGTGCAGTCGGTTGCAGAGCTCTGGGCGCGGGCCGAAAAAGATTCTACGGCAAATCCGGAGATTGCTCTGGGTGTTAAATCAATTCTGTTACAGGCAAAAGTCTCTAAAACCCGAACCGATCCCTTTGGAAAAGCCGAGATCGAAAATGTTTCTCCAGATGATGAATATTATCTTATTGGTTTGGATAAGGACGATCGAACTGGCGTAATTACTATTTGGTCAAAGCATATTGAAGTTTCGCCGGGTGAAAACATTGTTGAATTGACTTCAAACGATGTTATCTATCACGAATAGACATTAACATTTGTAGAGTCTAGTTTAACTAATTCTCGCCAACCTCCCACATTCATTATATTACTGAATTTAATTCTTATGGTATTGCAAAATCAAGAAATCCTTCAACAGGCAGCCGATCAAGCTAGAGGCTTAGCAATCGATGCCGTTCACGCATGTAGTTCCGGGCATCTCGGACTTCCACTTGGTGCCGCTGAAGTCGGAGCCGTGCTTTATGGTCACGATCTGAAAATTGATCCATCCGATGCTAACTGGTTGAATCGTGATCGTTTCGTTCTTTCAGCTGGTCATGGTAGTATGTTTCTTTATAGCTGGTTACACTTGGCAGGTTTTGATCTACCCTTGCAGGAAGTTAAAAATTTTCGAAAACTTCACAGTATAACTCCTGGGCACCCCGAATTTGGAGAGACTCCAGGAGTAGAATCCACCACGGGTCCATTGGGGCAGGGCGTGGGAAATGCGGTTGGGATTGCAATTGCCGCCAAGATGGCTGCCGCTCATTTCAACACAGCTGAGCATGAGATTTTCAATCACCAGGTCGTATGTTTAGCAGGTGATGGATGTTTGCAGGAGGGTGTGGCTGCGGAAGCTGCTTCCTTAGGAGCACATGTTGGCCTGGATAATTTAACGATCGTTTACGATTCCAATGATGTAACCCTTGATGCTATGGCAGACGCCAGCCAGAGTGAAAGTGTTCTGGATCGATTTGCCGCTTATGGGTTCAATGTGATTCGCCTTGAAGATGGGCATGATCTTAATGCAATTGCTGATGCTCTTGCTCAGTCCCGTGCCAATACCAACGGTAAGCCTACTTTTATAGAGTGCAAAACTTTGATTGGGAAAGGAATTCCTGAAGTAGCCGGTACCGCAGCCGGACATGGAGAGGGTGGGGCCAAGTTTTCTGAATCTGCCCGTCAGGGACTGGGGCTTCCTGAAGAAAAGTTTTATGTCTCCGATGAGGTTCGTTCCTACTTTGCATCCCTCAAGGACCAGCGCCAGGCCAGCCGTCAGTCATGGGATCAGACATTTGCCGCCTGGCAATCCGCCAATCCCGAAAAGGCGGCTCTTTTACAAAGTGGCTTGAATCGTGAATTACCTTCCAATTTATTAGATAGCGTACAAGAATTTGCTGAAGATGCAAAAGTGGCCACTCGTGCTGCAGGTTCGCAAATTATTAACGATTTGGCCAAAGCTTTTCCACTTCTTATTAGTGGTTCTGCGGACCTTCATGGATCCACTAAGAATTACCTTAAAGAAATGGGCGATTTCTCGAGCAGTAATAATGCGGGTAGAAATCTCCTTTTTGGTATTCGTGAACATGCCATGGGGGCCATCGTGAATGGCATTGGATATTATGGAATTTTTCGTCCATCCGGTGCCACCTTTGCAGTGTTTGCTGATTACATGCGTGGATCCGTTCGGGTTTCTGCTTTGGCGAATTTGCCCATTTTTCATATTTGGACTCATGATTCAGTGGCAGTCGGAGAGGATGGACCTACCCACCAACCTGTTGAAACTACCAGTGGTTTACGATTGATTCCCAATCTGGATGTAATCCGTCCCGCTGATCCTGAGGAGACGGCAGGTGCATTCTTTGCTTCCCTTGAGCGCATTGATGGACCAACCGGACTTATTTTGACTCGTCAAAATGTTCCCAATCTTTCTCAGATCCCAGTTTCGGAACGTCGTCATGGAGTTCTCAAGGGTGCTTATATTGCCCGTAAAGAAGTGGGGGAATTGGAGTTAATTATTTTGGCTTCCGGAAGTGAGGTTTCCCTTGCTCTGGAAGCGGCTGAAAAGCTTGGACCTACCGTACGCGTAATTTCTATGCCCTGTATGGAACGCTTTGACCGCCAGGACGCCGATTACCGAGAATCCGTTTTACCTAAGAAATTTCGCAGCCGGCTCGCAGTTGAAGCTGGGGTGACTGATATATGGAGAAAATATGTCGGTTTGGATGGTGTGGTTGTGGGAATTGACCGTTTTGGGATTTCCGCTCCCGGAGACATCGTCATGGCTGAACTTGGTATTTCAGTAGAAAATATTGTTAAAAAAGCGGCCTTGGCTGGATTGAACGGATAGTTTTATCCTTCCACGACCCTCGGCACTCATTTTCAGGCTTCCTTGGATTAATCTGAAATATGATTTATCCTTGTCTCAATCTGTGGGCATTACTTCCCTTTGTGTGAGAGGTTGTTTGTGTATTTTTTTTAATATTTATTCTTATTTCTTAGAAAAGCCTTGGCGTCTTCAACTTCAAGGGACTAAACTTCTAAAATGAAGATAAAAAATAAGCTTATAATATTTCTTACCCTTACCATTGTTTTTGGGGTATACCCATTTAGCTCAACTTTTGCACAAAATGAGGGAAAGGAGAAGCTTTCCGAAAAACCTGCTTTCGAAGAAGTTTATAAAAAACTAGATGCACAAGTAAGAACAGCCTTAAAAGAGGATAGAGATAAGGGAATTATCGAACTGGAAAGAGTGGGCCGTCTTCTCTCCAAGGATTACCCAAAAGAATTTATGCCCTATGCCATGCTTTCTGCAGTTACTCAAATGACTCCTGACACTGAGAAGAGTTTGAAAATTCTAAAGGAACTTGCGGCATTGGATGATTCGGATCCTAAGATTGCCCGAATAGTCCAAAAGGCTCAGGGGCAACTCAAGAAGATGGAAGCCTTGGGCAAACCTCTGGATATGAAATTTACCGCAGTGGATGGCCGGGAAGTGGATCTCTCCCAAATGAAAGGAAAAGTAATCCTGATTGATTTCTGGGCCACCTGGTGTGGACCCTGTGTCCGCGAGATACCAAGTGTTAAAAAGACTTACGATGAATTGCATAAGCAGGGCTTCGAGATCATTGGAATATCCATGGATAGTGATAAGAAGAAGCTCGAGAACTTTCTGGCAAAAAACGAAATGCCTTGGCCCCAATTTTTTGACGGAAAAGGCTGGAAGACCAGCCTCGCCCAGGAGCATGGTATAAGCAGTATTCCGGCGATGTGGTTAGTCGATAAAAAGGGCAATCTTGTGGACCAGAACGCCCGTTCCGGTTTGGAGGAAAAGGTTAAAAAATACTTAGCCCTGTAATTTTAAAAGGTTTTTAATATTCAACCACCTAGGGTAGCACTTATTCTTAGAGTCGATTGGTTATATCCTTCGCCACTAATTCGGCGAGTGCCTGTGATCCATGGGCATGGTAGTGTACATCGGCCTTTTTCATCCAGTCCTTCATGTTCTTTTTACTCGGAGTGTA
>Ga0209631_10003564_pt1 | contig 17795 bp, 14 predicted proteins | sample COG_08_FD_184752 | JGI IMG/M metagenome (GOLD analysis project Ga0209631, IMG submission 184752) | Pelagic Microbial community sample from North Sea - COGITO 998_met_08 (SPAdes) (version 2) | ecosystem: Environmental > Aquatic > Marine > Neritic zone/Coastal water | place: Helgoland, sampling...
CAAAAATAAAATCCCATTATGTGCTAAAGAAATTTCACCGGGCTTGGGATTTGTACCTCCACCGACCAAAGCAACATCTGAAACGGTATGATGTGGGCTTCGAAAAGGTCGATTGGTTAATAACCCTTCCTTACTATTTAATGTTCCTGCAACCGAATGAATTTTTGTAGTTTCCAAAGCCTCCTCTAACGATAACGGTGGCAATATGGTGGAGATTCTTTTAGCCAACATAGATTTTCCGGAACCAGGAGGGCCAATCATAATGACGTTATGTCCTCCTGCTGCTGCAATTTCTAATGCTCTCTTGACGTTCTCTTGTCCTTTAACATCAACAAAATCGATATCTCCGGTAATTGGTCGCTTCGAAAACTCTTTTTTGGCATCTACCTTTACTCTTTGTAAATTATTTGCACCGTTAAAAAACTCAATGACCTGGATAATATTCTCTGCCCCATAAACATGAAGCCCATCTACAAAAGCTGCCTCTCTAGCATTTTGCTGCGGAAGAATGATTCCTACAAAGCCTTCTTTCTTGGCTTTTACGGCAATTGGTAAAGCTCCTTTTATTGGACGTAGCGCTCCATCAAGCGCCAATTCGCCCATAATTACATACTTACTTACTTCAGTATGATTTTTTATTTGCCCCGAAGCTGCGAGAATACCAATTGCAATTGTGATATCATATGCAGAGCCCTCTTTTTTGATATCGGCAGGGGCCATGTTTATAGTTATTTCCTTTCCTGGAATTCTATATCCATTATTTTTTAATGCTGCAGATATCCGTTGATGACTTTCTTTGACTGCGTTATCAGGAAGTCCTACTAAAAAAAACTTTATTCCATTTCCTATGTTGACTTCTACTGTAATCGTGATAGCTTCGACGCCATAAACAGCACTGCCAAATGTTTTAATTAACATATTATTGATTTTGGGGTTGGTGGCAAAAGTCAAATGTTAGAACGTAATTTTAATACGTTGCTAACTTCCCTTTTAGGATTGCTTCACCGCTATCAACATTATATACTTAACAATCCCATTATATTAGCAGGAGGTCGTGTCAAATTTTATATACATTTGATTAATCGAAAAACAATCACATGAAAAAACTATACATTTTATCTGCTTTGCTGTTTATTAGCTCATCCTTCAGCGCTCAAGAACTTTTTAGCTGTTACGATGAATGGAAAAAAGTGTTTGAAAACAGGGGAGCTGATCCCATTAATGATGGTGATCATGACAAAGTGGTAGTAATTATTAGAACCGAAACGACCACGGACTGCTATACTGCAAAAGTTAACGTAAAAGGAGGAGTTATTATCGGTACAGCTTTATATTTTGATGATGAATCTTATGAAGCTGTTGAATATCAATTTAAAAAAGCCATGCCTTGGAGCATTAATAATGGTATGAGCAGAACACGAATTACTGTTGATGACGAAATGATTACGATAATGTTTACAGATAAAATTAAACCGAAAAAGAAAAAATTAAAATCGGCACCTAAACCGAATTTTGACTTGAATTAATTATTGCTCCTATTTTCCTGAAAGTTTTTATTACATCGGGGAAATGTTTTACATCTAGGAACAGTCATTTTTTGTATTAAGTATTAGAAAATGTTAAACTCTTTATAAATTACTCAAAAGCTATATCTAAACTTTCTTTAAAGGCTTGAATCGCTATATCCAAATACTCTTTGGTGTGTGCTTCAGATATAAATCCTACTTCAAAACCTGAAGGACCAAGATAAACACTCCTTTCCAACAATGCCTTATGCAGTCTTTTAAAATACTGCATACTATCAGCATCAATTTCCGAAGCCTTTCTTATGTCAATATTTTCACTAAATGCCAACCAAAAAATTGAGCCTACGGTATAAATACTGAAATTATAACCTTTTGATTTCGCATAATCTACTACCGCATTTACAAAGTATTCTGTTCTTTCTTTTTGACTTTCAAAGAATCCTTCTTTTAATGTTTCTTTTAATGCAGCATAGCCTGCCATCATGGCGACTGGATTTCCCGACAATGTACCTGCTTGGTAAACGGGTCCATCAGGTGATATTTGACTCATTATTTCTTTACTTCCTGCATAAGCTCCCACCGGTAAACCTCCTCCTATTATTTTTCCGAAGGTGATAATATCTGGTTGAATATCATATAACCCTGCGGCTCCTTCAAAGCCAACTCTGAATCCAGAAATAACCTCATCAAAAAACAACAGCACATTCTGTTCCGTACAAACTTTTCGTAAGAAATATAAAAATTGAGGATCTTGGATTAGCAGGCCGTTATTGGCAGGAATTGGCTCAATAATAATACAGGCTATTTCATCTTTGTAATTCTGCAAACATGTTTTAACAGCATCCTCGTCGTTCAATGGAAGCACAATAGTTTCTTGGGCAAATGCTTCAGGAACTCCAGCTGAAGTTGTAACGCCCAATGTTGCTAAACCAGAACCTGCTTTTACCAAAAGTGAATCTGCATGTCCGTGGTAACACCCGTCAAATTTGATTATTTTACTTCTTCCGGTAAACCCCCTAGCCATTCTTATTGCAGACATAGTTGCTTCCGTTCCTGAACTAACAAAACGAATTTTTTCAATGTATTTATGATTGGAAAGAATCAATCCTCCCAGCAAGTTCTCTGCTAAAGTAGGAGTCCCAAAAGATGTTCCGTTATCAACTGCTTCCATAATAGCATTTCTAACAGAAACATTATTATGTCCTAGAATTAAAGGACCCCATGAACAACAAAAGTCAATGTACTTATTTCCATCTTGATCCCATATTTGGCAGCCAGCTCCTTTTTTCATAAATAAAGGTACTCCTTCCACAGCCTTAAATGCTCTTACCGGAGAGTTAACTCCTCCTGGAAATAATTCTTTGGCTTCTTTAAATAATTGTTCTGAAATAACTGTGCTCATCTACTAGAATTTAAATTCCTCTTATTCAATTTTACTTTATATTTGTACAAAATTAAATCATTTTAAAGGGAATTATATGAATTATACGAATTCTTTAGAATTTGCACAGAAAATGGATCAAGAAGATCCTTTGAAATCCTTTAGAGAAAAGTTTTACTTCCCTACTTTTACAAAAAAGCCTGTAGTTTATTTTACAGGAAATTCCCTTGGACTGCAACCTAAGTCTGTAAAAGATTACATTAATGTGGAGCTGGAAGATTGGTCAAAATGGGGAGTTGAAGGTCATTTTTACGCAAATAACCCTTGGAAAGATTATCATGAAATTTTTACAAATAAGGTAGCACGTTTAGTTGGTGCATTACCAAAGGAAGTAGCGGTTACACATAGTTTGACAACGAACTTGCACCTATTAATGGCTTCGTTTTATCAACCCAATGAAAAACGTTACAAAATTATCTGCGAAGCTAAAGCTTTTCCGAGTGATCAATATGCTTTAGAATCTCAAGCAAAACTGCACGGCTTAAACCCTGATGACGTAATTATCGAGATTGAAGCTAGAAAAGGAGAACATACCCTTCGTTTGGAAGATGTATTAAATGTAATTGACGAACACAAAGACAGCCTAGCACTCATTATGATTGGTGGGGTAAATTACTATACAGGCCAGGTTTTCGATATGAAAACAATCACTGAAGCAGGACATAAAGCTGGTGCAATTGTAGGTTGGGATTTAGCACATGCTGCTGGAAATTTAAAACTGGAATTGCACGATTGGGATGTAGATTTTGCCACATGGTGTAGTTATAAATACTTAAACTCAAGTCCTGGCGGAGTAAGTGGTTTATTCGTTAATGAACGTCACGTTGAGAATACAGATTTAATTAGGCTTGCTGGCTGGTGGGGTCACGATAAAGAAAATCGCTTTTTAATGGAGAAAGGATTTCGTCCAATGAAAACAGCGGAGTCTTGGCAACTTAGCAACGCGCCTATTATAGGAATGGCTGCTCATAATGCTTCTTTGGATTTATTTGATGAAGTGGGAATGGTTGCTCTTTGCGAAAAAAGAGACAAACTAACTGGCTACTTGGAGTATGTTATTGATGAAATATCAAATAATAATGAAAATGTGACATTTGAAATAATCACTCCGAGAGATAAAAATCAACGCGGTGCGCAATTATCAATTTTAGCACATGGTCAGGGAAAATCACTTTTTGATAAACTATCAGAGGAAGGTGTAGTGGCAGATTGGCGAGAGCCAAATGTAATTAGAATTGCTCCTGCACCTATGTACAATAATTTTGAAGATGTATTTCGATTTGGCGAAATTTTAGAAGCTGCTATTCAAAAAGCATGAACAAATTACCACAACTTGCTATATCAAAAAACGAAATGTTGGAGCTCAGTTTTCAAGCTATACTTATTTTGGTGGTAGGCATTGTCTTATGGAGAGTTATGGCAGTTATCTCAAAGCTTAAATCAAAGCCCAAAAGGAATGGTTATTTTGATACAAAATATACAAAAAAATGGAAAAAAAAGTAATTATTATTGGTGCAGGACTCGTAGGTTCATTATGGGCAGTTTATCTTTCTAGAGCTGGTTATTCGGTAACCATCTACGAGAGAAGGTCAGATATTCGAAAAGCAGATATCTCTGCAGGTAAATCTATCAACTTAGCTCTTTCTACCAGAGGTTGGAAAGCGCTAGACGCAGTTGGCGTTGGTGATGAAATTCGAAAAATTGCCATTCCGATGTATGGAAGAATTATGCACGATACAAAGGGGAATTTGACGCATCAGCCATATGGAAAAGAAGGCCAAGCTATCTTCTCGGTATCACGTGGAGGAGTTAACGCAAAAATGATGGATATTGCAGAAAAATATGGTAAAGCAGAAATTCATTACCATGAAGAATGCATAGATGTTGACCTTAAAAAAGGTATCGTTTATTTAAAAAATTCAGAAACAGGTAAATTATCTGAAGATAAAGCGGATGTAGTTTTTGCTGCTGACGGGGCATTCTCTGCAGTACGATACAATGCGATGCAAAAAAGTACGCGCTTTAATTACAGTCAGCATTTTATTGCAGATGGATACAGAGAAATCCTTTTACCTGCTGATTCGAATGGAGATTATCAATTAGATAAAAGCTCCCTCCACATATGGCCAAGAGGAAGATTTATGCTTATCGGTTTACCAAATGAAGACGGTTCTTTCACTTGCACTTTATTTATGCCTTTTGAAGGAGAAAAAAATGCATTTGACAATCTCGACTCAAAAGAAAAGATTAATGATTTCTTCAAATCTACTTTTCGTGATTTTTATGACATGATGCCTAACATAGCTGATGCTTGGGGAGATCACCCTCTATCATCTTTAGCAATTATGCGATGTAAACCATGGGCAATAGGAAAAACAGCTTTAATGGGCGATTCTGCCCATGCAACAGTACCATTTTATGGGCAAGGTATGAATTCAGGTTTTGAGGATTGTACCGTTTTATCCGATCTCATGAAAAAACACAATGAAAACTGGGACTTAGTTTTTGAAGAATACAACGAAACACGAAAAGCTGATGGGGATGCGCTTCAAGACTTATCCGTTCATAACTATCATGTGATGCGCGACTATGTAGCAGATCCAGAATTTTTATTGCAAAAGAAAATCGAGGGACACTTCTCTGAAAATCACCCTGAAAAATGGATGCCTCTTTACAGCCAAGTTTCTTTCAGTAATATTCCATATTCAGAAGCCTGGCAAGTAGGACAAAAACAAGATGCCATCATGAAAAAGGTAATGGGGAGTTTTTCTAATATAGAAGATGTATGGGACTCAAAAGAAGTTGCAGATAAAATATTAGATCTTATGTAAGCGAGTTCTAAACACAACAGAATGGATAAAATGTTCGGCTTTATTATTGATTGATTCGCTAATATTGCGAAATTGCTTTACCAATACTAAAAAATGAACCTTCGGAGAATTATACCTTTTTTATTTGCATTACTATTTACCCTTCCGGTGTTTGGTCAATATATATCAAACAGGAAAAACCGAGATTTAGTTGATTTTAAGCAATATAAATATGGAGGATGGATGATTAGCCCTGGACTAACCTACATGTATCCTTCTCGGGTTAAGTACCTCAATGACAGCACTAAAAAAGATGATAATGTAAACCCAAACGGAAGAATTGCGCTTTATCTCGAAGCCGGTCGTTACCAAATATTTTATAATGGAGGAAGAATCCTAAACTACATGGATTATAGCCTTGCCTATAAAAGATTAAGTGGAACGGAAAAATACAGAGGTAATGAGCGTGAAACCAAAGCTATATTCAAGCAAAACTTTTTACTTGCTAACTTTAACGTAAATAATATTATTCAATTAACAGATTATACATTTATACAAAACAGTATTGGAGTCAATATTGATTGGAAATTTGCAGAAAAGTATGAGACCAATGGATCGCAATATGCCGTTAACAATACCGGCGCTTTTATTTTATCGCTGCATTACAAGTTAGGTTATGGAATTAAAGTAACCGATCAGCTATTTATTATCCCTACTTTAGAGACGCCTATTTTTAATGGGCTAAAATGGGAAAATGGAAAGTCAACATATGGAATTTTTAGTAGTAGATACAGGCCTATTATTTTTAGTGTCCGTTTTGCTTGGTTAAGAATCCCAAGTAGAGGAGATTGCCCGCCAGTCTATGGTCCTGATGGAGATGCTGACAAGCAGCAGCAGCATATGATGGGTCAATAATATTATATATGAAAAGTAAAACTCCTAAAGATTCTTTAACGATTCAAACCAATTTGGTTATGCCAAATGACACCAATCAAATGCATACACTTTTTGGAGGTAAATTATTGGCTTGGATGGATGAAGTTGCTAGTATATGTGCATTTAGGCATTGTAATAACGTTGCCGTAACTGCTTCGATAAATAATGTGTCGTTTGATTTACCTATATTAAATGGAGCTTATGTTACGCTAGAAGCAAAAGTATCGCGCGCTTTTAAATCGTCTATGGAAATATTTGTAGATGTCTTTGTTGAGTCGAGGGATGGTAAAAAAGAAAAATGTAACGAAGCAATTTTAACTTTTGTTGCTATTGACGAGCATAAAAGACCTATGGTGGTTCCAGAATTATCCCCTGAAACAAAACAGGAAAAACAGCGATATACTTCCGCTCTTAGAAGAAGACAGTTAAGCCTTGTATTAGCTGGTAAAATGGACGCAAAAGAGGCTACTGAATTAAAATCGCTATTTTTAGGAGAATAAAATACTACTATGAAAGCAGAAAACTGCATCGATATTTTTGAAAAAGCAATTAATAATTATCACATAGCTGATGATGTTTATCAATCTTTTAACAATCCTTTTGAAAGTGGAACTATAGAAAATACAATGTACCAAAAAAGCTGGATTGATACGGTTCAATGGCATTACGAGGACATTATTCGGGACCCTAATATTCAGGCAGATGAAGGAATGGTTATGAAGCGTAAGATTGACAAATCTAACCAGCACAGAACGGATGTTGTTGAACAACTCGATGATTATTATATCTCTCTTTTTAAAGATGTTGTGACAAATTCTGCTGCAAAACTAAATACAGAAAGTCCTGGCTGGGTAGTAGATAGAATTTCTATTCTTTGCTTGAAAATTTACCACATGCAGGAGCAAGTTGATAGAACCGATGCAGACAACAAGCACAAACAGCAATGTTTAAATAAACTAAACGTTTTGTTAGAACAGAAAGAAGATATTTCTAAATCTTTTAATGACTTATTGGATGAAATCCAAAAGGGAGAGAAACAGATTAAAGTTTACCGTCAAATGAAAATGTATAACGACGATACATTAAACCCTGTCCTCTATAAGAAGTAAAGTTAACGTCCAACATCCAAATGAGCAAAAAAATACTCGTTATACGATTTTCTGCCATGGGCGATGTTGCATTATCCGCGCCTGTAATTTCAAGTGTGCTCGAACAGCATCCTACTCTTGAAATAGTTTTTCTTTCTCGCCAACTTTTTAGACCTTTCTTTCAGGAAAATGATCGGTTAACATTTGTTGGAGCGGATTTAAAAGGCAAACATAAAGGTGTTTTTGGGTTAAAAAAATTACAAAAAGAATTAGTCAAAAAACATAATTTTGACGCAGTAGTCGATTTACACGATGTTTTAAGAACAAAAATTTTGCGTTTTTATTTTAAAACTCTTGGAATACGCTGCCACTCAATCAACAAAGGAAGAGGAGAAAAAAAGGGTTTAATTAATGGAAGTGTCCCATTTAAAAAACTAAAACACACAACACAAAGATATCTAGACGTTTTTGAAAAGGCGAACGTTACATCAACTCTAAATAGCGGTCCTTGGGTAGCTCCTGTTATTTCTGATACTACCCATGATTTTTTAAAATTTAATAATTGTGAAATTAAAAATAATTCCTGGATTGGTATAGCGCCATTTGCAGCACACAGAAGCAAAGAGTGGCCAATTGAAAAAATGAAAAATGTTATCTATCAGCTTATTAGCACTGGCAAAACCGTGTTCTTATTTGGAGGTGGTCAAAACGAAATTAAAAAATTAGAATCCATTAAAAACGAATTTCCAAAAAGCATTTTAGTTGCTGGACAATTAAAATTAGATGAGGAATTAGCACTAATTTCAAAATTAGACCTCATGGTTGCAATGGATAGTTCGAATATGCACTTATCCGCAATTGCAGGAACCCGTGTTTTATCAATTTGGGGGGCAACTCACCATTATCTTGGTTTTGGGCCATTAAACAATGAGCATAACATCATAGAAGTTTCAAAAGAAAAGCTTCCTTGCAGACCTTGTTCAATCTTCGGCAAACTAAAGTCAAAAAAGGATGAAGAATGTGCTCAAAAAGCAATGGAATTGATTTCGGAAGAAATGGTTTTAACTAAAATAGCAACAGTATCGGATACAACATAGCTTGTTAAATTTATCCCTCTTTTTGCGGGGTGATAGCAGTTGTATTTCATTTTGCCAATTCTACAAAACCATATAACAAAGAAAACCCTCATTAACGATGTTAATGAGGGTTAAATACCTAATTCCTGAAAATTAATCTTCAGTTAAATCGAAAGTATAACTTTCCATAATTTGGTTGCAAAGTAATTTCTTGCAGGCTTCATCTACTTTCGTTTCGGCTGTTGCTTTATCAGCAGCATCGACTTTCAGTGTAATGTGTTTTCCAATACGGACGTTTGTAATTTCACTTAAATCAAGGTTTCCCATGTTTTGTGAAACTGCTTTTCCTTGAGGATCCAACAACCCTGCTAATGGCATAATATCTATTTCAGCTTTGAAGTTCATTCTGTTTCTTTTTGAAGAGATTATTTATTATCGATAAAATAATGTACAAAAGTATAATAATTGGAATAGAAACAAACACTGAACTTATTAACAAACTCAGTGAAATTACAACCAAGCAGAGTGCCATGAAAACAAAGCGTATTTCATTCCCTTTCCACCCAAATGATTTAAATTTTAATGCAACCATTTCTATTGGGGCGTTCAGGAGATAACTAAACAGAAAAATTGTTATTATAATGCTGTACTTAAAGGTTTCAGAGATACTCAATGAATCAGTTATGAATGGGTTTGAAACATAATTTCTGTTCATATGAGTTAAAACTGCTGGGTAATCCCAACCAAAACTCTCAAAGATAAAGACCAGTGGTATAAATACAAAAAACAATGCATTCGCTGGAGTAGGTAATCCAATAAATTTATTCGATTGATTTGAATCCAGATTAAATTTAGCTAGACGAACGGCCGAAAGCAACGGAATGACAAATGAGATATAAGGAATATATGAATCTTCAATAAATGAAGATAAAAACGAATACATTACAACTCCCGGGGCAACTCCAAAAGTTACCATATCAGCAAAAGAATCTAACTGCTTACCGAGGTCGCCTTGTACTTTTAACAACCGAGCTACAAAACCATCAAAAAAATCGAAAAAAGCCCCTATTATAACAAAGAGCCCAGCTAGATAGTAATGTTCGGAGAAACCTACTTTAATAGCTAGCATGCCGCAAAACAAGTTAGCCAATGTTAGTATATTTGGTATATGTTTTTTGATAGCCATTACTATACAAAAGTAACATTTACCTTTTAACTAATAATAGGAATATTGATTTCAGCCCACGTATCAGACAATTTATACGTCATTAACGAGTTATTAGTCAAGAAAATTAGTCTGTATTATTGCTATTTGTATCTTTATAACCTTAACACTTTCAGAAAAAATGAACAAATCGATTAACATAATACTATTGTTATTAGTTCAATTGCCGTTTCTTGCTCAAGATGACGACATAACACCAAAATATAGTAATGAATTTTTAAATATAGGGGTAGGTGCTCGGGCTCTAGGAATGTCAAACTCTGTCATAGCTTCTACGGATGATGTTACTTCAGGCTATTGGAATCCGACTGGATTATTAAATATAGATAGTGATTTACAAATTGGATTAATGCATTCGGAATATTTTGCTGGTATCGCAAAATACGATTATGCTGCTGTCGCAAAGAAAATTAATGATACGAGTGCAATGTCATTTTCATTTATTCGATTTGGAGTCGACAACATCCCCAATACTACAGAGTTAATTGATGCTCAAGGAAATATTAACTATGATAGAATAAGCTACTTTTCTGCAGCAGACATGGCCTTCATATTTTCTTATGCCAGAAAAATTAATGATAAACTGGATATAGGAGGAAGTGGAAAAATCATTCATCGAAAAGTGGGAGATTTTGCTAAGTCATGGGGCTTTGGAATTGATTTTGCAGCAACTTATCAATTAGGAAATTGGAAAATAGCTGCTCTTACCAGAGACGTAACCACAACATTTAATGCTTGGAGTTTTTCTTTGACAGACCAAATGATAGAAACTTTCGATAGAACGGATAATGAAATTCCAGAAAATGGATTAGAAATAACAATGCCTCGCATAATTCTTGCCGGTATGCGCCAATGGAAAATAGGAAAGAGTTTTACATATTTAGCTGAGCTAGATGCAGATTTCACTACAGATGGAAAAAGAAATGTATTAATTGCACGAGACCCAATATCTATCGATCCACATTTTGGAATGGAATTAGGGTTTAAAAACATTGTTTTTGTCAGAGCCGGCCTGGGAAACCTTCAAAAAGTTACTGAAATAACAGGTAAAGAAGTAATGACAATACAGCCAAATATTGGTATAGGTGTTAAATTAAAGGGGATTTCATTGGATTATGCCCTAACTGACATTGGAGATGCTTCTGTTGCATTATACAGCAATGTATTTTCATTAAGATTTAACTTAAATAAAAACAACTAATTTGAAAATATTCTGCCTATTCATACTGTTACTTCTTGTAAACGTTACCAAAGCACAGACCTATGGAAATGAATGGATCGAATATTCGCAACAATATTTTCACTTTCCAATTTATAATACAGGCATTCATAGAATAAACTATGCCGATTTAAACACCTCGTTAAGCAATAACGGAGTTCTAATCTCCAACATTAATACCGATAATTTTCAAATTTTCGGTAGAGAAAGTCAAGTCTTCATAGATGTTGTTGATGGTGGAGACAACACCATGGATCCAGGTGATTATATTGAGTTTTATGCAGAGAAAAATGATGGCTGGTTAGATGGCAAACTTTATGATTCTGCGCAAGCGCAACCAGACCAATATTACAGTCTTTTCAATGACACACTACAATATTATTTTACCTGGAACAATACAGGAGGTAACAAACGGATTTATCAAGAAACGGTCGTGAACTATGCCGCATATACATCCATTGATTACTGCTGGAAAAAGAATTATGTGAACTATTCTGATCAATATAACGAAGGGCCAAAATATCAGGATGTTTCGAGCCCTGTTTATTCCCTAGGAGAGGGCTATGCAAGTTATCCATATACTAAAGGAGGATCAAATAACACGGCAATACCAACACAAAATGCATATACGGGTTTTGGGGCACCCAATTCAGTTATTACGGCAATTTCCATGGGAGCTTCTGCTTCGGCATCTTCTCATATAAATAATCACAACCATGCTTTACAAATTAAGTATGGTAGTGATAATACTATAATTTTTGACACTACTTATATTGGCTATCAACTAATAAATAAAAGGATAGAAATTCCAACTACAACAATCGAGAGTCCAACTACTTCTGTAATACACAGTAGCTATGGTATTGCTCAAACCAGTGACAAACAACATGTTTCTTCAGTGGCAATCAATTACCCGCATACCATGGACTTTGAAAATACTAATTATTTTAGGTTTGCTGTTCCATTTAATAACCTAGCACTTAAGTCTCGCTTGTCTATCTCCAATTTTAACGGCGCTAACCCTAAGTTATATGTGCTAAATGCGGAGCCGGTAAGATCTATTCCCGTTAGTAATGATGCAGGGATTTGGGAGGCCTTGCTTCCTAACTTAATTAACAATGATAGTGCACAATGTTTATTAGTCGATTCAATTAATTATAATACCGTTTCTAACTTATCCATAGTCGCGGGCAATGGTTATTTCAGAGATTTTAGTCAGATAATGCCGAATGATGCATATATCATTGTTACAAACAAAAAACTCTATAACGGAGCTTTTAACTATGCCAGCTATAGAGGCGGAATAGGTGGGGCACATGACACAGTACTCGTTAATGTAGAAGAACTGTATCATCAATTTGGAGGAGGTATCTTTAAAAACCCTCTGGGAATTAGGCGTTTTTGCAATTTTGCAATAAATACATGGCCAACCTATCCAAGTCATTTGTTTTTAATTGGCAAATCCATCAGGGACGTTACCGAAGTTAATTCTTTGGGATCAAGAAAGTCGAATAGTGCATACCAGGCTAACTTAGTACCGTCCTTTGGATATCCATCATCTGACAATCATTTTACTTTTTCTCTTGGGACCAGTGGCAATTCATATGCCATACCAACAGGCAGATATAGTGCAATGGAAAACTCCTCGGTAAATGACTACCTGAATAAAGTAATCGAATACGAAGATCAGCAAGACCCATTTAGCGTATATGATATCCCAAATAAAGAATGGCAGAAAGAAGTCCTTCATTTTGGCGGAGGTGGATATCCGTCAGAAGTAAATTTAATGAACTACCATTTGTCTCAGTTTGAACAAACCATAGAAGACACTTTGTTTGGTGGAAATGTTTCTTTCTATTCCCAAGGAACTGGAGCTTCTTTAAATACTGATGATTTTTTTGAAGTTCAGCAAAAACTTCAAGAAGGGGTTTCCTTAATTACCTTTTTTTCACATGCTACCAGTAGTGGTGGTTTTGGACAAAATATCGACGCACCAAACAATTGGGGTAATAATGGCAAATACCCTATGGTTATTGGCCTGGGTTGTTACACAGGAGATGTTCACCAACCAGGAGGAAACAGCTATTCAGAGAATCTTGTAAATCCAGTTGGTCAAGGAGCTATTTCTTTTTTATCAACCGTTAAACTTGGAAATGTAACAGAGATAGCTAGGTACACCAATATCTGTTACTACCAAATGGGTAAAAAAAATTACGGGCGTGATATTGGGTATTGTATGAAGTCGACTGCAGATTCTTTAACACTTGTTCTAAGCCCTAATATCTTATTTCATAGTAACACTATAGGAATGGCTCTGCAAGGTGATCCTGGATTAAAATTAAATACACATTTAGCGCCAGAAATAGTTCTTTCAACAGACCGCATATGGACCTCTCCATCAACAATTGATTTATCTGTTGACACTTTCGAATTGAACATTGTTCTGACCAATATAGGGAGTGCCTTTGTTGATACTTTTGATTTATCAGTACAGCGTTTTTTCCCTAATGGAAATGACTCCACATTTTTTATTCGAGTTCCCGGACTTTTATTTAGGGATACTATTCGTTATAAAATGGCAAGTGATCATTCTATTGCAGTTGGACTAAACAATTTTACAATTAAAGCTGATTTACCTTTCTCTATTATAGGTGAGCATTTTGATGAAACAACAAACAATGAAATTTCCTTTTCTACGTATATTTCTTCAAATGATTTGATGCCAATTTGGCCTTATGAATATGCAATAATCCCATCGGACACTATCACATGTAAAGCTTCAACAATTAATCCATTTGCCCCAAACAATCAATATGTTTTTGAAATTGATACCACCGACTTATTTAATTCTCCATTTAAAAAACACCAATATATTATTAGCGCAGGGGGAATAGTTGAAGCAAGTCCCAATGATTGGATAAACAGCACTTCTTTAATCAATGATCCAATTATCCTTGCAGACAGTACGGTGTATTTTTGGAGGTGTTCTCCTGATAGTTCCACCAAGTCATGGCATGAAAGTTCGTTTCAATATATTTCCGACAAATGGGGCTGGGGGCAATCTCATTTCTTTCAATTTAAAAATAATAACTATACAAACCTTTTGTATAATAGACCAACAAGAACTTTTGATTTCCAACCTTCAGTTTCTCAAGTGTCTTGCAACAACTTTGTTAACAATAACTATCCCAGCAGTGGCTATTCAGGAACAGCCTGGTATTTAGCTGGAGCACAAGCAGAGTATGGAGGTTATTCGATACTTCCCGCTATTCATGTTGCTGTAATTGATCCTATTACATTAAAACAATGGGGAACACCAAACTATGCTAACGGAAACCCAATAAACACTCAGCATTGCTATGGACAATTTAACGGGCATCCTGCGCTTTGCCCCGGAACAAACGACTGGAAGGGAAGGTCAGAAAATATGTTTATTTTCCAAATGTATGATAGTGTTCAAATGGACTCATTAGTTAGCATGTTGAATAATAAAATTCCCGACGAATATTATATTTTAGCATACACCTATATTCCCGACACCTATACAAACCCAACAAACTTATATGCTTCTTGGCCTTCATCATTATTCACGGCATTTCAAAATTTAGGAGCGACTTCATTTACTCCGGGTATGCCAGATGATGGATTTATCTTTTTCGTGCAAAAAGGAAATATTGGATCAGTTCAAGAGATTCATTCTGAAAATACTTTATCTGGTTTGGCCGGAGATGCAGAGGAATTATTGACTTTTGAAACTTTTATAGAAGGGTCAAGCACTTCTGGATTAGCACAATCAGAACTTGCAGGACCTTCATTGCGTTGGAATACTCTTTATTGGGCACAAAACCCGCAAGAATCGTCTACAACTGACACTACTCGCCTACTAGTTTACGGAGTCGACAATTTCGGCAACGAAACATTGCAGGTTGATACGTTAATGACTACTTATGATTCTATTAACAACCTGAACACAATTATTGATGCTGTAAATTTTCCATATCTTAGATTAAGCGCTTTAACTGCAGACTATCTAGCAACTACACCTGCACAATTTAATAGATGGCAAGTAACCTATGAACCCGCTCCAGAATGTGCTATTAACCCTAAAAAAGGGACTTATTTTTCGTTCTCCGAAAACGACATACAAGAAGGGGATTCTATTAAGTATGCTGTTGCAATAGAAAACATTAGTGCATTTGACATGGACAGCCTTTTGGTACATTATTGGGTAGAAGACGTAAATCATGTGAAAAACTATATATCATATGCTAGGCAGGATTCATTAAAAAGTGGAGACATTATAATTGATACAATAAGTGTTTCTACCAAGGGTTATTTGGGAGATAATTCTATTTGGGTAGCAGCTAATCCGAAAATTGATGGAACACAGCAAGACCAATTCGAGCAGTTTTATTTTAATAACTTTGCTGAAAAAACGTTTTCCGTGGCAAAGGATAATACAAACCCCATTTTGGATGTAACATTTGATGGTATACACATTTTGGACGAAGACATTGTAAGCCCAATGCCATTAATTTCTATAACCCTGGATGATGAAAATGAATTTTTACTTTTAAATGAAGATATTGACACGAGTCTTTTTAACATTCAACTTCTTCATCCAAATTCAAATACTCCTGAACAATTATTTTTCTCCAACACTGGAGAAAGTGGTTACTTAATGTGGGAACCAGCTATTGATGATAAAAATTTATTTAAAATAGAATACAACCCAACATTTATAGAAGATGGAATATATACTTTGATCGTTCAAGCAAGAGATAAGTCGAATAACTATTCTGGTGATTTCTCTTACGAAATTAGTTTTGAAGTAATTACTGCATCGACAATTACGCACTTATTTAATTACCCTAACCCATTCAGTACAAAAACACATTTTGTATTTACATTAACTGGAAGCGAGATGCCCGATCAAATGTTGATTCAAATAATGACAGTAACAGGAAAGGTGGTGAGAGAAATATCCATGGACGAAATTGGACCGCTTCATATTGGTAAAAACAAAACTGATTTCTTTTGGGATGGCCGCGACCAGTTCGGAGACCAACTTGCCAATGGAGTTTACCTGTATCGTTCAATCGTCAAAATAAATGGGAAAAATATTGATCACCGCGAAACCTCAGCAGATTCGAAAAGCTTTAAAAAAGATTTTGGGAAAATGTATTTAATGCGTTAGGCTCCAAATCTATTCTTAAGGCTTAAGAAAAAGCTCTCATAATATATTTTAAATGTTTTCGCTTCGTTCATTTATAAAAACGAATGTACTGATTTTAAAAAACTTTCCGTTCTTTGTGTAAATGCTAATTGATACACATACCCATTTATATAGTTCCAAATTTGATGAGGACAGAGATGCCGTGATTCAAGATTGCTTGAATAATAATATTTTAAAATTACTCCTACCCAACATTGACTCTGAATACACTGAAAGTATGCTATCTCTTGCTAAAAAGCACCCAACTGTTTGCTATCCTATGATGGGGATACATCCATGTTCAATACAATCCGACACTTATGAAAGCGAATTGAGCCATGCTAAAGAGTGGTTAGATAAAGAGAAATTCATTGCTGTTGGAGAAATTGGCATCGACTTATATTGGGATAAATCCACTTTAGAAATACAACAATTTGCTTTTCGCGAACAAATTAGCTGGGCCAAGGAAAAAAAATTGCCTATTGTAATTCACGCAAGAGATTCCTTTGATGAGATTTTTGAAATTGTAGATGACATGAATGACGAAACCCTAACAGGTATCTTTCATTGTTTTACAGGAAATCAAAAACAAGCTCAACACATTGTTGATTATGGTGGTTTTAAAATGGGTGTTGGAGGAGTTGTTACATTTAAAAATTCTGGATTAAACCAAGTAGTTAATCAATTTGATTTAAATCATTTTGTTTTGGAAACAGACTCTCCCTATTTAGCACCAGCCCCATATCGCGGAAAGAGAAACGAAAGTCCTTATTTGACGTTAATTGGTGAAAAAATGGCCGACATTTACGGTTGTTCCCTTCAGGAAATTGCTGAAGCAACAACCAAAAATGCTTTAGATATATTTAATTTAGATTAATGACTCATTTCATAAAATGCCTATTTCTTGCATTATCGATATTCTTTTTGAATAACAAATCAAGCGCTCAATTATCGGATAAGGCGCAAATTAGTCTTTTGACGTGTGCAGAAGGGGAGGATATTTATTCCTTATTTGGTCACAGTGCTATCCGTGTTAATGATCCATTAAATAATATTGACAATTGCTACAATTGGGGAATGTTTGAATTTGATTCGGATGAAATTGTATTCGCAACAAAATTTACGAAAGGAAGGCTCAAATATTATATGGACGAGCAAGGTTTTAGGTACTTTATGATGGAGTATGACTATTTTCAAAGAACAGTAAAAGAGCAGGTCTTAAATTTAACACACGAGCAAAAAAATAATCTGTGGAAAGC
>Ga0209631_10003566_pt1 | contig 17789 bp, 26 predicted proteins | sample COG_08_FD_184752 | JGI IMG/M metagenome (GOLD analysis project Ga0209631, IMG submission 184752) | Pelagic Microbial community sample from North Sea - COGITO 998_met_08 (SPAdes) (version 2) | ecosystem: Environmental > Aquatic > Marine > Neritic zone/Coastal water | place: Helgoland, sampling...
CATGAATGTTAGCGTATAAACCTTTTCTCATTATACTTTCTTTGCTAATTTTTTATTTATTTTTTTTTGAACTGACTCAGGTAACTTAGAAAATCCTTTGTATTGTTTTTTCTTAGCTACTGGTTTCTTTTTCATATTAGTTTTTTTCATTCCGTACATTATGAGTAACTCCTATATTGTTTAACTTTTTTTGCAATGTTCTTCGGTTGTTTCACAAACTGCTTTCCCCTCTTTGTTCCTTGGCGTTTGGCTCTTGTCGTTGCCGCATACTCCGCAGATGATAGACTCTTGATAGCTTTCGTTGGCAAGTACCTTTCCCCAGTCTCCGAAGACTTCTTGCCCGACTTGGTTCTCCATTTTTGTTTTCCCCATGCTTTTAAACTCCTTTGACTTTTTGCTAATGCCATTATGATGTGTAACCTCCGCCTGCTTTTTTATATGCCTTAGCTAATGCTTGGGCTTTTCTTGCAGACCATTTACCTGCACCTGTTCCATGAGATGCTTGTGATTTAATTCTACTAAAGATTTTTTTTCTCATAGTAGGTTTTGTGTAATTTCCTGCTTTATTTACTGCCATCTTTTTTTATCTCCTTATATTCATAGTCATAACTTCCTTCTTGTACTTCATCAGTAATCCATTTAGAAGTATCTTCCACTGACCATATCCTTGTATTAACTAATCTATGTATAAGGGGTTTTGAAGGATCTGCTGCCATAGATGGGTCAAAGATCCTTAGTCTATTGTTGGGTTGGATTGCGTAATTACCATTGTCTAATTCAATAACATGACCACATTTATGTTGATCAGGTTTTTCTGAATAGCCAAAGTCTAATTCATTGTAATCTCCAGCAGACCAATCAATTGTAAATAAATACTTACCCTCTACTTGTTTTTTTCTTCTTGTGGTATATAGCATTTTACAACCATCTAGCTGGTAAAATTTTGTAACACTTACATTATAACTAAACGAGTCCCATAACATAAGTTCATTTAAAGGCATCTCAGGTGTATCAGGTTTTTTACAAAATGCTGATATAGGTGCTCTCCACCATATGCCACCATCTGTCATCATATAATGAAACAGAGGAACTTGTTTTGGTATTGAACTAAAACCAAATACAGCACACTCAAAATATTTATCGTGTGAATCTTTTTGATCTCTTAAATAATTACCACGAACATAGCATTCTATGGGTGGTATATTGGCATTTAAATACATTAACTATCCTCCTAAAGGATTTTTAGATTCAACTTTTATTTCTTTTATTATAGCTTTAAGGAGTTGTATTTCAGTTTTTAATACCTCAATATTAGTTTTATTTTTATTTAATTGTTCTGCTATAGGTGTTATATCAACACCCTGTGAACTTTCAATTGCAGATAACTTAGTAGTTATCTCACCGTATTTAATAAACCCACCACCGATTGCAACTACAGCTGCTATAAGTGCAGCAATTGATGCTAGATTGTCTTTTAATTTTCCCATTTCATTCCTCCTAATGCTATTTCTAATTCTTGTCTTGCTGATCTTACACTATTTAATTCTGTTTGATAGATAAATACAGGATCATTTACTTTATAATCTGTTAAATCTACATTAGCATAGATTTTTCTTAGGTCTGCAATTTGCGGACTATCTAAATAAATATCTTGGCTTTTATAAAAGGGTACATTATATGAAGCTAGTGATACTTGATCACCAATCATAGCTTTAGACTTAATAATATTTTTTAATTTTAAATTCTTTGAAACATCTTTAATATTTTTATCTACTTTATCCATTATTCTCTCCATATTTTTGACCACTTGTTTTGCCTTTTGTATTTTTTTTTGTTGTTTATTTTCTTTTGCTGAAACCTTAGATTTTGTAGCCATAGTGCTACTGGATTTCTTTTCTGTAACTGTTTCTTTTTCTTCACTTTCTTTTTTAACCATTGCCATTTTTGAAGGTTCTTCCTTTACAATTTTTTCTTTCATTTCTTTAGGTGCTTCCTCTATAGCTTCCATAAATGTTTTACTCTCTTCTTGAATCATTGTAACCATTTCTTCTTTTAGTGTTTCAATAGGCATCTCTTCCATAATCTGTGCTACCATTGGTGATTCCATTACAATGGCTCCTGTTTCTTTAGATGCTATCTCAAATGTTATACCTTTTTCTATGCTAACTTCTAGTCTTGTACCTTCTTCTAATTTACCTGTAAGTCTAAACTCTTCTTCTATCTTAGATTCTAGCCCTGATATAATATCGTAAATTTCATTTTCTGTAAGTTCTGTTGTATTTAATGCTTCGTTAATGTTTGCAATTTCTTGTGTTGTTAATGGTTCATGGTCATCTATTGGAAAATCTAATAGCAACTCTGCACCTAGTAAGTTAGGTCCTAGATTAGTTGTGTTTGTATTTAAAGATCCATCGTAACCTTCCCAATACCATTCATAACTTGATGCACCTGTACCATTCCAAACTAAATTGTCTTGGAATTGTTTGCTGTTAGCATTGTACCCTGCATCTTCAAGTCTTGTAGTTGTCATTTGTGCTAACGTATTACCTTGTGCATCTTTAATTTTTATATGCAGTTTATAAGTATCCTCTGCGCCTGATGATACACCACAACTATAAGAACTATTGCCATCCTCACAGTTTTGTATTGAAAAATAAGAATTTAATTGTATACCACCATCTAATTTTTTTTGCGTTGATGTATAAGTTGTGCTACCCTCTACTCCATCAATACCTATTAAGGTATCACTTGCACCAACTTTCATCTGATAGCTTGTCTCTAACTCACCACTAAACGCTGTACCACAGGAATTGTTAACTTGTGTTGGACAAGTTATATCAAAACCATTGTGTGTAGAATTATTTCCTAGTGCACCTGTAGACCCAGATTGGACACCATCTAAATTAAAATTATCTCGTGAAGAGGATGTTGTGCCTGCGTTAGGTAATATATTTTCTGTAGTTGCAGTATCATTTTCTGATAAAACATATGGTATAAAGGATATATATAATAAAACTATAATTAACCATTTCATATTATTCTAATATTAATGCCTTTATAGATTGTGATCCATCTATATTTGTTTCTAATTCTGCTTTAGATTTAATACATTTATAATCTATATTTTTTTTGCTTTGTCTAGTAGCTTCTCTTTTACCTTTTAAACATACAGACATAGAAGGTTGTATTCTATGCTCTTTAATATCAGGTCCTACAAACATAAGAAGTGCTACAATTTCTGCTATCATTAATGACCGTTCCCATTTGCAAACTCTCTTTGTTTGTCTTTTAATTTTTCAATATCTCTTAATGCTTTATCTAATTGATCTTTTAAAAATTGTATATTAACTTTGTTTGTCATGTTTTGCTCTTGTGTCTTCTCGAGTTTTTCTGTTGATTTATATAAATCTTCTATTAACATAAATTGTTCTTGATCAATTGGTTTTTGTGTGCTAGCCTCAAGTAAATCTTGTTTCATTAATTGTTCTGATGTCTCCAACGTTATAAGTCTTGTAGTTATCTCACTGTAACTCCATACTCCAGCAGCCACAGCTAGCAATATTGCTATAAGATTTCTTACTGGCATACTAATTGCTGTATTATCTGAGATCTTCATTATTTATAGGTTTTAATTTTTCAATTTTAATTTCGTTTTCTCTATCTACCTTTTCTCTTTTTTTCATACGTTTAACATATGTTTTATAGTCAGGTCTTTCGTGATCGTATTTACTCCATAATGCTAATGCATCTTTACCTATCTTGCCATCAATAGGGCATGGTGTACCTGCTTGTATCATAGATTCAAACACTCTTTCATCTTGACATAAGATTGCAACTGCTGCAACTTTCATACCAAAATCATTTAATATTCTTGATAACTTTAATCTTTCACAATTTTTATCAATAAAATGTTTGCCACCCGTTATACCTAAACCAAATGTTTGTACACCTGCTGATGCACCTGTACTACATACATCTTGTGTCATAGAATTATATGAGGGAGCTGATGCTGTTGGTGGTGCAGATCTTATATTTGAGTTACTTGTACTATTTGTAGTTGTAGCAGAGGAAGACCCTGATTGGTAGGTTGTTGCACCCCCCGTATATCCGCCTTCAATACTTGTGTTAGATCCACTAACATTTGTTTGTGTTTCTGCTGCAAATATATTTGTACTTATTAATAAAGTTGTTAGTATAGTTATAAGGGTTTTCATAATTTTTAAGTGTCATTAGTTTCTACACAAGTAAAATTTATTTGTGTCTTAGTTTGATCTACAGTTTCTCCACCAATCTCATCTAGTATTTTCATAGATCTTAAATAACCTGCAGTTGCACAATCATAGTGACTATGAAATAGGGGAGTCTGTTCTTGGGGTGGTATGCATTCCATAGCAGTTACGCTACAAATTTGTATTACTAACAAAAATTTCACTACTTGTCTAAGCCAGCAGTAAACCAATCAATAAATTTATTCCATTTTTTCTTTATCCAATTTATCATAGTTATCTCCTATTTTTTTCCGTTTCTAAATATTTGTGTACCCTTTATACCAAAGATACTAGCAACTACAAGCACCCATAAATTAGTGAACCATTTTGGAAGTTCATGAAAGTACTCAAAGAATAGTTTTACTTTTTCCATAGCTGCAGGATCGTCTGACATGACTGCCCACATGAGCACCACGATAGGCGCTGAAATTATTACGAGGACAAATTCATCCTTATAATCGTTTTGTCTTGCCTCTAGTAATTTACCTTGGTAGGATTCCTCACCTCTAGCCATTTTTTCTGCATGCATTAATTGTGCATCAGACATAGCCATCTTAGTCTTCTGACGGTTAGAGTAAATTTTACTGCCCGCTTGAAGGGCAATCTTTGCTAAACTAAACCACGCCATTTTTTTCTAACCATTTTGGCACATCAAATGATGGACATTCTTTTTTGTCATCCACCTGATAGTGACCTATAATTTTTTCTATATCGTAATCGTCTTTTAATTTTAGTAATAAAGTTTTAAGAGTTTCTAATTGTATAGGTGCAAAGTTATTTTCCCAACCCATACTTGGTGTTCCGCCTCCAACTAATGCTACACCTATTGATGTACCATTTACTGCAGTTGCGTGAGCACCTGTGTATTTTTCATCTCTGCCTACTTGCAAAGTACCATCTCTTTTTATTAAGTAATGATATCCTATTGTATCAAAGCCTCTATCTTTATGCCATTGTGTTACTTTCTCTACATCAATATCCATTGTTACAGGAGTTTGTGTACAGTGAATAACTATTGTATCAGTTTTTTTTCTTATTTCCATTGTCCAAATAGTGTTATTAGTGTTAATAATGTTGCACCTAAGCCACCTAATATATAGTATAATAGTTTATCTATCTTACTATGTAATTTATCAATGTCTTGGTGAATGTGGTGAAGGTGATTATTCTTAATTATTTTTATTTCTCGTTGCAACCCAGTTATATATCCGTAAATTGCTATGATATGTTCGCTAGTTGTTTTGGGTTGCTTAGCCATAACTATTCTTTATCCTTTCTAATGTCGTATGTATCTACATTTTTTATAATTCCATACATCATTGAATCCTCAAGTATATAATCAAGATCTATATTAGTTAGCATATCAAAAAATTGATGTAATACTAAATTTTCTGCTGCAAGTATATCATTCATTATTTTTCTTTTTTCTTCGCTATTCATATCAGGTGCTATCTCTACTAATTTTCTTTGTGATCTAAACTCATTAACCATATTCATTATTGCTTTATAAGTATCTCCCATAGCAGCATAAGCTTGTATTTCTTTATTTTGTAATGGTTCATTATTATCTATATTTGTTATTATATTATCAAAAATTTTTATTTGCTTTTCATTAATTTCTTTTTGATTTGATAAATTAGTTATATCTAATATCCCAAGTTCTTTAGCACGTGTTTGCATTCTATACCATTCCTTATGAAAGAAAGAATTTTGAATAGTTGACTCAGATCTAAATCTATTTGTAACAATAGTCCAAGGTTCTTTTATATTAAATTTTCTACTTTCTTTAGTTGCTTTTGGTTTTTTAATATTTAAACCTTTCTTTTTGTAATTAAATGGATCAATATCACTAAACGCACTTCCTTTATCAGTTGATTCAAAAAAAACATCATTTATAATATCAAATGGATATTGCATTAAACCTGTTGCATATGCCCCTATTAAGTAATCTATTTTAAGGGGATCTAATCTGTCTTTTTCATCACCAGGTCTTTCACCAATAGTTAACATACCCTTTATATTAGTAAGAAAATTAGATAATCCCTTTGCTAGTTCTCTAGTCTGTGCTCGGTATCTTAATTTTTCAATTGTTTGTCTTTCATACATACCAAGAACAACAGAACCCGTATAAAAATTTCTGTTAAACATTAATTCAAATGCTGGGTTAAGTGCTGTAGGTATAGGTATAGCGGGTATTATATTTGACATTGATTGTAATGCATACCTTTTACCTATTTCTGGAGTTCTTTCTTGTATACCTTTAACTAAAGCAACTCCAAGATTTGCAAATACCCCTAAGTCATATGGTTTTGGAATAAATATAAATCCATCAAATACATCATTGCCATCAATACCCTTTTCGTATGTAGGAATTACATAATTTAATTGTCTAATTCTTGCATCTAATTGTTGGTATTCAGGAATATCTCTATTTTTAAAATATAAATATATTTCAGGTGCTACAATAGTTGATGCAATTGTTACTGCAACTCTTGCTCTATCTTTTGCTGTACCTTCAGCTGCTAATCTTCCTGTTCTATATAATCCTTGTAATCCTGCATTTAAAAACATAGTGTTTCTGCTTAAAGATTTTAAAAATTTGTTAGATCCTCTCATTCCAAAATCAGTAGATACCTCTCTTCCAAAAAATCCTGCAGCAATATCACTAAAGCCAGCTTTTTTTGCTAACTCAAATTCTCCCATTCTTGTAGAATATTCAACACGAGATACAAATTCTGTCCATCCTCTCCATCCGCCACTAAACATTTTATTTATTTTTTTTAATGACCCTGCATATAATTTTTGTTCACTGCCTGCTCCATATTTTAATAAATCTTTTGTTGACAAGTTAAGTAATTTTTCAGAATCAGCTCTTGATGAGTAGCCCATTCCAGATATCATTGCTTTTCTATATTCATTATTTAATCTAAATGAATTAATAAAACCTTTAACGGATGTAAAACCAGGAACAAAGCCAACTCCATTTTTATTTACTAATCCAAAAACAGAATTAACTGTACCTGCTAAGGTATCTCTTATAGCATTAAATGCTACAAAAGGAGGAGAATAAGTAATAGCTCTTGATGCTACCCTAGCATACCAAGAACCTACTCCAAAAAGTCCTAGTGCTGCATTAAGAGTCTTTGCAGTATCATCACCAAAATTTATAAAAGCCTCTGCCAATTCTTTATTTACAATTTCATATGCTTTTTGTTTACCATTTACATAAACAATATCTATAAAATTATCACTACCTACTTTTTTAAATGTGCTACTAAAAACTGCAACATCTAAATTTGGTAATTTTCCTTCGTTACCTACTATGCTAAATCCAGCTTCTTCGTATTTTTTTTTAATAATTTCACCAATTGCTCTTCTATTCTCAACAGCATAATTAGTTTTTCTAACAACAACATTTTTATCTAATTGTTTTAATTTTTCTGCTTTAGCAATCATTTCGTATAAAGCAATTTTAGCACGATTTCTATCAGCACCATTAATAGCTTTATATGTATAGGTAATTAAATTATCATATAAATTTAAATCACCTTCTTGTTTTGTTTTTGCTAACTTTTTAGCACCAGGTCTTGTAGGTCTAAGAATTTGCTCTGTTTGTTCTGAAATTTTTGAAGATATTTTTTTAATAACTCCTGTAGATTTTTTTCTGTATAAGGGAATAAAAAATTCATTTGTTTTTAATATGTTGTTAGCTTCTTCCCTTGCAATTAAACCTGACTGAACTTGATACTCTAATAACTCATCAGTAAAAACTTTTAATTTTAATGCACCATCTTGATAGTTACCTTTTCTTTTTAAATTTTTATTATACTTTCTGTAGTATTGATTTGATGATAATTCACCATAATCAATTATCTCATCCATCTCTTTTACAGTAAGAGGTAATTCATTTTTTAATTTTGGGTTATTTTTAATTAAACCTTTTTGTCTTTTTGCAGCTATATACGCTAAAAAATTAGGCACTTCTCCTATATCATCAAAAGGTTTTAAAATTTGTTGTAGTCCTAAACTTCTTCCCTTAGTATAAGATGCTTTTGCTGCTGTTGCAGAAGGCGGAAAAAATACACCATTTCCTATAAACTCATGTGCTCTTGTTGATGCAGCTGCTGCCATACGTAATTGAAAATATGGAAGCAAAACTGGGTCAACCGCAAACTTTCCACTTTGAATAGCATTCTTTAAGCCTGCTGCGGATCCTTCAACTCCTAATAAATCTCTTTGTAATTGTTTAATAAAATCATATTGGTCAGCTAAATTAGCTCTTAATGATGCACCACCTGTACTATATTTTTTTAATCCTTCATCTGTTAATTTTGCACCCTCATCAATTGTTTTGTATAAACCTTTGGAAAAATCTGTGTCTATTTCTTTTGATTGTTTTATATTTTTAAATTTTTGAATACCAAAACCAATTCCTCCTGTTGCTATAAAACTTGTTCCTGCAGCACCTAGTGAAACTAACATTGTTCTTTTGGGATCTAGTTTTTCTCGCATCCCTATTTCTTTTTCAGTTGTCTGTGCAGCTATATCTGCTGCTGCAAATCCTACACCATCAATAACAGATATTGTTCCTGCTGTAGCTAATAATTTTTTTCTTGCTGCTTCTTTAGATACTTTGGCTAAAGTTTCAGGATCCATTAATATATCTTGTGTTACTTTTTTTGCAATTTTTTTTGCAGCTACATTTTTTGTAACTTGACCTAATGCTGCTTTACCTACAACTTTACCTGCAGTTTTACCAACAATTCCACCAACAACACCTCCAAGTAAATTTAAAGGATCTATTATTGCAGCTCCTATATTTTTAGCTAGACCATCAATATAACCTCTACCACCTTCTTGGTAAAAATTAGGTAACTCACCCCATACATTAGTTAGATAAGCAAGTCTTGATTTTTGATCTTGTGCTACATCTTCTCCCGTAATGTATAATAATTCTTTTCCTATAGAAAATGTGTTAGCTTGTTTCCAAGTTCTATCACTAATAAATTTATCAATTGCTTCTTTATCATTATAAGATTTTCCTTCTCTCTCTGTATAATAATCTTTTGCAACTGAAATTAATTCTTTATCTTTATATATACTGTCAAAAGTATATTTAACATTATTCTTATCTACATCTGCAATGATAATTTCTTTTATATCCCTAGATGTAGTTTCTCCTGATTCAACTTGTGATTTAAATAATTGTTTATTTTTTTCAAGAGTTTCTAAGTCTACCTTAGCAACTTTTTGAATATTATCTTGCAAAGCAATATTTTTATTTATTGCAATATCACCATTAGTTAGCTTCATATTAGTAAGTTTTTAATTGAAATATTCTTTTGTAATAATCTTTTAAATTTACAGGCATTATTGAGCCATCTTTTTTAGTAATTGTCATTGCTAAATTATCAGGTAAGTAATCTATAAATACTGCTTGCATTTCAGTAGATTCTAAAGTATTAATTTTATCTTCAAATAATTTTACAACATTATCTGATACAGTTAAACCATCAACAATATCTACTACGTTAGTTCCAGAACCTCTATTAACTTTACCTACAGTAACATCTTTTTGTGTTAAACCATTATCTGTTAAAAATTTTTCATTCATTCCAGATGCTGTCATAACTCTATAATTTTGTGCTAGGGCAAATGCAGTTCCATCTATTACATAATTTGTAAAAGCACCTGCAATAGGTTGTATTGCTGTGCTATTAACTTCCTTTTGAGCTGCCAGCATTACCCTAGTTGTATCAACTTTTCCAGCTTCATTAGTAAACTGTTCAGCATATTTTGGTGCAACAGCTTTAATTGCAATTACATGTTTATTAAATCTTACAGGAAATATTATACCTCCATCAGCACCTATCTTAGCATCTTTTACATCTAATATAGAAGAAATTGCTCTGTCTTGATCTAGTATACTTCCTGCTATTGCAGGTTCTTTATACCCAACTATTTCTTCAATTGATTGTATTTTTTCAGATGCAGCAGGTTGTACTGTTATAGTCTCTCCTAAATTTTTTTCAGCTGCAGCTTCAAATGCTGCTTTATCAGGTTTCTCACCAAATAAAACATTTTGTGTTTTTTCAACAAATGACTCAGGTTTCTTTTCTTCACCTAAAAACATCTCACTAACATTTTTAATAGCACCTTTATTTAAATTATTCCTTGCCCAATCTTTTTGAGCATCTACCTTAGATGATGCAACACTTATATCTTCTTTAAATACACTATCAAATAATACTTTATCAGATCCTTCTAGTGTTTTTCCATCAGGTTTAAATTTTAATTTTTGTAGTTTAGTTACTAAACCTTTTGGCATACTTTGATTAACATAGTTTACAACTTTTGCTGTCTCTACACCTTCTAGTAATCCATACTTAGCAGCAGCTTCGGCAACAGTTGTACCAAAAGCAGTTTCTACTGCTGCAAAATTTGAGTCTTGAAGTTTAATTCCAAGTTCATTTTTTTTTAATTTAGATTTATAATTTGCAGATGCAGCATCAATAATCTCACCCGCTGTATTATCGTACTCATCAGAAATTTCTTGTCTTTTAATTAATGCTCCTGATAAAAATGGAACGAAAAAAGGTGTTGCCATATTATACTTCTCCTTCTAGTTGTGGTTGTTCTTCTTCTTCAGCTGGCATAGGTTTTGCCATAAGTCCTGAACCTTGACCTTGTTCAGGTATATCTTCTTGAATATCTTTTGTTATTCCTTGTAACTGATTATTAGCAGCTTTTAGTTCTGCCATATCTTTTAAAAATTTGTTATTAGATAAGTCTTCTAAAGATAATTTTAATTCAGAAACTCCTGCTCTAATCCCTATTGCAGAAACAAGTTTCATTAATGGTTCAATAATCATAAAACCTACATCAGGTGTATATTTACCTTGCATAAAACCACTAAACGTCATAGTTCTGACAATAGCTTCTACAGGTACTCCTGCATCAAGCATTGCAATAATTTGCTCAGCCATTTTTCCTGATGTTAATTGGTCATACATACTATCAAGTAATTCTTCAGGATCAGTATATTGTGGTGCATGTTCCCAAGGATAGTTACCTGGCTCATCAGTTAATGATTGACCTGCAACTGGACCATCAAATGGATTGTATTCTGTTTGTGTAAAGTTATCTTTATTTTTCATATTAACCTACTTGTTTAGCATAATATTTAGCTTGTGCTAATCTTAATGCTTTATCATGATACTTATTTAATATCTGTGACATTTTAGTAATTCCTGGTGCTCTAGTTTTTGATGAAGTAAATCTTAAATTAGTTCCTGGGTTTTCAACTCTACCCCGTCTAGAAATAAACTTTTTATTTTCTAAACTATCTATCATGTTAAGGTAGTTTGTAAATTGAACACCCTTACTTTGCTTTCTACTTTCTTTTAATCTTTTTTTTAAACCCTCAAAGTAAGTATCATTTGAATCTTTTGGTGGTGTAAGAATAGCCATTATACAATCTCCATATTTTTTTTATCATTGGTATTAACTCTTTTTAATTTTGTATTTTTAATTGGAGCTGTTTCATTATATCTTAAAACCTCTCTAACAAATTTTTCATTTTGTGCAGATGCTCTATTAAAAATTTCTTTTAAATTTTTTGTTATCATATTATATCTCCCTATAAGTTAGCGAATACTTCCATTCCAAATTGACCAAGTAATCCATATAGTGCAGCTTTCTGTGCTTCATTTTGTAAATCAAAAGAAGTTGTTCTTTCTAGTGCAGCTATCGCTAAATTGTGATCTCTATTAGCTTGATTTTGTGATGTTGTTTGTACCCAAGAAGCTTCATCTCTCCATTGTTGCCATAAACTATTCATAGCAAAATTAGATAAACTTAATAGGTTCATTGCGTTAGTTTCATTTGCAGCATTAACTGCTGTAGTATTTGCTGTATTAATTGATCTTCTCCAAACAGCATTAGATTGATCTATAACTCTTTGGTTCTCAACATTAAATCTACCTCTTGCATCTTCTAATGTTTTGTTGTACTGGCTAATTGCTGTTTCTCTTTGAGCATTTGCATCAGCAAGTGCTGTCTCATTTTTTGCATTTAAAGCAGCAACTTTATTTGCTTCAGCATTATTAAACTGTGCCATAGCATCTGTACGTTGAGAATTTTGTAATTGAATATTTGAATTTAGTGAATCATAAAATTGATTAACTTGGTTAGTGCTTGTTGCATTAAATTGTAATGCAGCATTTCTAGCCGCTTGATCACTTAATAATGTTTGTTGTTTAGCATGTAAATTTTGTAAATTAGATTGCTGTGAATTAGATAAGTTAGCCATATCCATTTGTAAATATGCTTGTGCATTTACAACAGCAGCCTGTTGGTTATTAGCTAAATTTTGAAATATAACTTCTTTGTATGTTTGTGCATCTGCAGCAGCAATTGGTACTGATGATTTTAAAATACCTTCTGCTAATGCTTCAGCTAACATTGTTGAAGAACCTAAACCTCTAGCTTGCATAGTTGCTTTTGCAGCTTCTGCTGCTCCTCTAGCAAATGCAGGTAATGGTGATCCTGATGCAAGAGATGATTCTATGTCACTAGATATACTAGCAAGTTGTCCTTGTACTGTAGCTTTTGGATCTAAGTTAGCAACTGATTGTTGTGCAGCAGTCATAGGAGCAGTAACTGTTCCTTGTGCTCCTGTCATTGAAGCTGCTGTTCCAACTACGTCTCCAGCGTACTGTCCTGCAGATTGAGCTGCAGTTTGTCCTACCTGTGTTGATGTAGCCCCTGCAACACCTGTAGCAGTTGGTGCTGTAGCTGTTGAAGCTGATGCGGCTAATGTTCCCGTAACACCAGGTGTACTTAATAATTCATTACTTTGAATATTCTGAGCCTGTGGACCAATTGAAGTTCCACTAGGTAATGTAGGTGTACTTAATAACGAATCAATTAAACTAACTGCAGATTTACTGCCAGTTTGTTCTGTTTGTGATGGTGCTATTGCACCTGTAGGTAAAGTTGTTGCCATTATTTTCCTTGTCCTTTGTTTTTAGATCTCCTAGGAACACGTTTATTATATTTTTTATTATGTCTTCCTGGTCTTTTCTTTTTAGTTTGTCTTACAAAATTGCTAACACCCATAAGGGCTTTTCGTTTAGCCATTTTTTACTATACCAAGCATTGGTCTTTTATCATATAAGTTAGTTTTAGCATATGGACCATTTGCATGATTATAGTGTAAAAATACTTGCCCACATAACTTACCTTGAAATGGTTCTCTCCAATGCTCTAGTTCACAACCTGAGTATATAAGCATATCACCAGGTTTTAAATCAACTTTATTTCCCTTAGGAGCATCAGGCTTCATAACTCCTTTATACTCATCTATGACGTTGTTAGACCCCGTAGGATCTATAAATATAGACCATGTATCTCCACCTAAACACAAAGTAGTTGATATCTCGCAACTAGGTCTATCTTTATGTCTGTTTAATACATTGCCTGTTCTGTATAATCTTGTGTAAGAATAAGTAGGTATTAAATCTAATCCTGTTTTAGTTTTCATTATAGGTATTGTTTGAATAAGTAATGTTTCCATTAATCGGTCTGCATATTTTGCATAAGAACCTGGTACTTGTTTATCTTTAAAATTACCTACTAATGGATTTTTGTCGTGAGTTACTTGGTTAGTAAGCATCCAATTATCTGCCTCTGCTGATATCTGTAAATAAGTGTAAGCTATATTAGCTAGTTCTTTTGATATAGCACCTCTAATAACTTGATATTTATTTTTTTTAAACGTACTCATGTTCTACTTTGTTATACCAAGGAGGCATAATTTGATCTATATGACCTTCTTTATCTCTTCTAATTTGTAAATCTTTTCCTAGTTTAAATAATACTCTTATTTCATCATCTGTTTTTAATTCTCTTCCCTCTAGTTTAAAAGTAGAATCATAAATATTTACAATGATTGGAATTTCTTTTATACCTAGTTCTTTGGCAACAGCCATTCTATTATTACCTACAATAACTTTTATATATCTTCCGTAATCATTACCAACTTCTGCGTAAATAGGATCAATAATACCATGTTTTTTTATTGAGTTCATAAGAGCTGTTTTAAATTTAATTTCTTCATTATGAAGTTCAGGTCTATCTGTATATTTAATATCTTCAATAGGTAGTTTAGTGTAAATAATCATGTTTGTATAAAATTATAAGATACAGATATACGCCAGTTCTTTTCACCTTTTTCTGTGTTCATATTTATATCAACACCATGTGGTTGCCATGATGGAAAAAATATCATTCTACCTTCAACAGGTGTGTAAGCGCATACTCTCCATAATTGTTCTGGAAGATTGTCTACACGTCTTGGCATATAAGTATTAGGTCCTGGTCTAGGATCTTCTAAAAATAATTTACCTGAGTTCTTTGGTACTTTAACATAATATACACCTGACCATAATGAATTAGGATGTGTATGTGTTTTGTTATAACTATAAGTAGGACTTACATTTGCCCACATATTACCCAGTCCTAATTTAGGTTGAATGCCGTAATCTTTATTACACTCTTCTGCCATCTTAAATAACTCTGATGTTAAAGGATCATATTCTTTTTTTTGATTCATGTCTGTTGGACTATGCCAACCAAATCCAGAATTAGTTTTTGTTTCACCATCAGGGTCAGCCTTACGCCATGCTTTAATATGTTTAAATAAATATTTATTTAATTCTTTTGAATTAGGTAAATCTTTAAAATAAATAGGGGTTGGAAATAATGTTTTTCGTTGCAGCTGACTCATTTAAAAGGTTGACCCCCAAACCACATAACTAAAGACCTCCTAATACCCTTTTTAACAGGAGCTACTCGATGCCTAATAAAGGATGCAAAGAATATAGCTTGACCTTGTTTAAGAGGAGGCATTTTATTTTTTTCCATAAACTCTAAATCACCGCCTGTAAATGTAGAGGGATCAGACAATAAGCACGTCATTGATATTTTACGTACTGGTGGTTCGTGTTGACCATTAACATCTAAATCCATATGCCAATCATAAAAACCACCTTTAGGATATTCTGTAAATTGTGCAGGTTCTGTTATTCTCACATTCTCAAAACCAAAATGATTTAAGTTTACTAAAGATAATTGATTATCAACTGCTTTATACATCTGTGGTAATTTATCAAAAGGTATCCAAGATATAGTAGTTGTTCTTTTTTTCTTATCAACGCCACCTTTTGGACTATTCATACCTACTTGTGCTACTTGAGGTTTTTCTGCATGACCTGCATCTATAATATTTTGACATTGTTCTGGACTAAATAAAGGCGCTGTTGTTGTAGCCATATATGATTGCCATCTTGGCATTTTAATAATCATTCGTTTTGTCCTGAAGCTGTTCTTGAAGATATAGGATTATGTTCTACATCTACATTGCAAACTAATGTTCTACGTTTTTCTTTAGTCCCATTATAAGGATAAACACAGTGTCGCATATCATAAGGAAAAACATAAAAATCTCCTATCTTTGAATTAGGTGAGTAATCTGTTTTAGCAAACTGACCTGCTGCTGCACCTATAATTTGTAATCTACCATTCATGGGTTTTTCAGGTGCTGAATATTCTATACCTGTATCACTTGGTAACTTCATAATCATAACTGAAGATAGACCTGTAAACAATTGACCTTGATGAATATGTATTGGATTATATTCATTTGCTTTCATTTCATTAACCCAAATAGAATTAATGTGTCTTCTATTCTCACCTATTTTATTCCATGCAATATAATGATTAAATACAGAATCAAACCATTGTAATATATCCCTTGGTAAAAAATTATGTGAATTAATTTTATCATTAGGTGGTCCATCAAAGAATAAAGATACTTCATCTTCTATCTTACCAACTAATTGTTTATTAGCTTTAGGTAATTCTTTTTTTCTTTTTTCGTATATTTCGTTAAGTCCAACAAATATTTCTAGAGGGGTTTCGTATTTTAGAACTGTCTGACCTAGATAAACAAAGTCAAATTTCATATATTATTTTCTAGTAATTTTTTCCCTCTTAGATCCATTTAATAATTCACCATCTTTCATTACTCTATTTAAAGTGTCTAATTGTCCTAAAACATTAAATACTTCTGGCTGAGATGAACCTGGTGTTAGTGTTGCTTTCTGATGTTCTAGTCTAATTTTATATGATTCTGCTTGATGTGTGTTTACATCCTTATCATCAAACGATCCGTCATGAAACTCTTTTTTAAGTTTAGACCATGTAGCTACTTCTCTCATTCTATGTTTAGCAACAAGTTCCATACTTGCTTTACCATATATCTTCTCTTCTAATTCTACTTGTAATAATTGTTTATCTAATTTATTTTTTTCTTTGGCTATTTTTTCTTTTAATTTTTCTATCTCTACTTCATTTTTTCTAGCATCAAATGATAGATGTACTAAGTTTTCAAAATGTGTATTTTGTTCTCTAACACATTGCCAATACTTAGAAGCTCTATTAGGATATTTATTATCAGATAATACAGAAAATCTCATTTCTGTTTCTGTTCTAAACATTTGTTTCTTCATCCAAGTGTCTTGAAGTTCTGGTATTAATTTTTTAAAATCTTTAACGTCTTCTTTATCTAATATATTAGTTAAATATTTAGACTCTGTTTCTAGTTTAGTTGTTATATTTCGTTTTTCACTTGTCATATTTTCTCCTGTTTATTTATATTATACTGCCTTTAAGGGAAAAAGTCAAGTATTAATCGATGTCAAAAGATACAGTTCCTAAAGCTCTAGTAAATTCTTCTGTAGAATTTGAAAAAGGTGGTGTTGATCCACCAAAAGCTAATGCCGAAGAACTAGATGCACCAGACCCTTGAAATTGATCTCTTGCTGTAGCTAAATCTGCTACCTCTGTCCAAGACGTACCATTCCAAGATTCAGTAATAGCAACATCAGCTCCTGGTGGAGTTCTTCCACCAAAAATAATTGAATTAGTAGAACTTTCAGCTGTTCCTCCTGTTTGTGCTCTTGCACTATTTAAATCTGCTACTTCAGTCCATGATGTACCATTCCAAGTTTCAGTAATAGCAAGAGGTGCTGTAGTTAAACCACCTACAAATATTGCACTTGTAGAAGTTCCTCCACCAGCACCATCATTTCTAGCTGTGTTTAAATCATTAAGTTCAGTCCATGATGTGCCATTCCAAGATTCATTAGTTGCTGATTCTCCAGCACCAAGGACTCCTCCAAATGCAAGAGCAGCTGTTGCTGTACCAGCACCTTCTAAAGAAGCTCTTCCAGTATTTAAATCATTTACTTCTGTCCAAGATGCTCCATTCCAAACTTCAGTTTGAGCTTGTTCAGCAGCAGGAGGACCACTAGCACCACCAAAAGTTAAACCAGCTGCTGTAGTGCCTGATGCAGCGTTTGCTTTTCTAGCTGTATTTATATCTCCTACTTCACTCCAAGACGTACCATTATAATTTTCAACAATACCTAAAATTGAACCTGTTTCTCCAGCAACAAA
>Ga0209631_10003574_pt1 | contig 17747 bp, 18 predicted proteins | sample COG_08_FD_184752 | JGI IMG/M metagenome (GOLD analysis project Ga0209631, IMG submission 184752) | Pelagic Microbial community sample from North Sea - COGITO 998_met_08 (SPAdes) (version 2) | ecosystem: Environmental > Aquatic > Marine > Neritic zone/Coastal water | place: Helgoland, sampling...
TCTGGCTCTGGCTCTGCTGCTGCTGACGGCTCTGGCTCTGGCTCTGCTGCTGCTGACGGCTCTGGCTCTGCTGACGGCTCTGGCTCTGCTGCTGCTGCTGACGGCTCTGACTCTGACTCTGACTCTGCTGTTGACGGCTCTGACTCTGCTGCTGCTGCTGTTGCTGCTGACGGCTCTGACTCTTCTGCTGCTGACGGCTTAATTGGTTATTTTGACCTCCTCCTCTTTGAGAAGAAGAGTGTGTATTATTAGACAGATTTTGTTGTCTTCTATATAATCTGTTTTGTGGCTGTTGCTGATTTAAAAGTAAACTATTTTGAGTACGTAACTGACTATTTCGAGAGCGTAATTGCTGTTGATTACTTTGTAATGCAGTCAGAGAACTATTACGACCACCACCTGCCGATATATAACTTGGACTATGATTTATTTGAGCATCATTAAATACATCCGAGTTTTTAGAATACTTATCTGAAAGATTATTAACACATACTTTTGGACTAAGCGATTCGACATAAGAAGATGCATTTGATCCACCATTTTGTAATATTGACATTATTTTTTTAGTAATAAATTATTTATAATTTATTACAATATATTTATTATTTCATTATCGAGTATTTCTGTTTTTTAAAATAAGAAAAAATAAAAAAATGGAAATTTTCAAAAGTGATTTTTACACTTATCTGTTTTATCGTATCCACGATTAGGGAACATTAAATTATACTAAATTATACTAAATTATAAAAATAGTTTTTTAAAAAAATAGGATGATTTTCATTAAAAAATTATTAAGAGATTATTAAAAAAAAAATGTTCGATATGATTAGAATGCCTAAAAATCAATTATTTCGTCAAATCCCTCCGCCTGAATTATGTTCAAAAGTTCTTAAAACCTTTGGTCTTCGTGGATTCTCGGATGCAACATATTTCTCGCGAAAGGATTTAAATTCTATGCAATGCGTTGAATTACTCGCTGAATTAAAATATGAGCTTGCTGAATATTATTTACCATGTAAGGCACGTACTTATTTAAATGACTTGAATAATAAAAATGCAATAACTGTTTTGAGACAAATCTCTCGATTATATGGATACAGTGTACAATCGCGTGAAAAATATATAAAAGGTGATAAATTTATTATTTATCAAGTTATACCAAGTAATAACCAAGTGTACCAACCGATGACAATATCTTCCTGTAATGAAAATGAGCAATCATGTATTGTAACATTTGATTAAACAAAATAATAATCGCATCGCCGACACTCCTCCATGCTGTTTGAGAAAGTCAATTCGTACACCCTTGGGATTTTATAAAAATTTGTTTCCATTATCAGTTGCGATTTATTTATTCGACATCGTCTTTGAAATTCATTGGCCATCTTAAGAATGCTCCGATACCACGAAAAATCCATGGACGAAATGTGAACCTTCTGGTGTTTTGTCACTCAGAATTCGCAATTTTGCACCAGATTCATTAAATAAAAGATAATTATACAGAAATTTTGTTATAATTTATCTAAAATATCAGCATTTGTTAGTATATGTAAACGACAACATAATTGATTTAATCCAAGACTATCCATAACAATTCCCTTAACACTTTTTTCAGCAAGAGGAGATGTATTTGTTTGTGGAAGTGTTTCATTCTTTTTAATTGCATTTTCCATCTCTTCTACTAATATTGTATATGGTATCCATTTATCTGATAACATATTTCCACATGTACAACATCGCATTGGTATTATCATTTTTAAATTAATAAGAAATTAAATTATTATTTTTTAATTTAATTATATTATATTTTTAATTTTAATTTTTATTTTTGAAATGGAGTAGACCGTCCTATCTGGAAAAGGAAAACATTCCTCAAGCGTTCTGTCTTTTACCCATAACCATCTGGATGATATTTTAAAATATATCTCTTTTATAACAAAACAATTAACCCTTTTTCAAATATAATGCAGGATATAATAGAATTCAAAGCAAACAAATATCCAACCAAAGAGTTGTCTCATGGTATTACGGCAACCAGTGTAACGTTCGATGACTCGAAGAAAGAAATGCGACAGTTTACAGTAATTCCATCTCCTTTTTTCGGAGTTGGGATCGTTCGGTGGGTCAGCGGTAAAAGTCAAAAAAAAGAGATGTTGTGCAGCAACATATATAAATCCACGGACAATAGCATCTTGTTTGTTGGTATGATGAGCGACATGCAGCGGGTGCTAAAGGTAATGTTTGATACTGCTGTCGATTGTACAGATACATTCGAGACCCTCCCCAACCAACAACCAATGGTCAACTCGCGCATTTCCAGGGTGTGTGTTATCACGCTTAACGAATTCTGCACGCCCACCAATCACGAAAGCGTACAAACATTGGTTGCCGAAATAAATAGGGAGTGTATGCACGTTCCACGCAACAACGACTCTAACAACAAGTACGAGCTTAAGTTATTGAAGTCGGCGACGCTGGCAAATAGCGACTATCCAGCGAAACAGCAGTCCGACCACCATTTGATCTACTGCATAATCGATGTCCAACTTACAACACACCGTCATATTCCGTCCGACTCCTCACCCGATTTGTTCGTGCTGTGTTTGCAAGAAATGTACGAGGAACAAACGAGTCGGTTATTCGAAACGGTTCTCGATACGTATCCCTATCGCGAAAAACAAACTGTCCGCCATTTAGTCGGTGAGGCGAACTTAAGGTTAAGGTTAGCGAACAAATTAGGGGTCGGAGTGTTTGTCATCTCTCGGTCAGCTATAACGAACTTTACGAAATCCATAAAAAAACTCGCCGACGGAAAAAAACTCGCCGACGGACTTAAAAGCAGCTTTAATACAAAGCAGCTTTGCACGGTATCATGCACGATCGACAACCACTCGTTCACGTTTAGCTGTGCACATTTGCCGATGACAGAGAACGCGGAACAGCGCGACTACTCTCTTAATAACTTGCCACTGAAACACAACGAGAAGCTCACAGCATTGCAAACATGCATGTGCGACTCATACTTGCACTCCAAAAAAAACTCCACCGGCTCCGACAACGTTGTAGCAGTAGTAGCCCCGGTGACCCCCCTCCCGGATGATACTCATAATCTGACAAAGATGTTCTACAATTATGATACCCTTGTCGCTCCAATCTTTAACACCTCTAATTTTAAAGACCAAAAAGACCAAAGAGAAAGAATGAATACTACTTTTATTGAATTTGAAGATATGCATGCAATAACAGTCAACCACCGCAAACACCTGCCATGGCCGACGTGCGAGTTCAACCACAACTTGCCGATGCCACACTCGCGCATATTAACCCCAAAAGACCAAAACCTCCCCCCTGTGTTGGCAGCGACGTACCACTTAAGTAAGAAGGCAAAAACGGGAGCGACATACGAGACAGCGGCATCGCCCGGGGAGGCCGCACTGTACTCAAACGTACCGTCATATTGCGACAGAATCCTTGTTTATAATGAAACCGACCGTACTGTTATACTGGGGATGGACGCCAATTTCAGAATTTTCCCGTATGAGCGCGTGTTAGTACTAGGGCCTACAGGCCCTACAGGCCCTAGTACTAATGAGTCCCGCCAGTTGATCAAATTTAATCCAACCGTCCTTGACTCATGTTTTACTGACACCTTTAACTACCTCACGTCGAGTACCAAGTTTGTCGTGCCCGGCGCGCCCGTCCTCGTGGGTGGAAAACACATACGGAATAAAACAAAACGAAGAACCAATACGCTCACACCTCGTCAAAGTCGCAGACGGTCTCAGCCGCAGAAGCAGCAGAAGAGTCGTCACCTCCGCCTCCTCCACCGTCGGTCGGTCGCTCGCTCGGTGTAGGTATAGAGCCGATAGACCCGAGATGGTTAATGCTGTTATTTATATGAATCATGAGTGTATATTAATAATATTTATTTTTTCATTTAGCATAAAATGGCTATGCGTCCCACTCCTCCGATGTGAAACTCGTAGCCTCCGTTACGACGGATTGTGGGATGGCATAAGGTTCAATTTTCGTCAGCTCTTTTTATGTTTCCCCATTTAATGGATCTGGTAATTCACTAATTTTAGAATCTAAATCAGTGAATGAGACATCTTCTAATGGTACACATCCATCACGTTGAATCGCAAAAAAACCGCTTGTTTCGGCCGCCCACGTTGAACATCCTACCCAAAATCCAACTCCAAAAAAATAAATTAATGGATGTGCACTTCCAAACAACTCAAAGAATGGTGTTAATGTCCATGAGCATAAAGTAACAAAAATGTAAACCACAAAAATTGCAATTGCTATTTTTGATGTATTCCATAGTAATATTTGAGGTCTATAAGATTTGGTAGATAACGTTTGGTCTGTTTCGGTAACGTTTTGTCTACAAAACATTTGCATATTTCCTACATATGTAAAATATGCTCTAAACCATAAAGATCCAATTAAAAGAATTGGGAGAATTACCCCTTGATATTTATTTAAAGCATGCTCTGGAGGTACAACTAAACATATAATACCATACATAAACGATAGAATAACCGCTAATAAAAAATTCAGAATCATTTGATTTTTCAAAAAAGAAGCTGTTCCAAAATAAGAAGTACTTAAACCAAAAAATCCCATAAGTGCAAGAAAAAGAAACATCGTAATAATCAACGGTAGTGGTATATCTTTTAAATCGTTCATTATAATAATATATTCAATTAAAATAGAAAAATAAAAAAAGAAGAAAAATAAAGATGCGTTTTTTTATTTCATTTATATATAAAAATTGCGATTAATAATAAAATAAACAAATGCCAACGATTCATATTCCGTATATAATTTGTCATGCAGATGGTACACAATCCGAAAGATTGTTAAGACCAACAACCGACAAAATGAGTATTTTTACAGAAGACAAATGGTCTTGTTTTTTAAGGAGTAAAATAAGTTCGAAAGGAGTCTTTACATCATGGAAAAGATTTGGCCCATGGAAAATGAATAATATTATATTGTTCTGTTGGGTATACACAAATGGGAAAAAAAAACATAATACATCATATTTTTTATTACATGAAAATAAGCCAAAACAAATCGATGTATTTGATGATATGTTATTAATGGGATTTCAAATTGTTGATAATTGTTGTAACAAAACAATACTGGAATTAGTACCAAATATTATAAAATTATCAATCCCAATAAGCAATATATGGTTAGAACAAATTCAAACAAATAATACAATAGAACAAATGACAGATAAAAAAACTAAAATTAAAACGAAAACAACTACAAAAAAAAAAACCAAATTAAAGAAGAATATAATACTTGATAAAAATGAAGATGTAGAAAATGATGGTGAAACTGAAGACGAAAATGAAGATACAGATGAAAATGAAGAAGCTGAAGAAGATAAAAATGATAAAGAAAATGAGGATGCGGATGCGGATGCAGATGCAAATGCAGATGCAGATGAAGATACAGACGCAGATGCAGACGCAGATGCAGATGCAGATGCAGATGCAGATGAAGATGATGAAGATGAAGATGAAGAAGAAGAAGAAGAAGAAGAAGAAGAAGAAGATGATGATGATGATGATGATGATGATGATGATAATAATTCAGAAAGTGTATCAACATCAAATAGTATTTCTTTATCTTCAATTGTATATCCCGGTAATAATGAATTTGTAGTTGATATTGATTTAGAATGTGAACCATATGAATATGGTTCGGATTCTGACATTAAATGGAGTTTACCAACCCCGGGAACTATATGGAAATAAAGACATTCTTTATTTTATATAATTAAATGTTTAATTTTAATAACAACTTAAATCAACCATTTACAGAAAAGAATTTACATACTATTTTAGATAAAATAAATCTTAAACCGATAGTTGTACAAAATATACAAACTTATCAATGGGTGTTCATTCCATATGTACCAAATAATACAACAAATCAACATTTACGATATGAGTTGTTAGGAAAACAGTTGTTATCGTGTCATCTTATGACTTTTTTATTGACAAAATATCCAGACAATAAGATAGATAAACCACACCATCTCATAGTACCGTTACATACGATATGGTTAGCATCACCCCATTTGTCATATATTTCAAACGAATTAGGATTACCAAATCATTTATGTTTGGATATTGGTTCTGAAAATAATGGTGGACGTCAAAATGATAATTTACATACAAAATTAATCAGATCATTTATAGGCGCAGTATATTCCGACCAAACATCTGAGTCAAATGGTTATCTTGTTACACAAAAAATGGTGTATGCATTATGTACGACCTTTCCCGTTAAAAATAAGACGGATGATAAACAAAATATACAAAATTACAAAGATGTATTAATAAAATATTTTCAAAAACAATATCATATTAATCCCACATTTTCGATTTCGGTTACCAACCCAGGGCATGCTCCAAGTTACACAGCAGAAGTATTTAATATTTCAAATACTATAATACTTGGTAAAGGTATTGGTCATACAAAAAAGGAAGCTGAAATCAATGCATCAGCATCTGCTTTAAATGTTTTACAAAAAAATTTGCGTTAAAATATTTTCATTAACCGTGAATTCGGTACTGGTCTATATAATACTGCGACGAAGGGTGCCGACGCTGTGTATGTATGATACAGGTGAGGCGTTCGCACAGGGTACTGCTGCTGCAGCCAATACTATTTATAAAAATATTGGTACAGGGATAGACAGTGTACAATCTGGCATAAATGATGTTAACGAATAGGAATCAAGACACTGGTGAATATACATTATATTATTATTGTCCAAATTAAATTCTGATGAAAAGGCGTTGTCTAGTTTGAATCAAGACACTCGAGCAAAACTATCTCATATTGTATTGGATGGAATGAAAGACGAAGCGACCATAAGCTTATCGGGTGATGATGACTTACGCTTTGTACTCTTTTTGATAAAGTTACAGGTCAACAGAATGTAAAACACCCATGGGATGTCAAATATACAGTTGGAGATGAATTGCACAAAAAACATAATGCAATTTTTGCACAAACATTGACCGGTGGACTTTTAGCAGACTATAAAAATCGCGACGAATACGCTTTGTTTATGCAAGATGTAATAACTCTTTTCAAACATAATCGAGAAAAAGGGATTATAACTTCTCAAGCATGTAGTGCGGAGGGTACATGTCCTCCCCCACCAGACTGGGAAAACTATTGGGACAATATTGTATATCAATCTCAAACATTACCGGATGATACCTTATCTGGAATTAACAAAGCAAAACAAGATGGACAAAGAGAATACTATAACTCAGTTAAGAATACAATGTGTAGTGCAACGAACAACATGATGGTTAGTTGTTGATTTTTAGCAGCTTCTACAATCTAGTAATACACGTTTACATTGTTCATAAATAAATAACCGTATTTCTTGATTACATTATTGCATATTGTATAACTGATTTTAGCATTTGCATCCCAATTGGTTGGCTCGAAGGGGCTTCAATGTGATACTGCACGCCAATAAACATACGCCCGTTCAGATTCGATATCATAGCCATATTATCATCGTTCTCATCAACTTGAAATACAGTATAGATCGATGGTGTTTTAATAACATGATGACAGTGTGAAACATGCATTTGATACGTTGTTGGTATATTATCAAAAACGTTTTGTATTGAAACACCCGGTCGATGATGTAGTATAATATCTTTTTTTCGAAATCCAAAATCTCGATTGGCAATCAAGCCACCGTGCATACTTGCTAACACTTGCATGCCATAACATATTCCAAATACAGTCGCATTTGGAAACATATTAATTATATTTATATTCCACGATGTCGCTTCTCCTTTTTCGCAAATATCTTTTAGATCGATTATAGAGCTACCACTTATTATTATTGCAACGATGGTATCAACACTACGATCTACTATATGGTCTATATGATCAAACAAAGAAATCGTTTTTATTTCAAAACAATTATTCATTTGTCTTTTACATGCGAATATCATTTTTTCTAATAATGGTGTAAAATATGCGGATGATCCACCGTTATTTAATAATAAAACAATTTTTTTGGATCGATTAGGATGTTCTATAATATTTCTCATAAATTAGAATATCTATGGTTTTTTTATTTATATGTTTAAATTTAAATATGGGGATAGGGTGATTGTAATAAAAAAAATCAATTAACTTAAAACGGAGCAGAACCGCCGGTTTGAATCGGTATATTATTATTCATTAATTTACATCCATTATAAGAAAATGAAATCATAAACGAACCATATACCAAAACAGCAACCGTTAAAAATATAGACAAATACATTTTTGTCATTTTAACTTTATTGCTTGTTTGTTGTTGTTCATTATTATTTGAAGAGTTCCCTCCACCCATTCTAAACACAAAAACAGCAATTAATCCAGATACAACGCTTAAAAACCATGGCTGACCAATTATAGAAGATGATTGAGAAATAGTCATTAAAGTTCGAACCTAGTATTTGATATTTTATTATTTAAAATGAATTATGAATTTAAATAAAACGCATGTTGGTCAATCGGGTATATGTGTTTGTTTGTATATTAATTCTGCAACGCGGATACCGGATTCGGCTGCGCCATCTACAAATCCATAACGTTTCGTACTTGTATGCTCTCCTGCTAAAAATAATTTTCCATTATTCAGAGGCATTTGTAATTTTCGTCTGTTTGATGTATCATCTCCACATGAATATGATTCTTTCCAATCAGAGTGTTCAAAATGTAAGAAATTGTTTTCAAAAATATTTGTATTAGATAATGCTTTTTGAATCAGAAGTGCTCCTCGATTAAATATAGTTTCAGATTCGAATGGAGTATATTTCCAAGTCCACCACCAATAAATAATTTGAGATGTATATGGTAAAAACAGAAGTTTTTCTCCTATTAAAGTCGATGGACGGGAACATAACGGATCAATCCACCATTTTCCGTTTTTATCCCATATACGGTGTTTAAATGTATACACCGCTTGTTGTAAATGACACATACACATATTTTTAAAAATTTTACAAATTGGTTTTGGGAGTAATGGTTGCATTTTAATGGACAAAGAGGCATTTGGCGGTGAAGTTATAACAACATATTTGCTAATAAATATCGTTTTATTTGAGCATATTATAGTATACAGTTGTTTATTTTTTTGATAATTACATTTTATAACAAAATGATTACAACGTACATCTATGTTTTTTAAAAGACCATTTATTAATTTAATATAACCATCTTTCACAAAATAATCACTTTTATCTTTTAATTGATCGGGGTCTTTATTTTTATCTTCATTAAAATATGCAGTTGGAAATCCATTATCATCCGAACAAAATGCTTCATGAAATATACTATTTTTATAATGTCTATCTCTTGCAAATTGATATGGTAATGTAATATCTAAATTATGTTGTTTATTCTCTATTTTAAATGGTACAATATCTCGGATAATATTCCATTTTATACCACACATTTCTACAAGTTTTAATATTAAATGAGATTTCGGGTCAGTATTAGAAACATCATGAACCCAACGTGCTCCTAGTTCAGTTGTATTAGACCCACTATTTTTTGTATAAATACGACCACCAATTTGTTCTGATTTTTCTAATACCACAACATTATAACCATTTTGTTTTAACAAAAATGCACAGGTAGAACCGGCAACACCACTACCAATAATAACAATATCTTTTACGAGGGTCTGCACAGATGATGAGTGTTTTTTTGAATATTTTTTTTTTGGAAACATTATATTATTATTACCTAAAAAAAACAAGCGTTTATTTTAAATATTGTTTTTCATTTGAAGATTAAAGAACCAATAAAGTTTAAATCCTAAATGCAGTTTCGTGATATTAATCATAATTTAAAAGAAAACGGTTCGATTCCAGAAGAAGTACTCCATTTTTTTTCAAAAGAAAAAAATTGTCAAGTAAATCATCTACAGAATTATTTTCCATTAATTGATTTTATATCTCGAAAAAAAAATCCAAATTATCATAAAAATATAGAACTTGAAATATGGCAATTAAAATATAATATTGTTAAGATTGAATCAAATGATTTAAATAATAAAAAAAATTTACCACCATATTCACCAAAAACAAAATTGTTTGAGGGTATAGTACAAAATATAGATACAAAAGAATTACATACACAACCGATATTTATCAAATTTACACATGTACTTGATCCACACGCACTTGTAAGAAATGAATATCCCGAATTATCGTCAGGGTGTCTTCTTGCAAGCCAGCAGTTACATAAACTATATCATAAATTGTCATTTCCATTTAATACAGCATATGTAGATAGTCTTGCAAGTTATATTACCTCTAATTTAGTCGAGAATAAAACGTGTCCCCATTTCCCACATGTTTACGGAATATATCATGGATCTGCTAAAAATCATTGTGTCGAATTTACAGAAGAATATCGAGATTATTGTCGGACACGAACATTTAAAGAAGGACTACACAAAAAATACTGTATTCTAAAAGATAGAAATATTGGAAAAGATACAAGTGATGATGATGAAATAGCTGATGTACAATCTTTATTAAAAGATATTCAAAAATCATTAGTACTCGACTCTAATAAGAATAAGGAAGAATTTGATAACGAAAAAAACACGGATGAAGATGCAAATGGAGATGGAGGTGGAGATGAAGATGAAGATGCAGATGCAGATGCAGATGCAGATGCAGATGAAGGAATGGAGAGAGATACAGATGCAGATGAAGGAATGGAGAGTGATGCCGATGCAGATGTAGATGCAGATGAAGGAATGGAGAGTGATGAATCTTCATCTTCAAATTTATTAGACCTTGATAATTTAGAACTCATGGATTTACCAAGTCGATTTCATAGTGATGATGATGAAGATTCAAATGATATACAACAATATTGTTATTTACAACTATATAACACCCCGGTTCAAATTGTTGCAATGGAAGCGTTTTCAAAAACATTGGATTGTGAATTGAAATCTGATTACAAAAAATTAACTGATTTACAAACCCTTACAAACCTGGATTCGTCCTATTCACTCAAAAATTGTTACAATAGATGGAGATGGTATACAAAACGAAATGTATTTGAGAAAAAATGGGTTGCATTGCTTCTTCAAGTCTGTTTAGCACTTGTTTCTATACAACATTGTTGTAACATGATACATAATGATTTACATACACAAAATATTATGCTTTCACAAACGACAAAACCATTTTTATATTATAAATCATATTCACATTATTATAAAGTACCAACATATGGTTATATTATAAAAATTATTGATATGGGTCGTACTACATTTGATATTTCAAATACGCCATTCATTGGTGATGTATTTAAACGTCATTCTGAAGCGGGTGAACAATATTCATATCCACACAGCCATTATCGAAATACGTCACAAGAAGTCAAACCAAACAAAGGGTTCGATCTTGCACGTTTAGCATGCTCAATTTTAGATGAAATTTATACATATGGAAATAAACCAGCCGAAACATCTTCAACCCCTATTTATAAAGGTCAATGTCGTACAGATTCTATATTATTTAATCTTCTTTCGGAATGGATCACAGATAAATATGGAAAACCTATAAATAGATTTCAAAATTTTGATTTATATAAAATGTTAGCAAGAAGAATGACATGTACTGCTCCTTTATATCAATTAAGGCAACCTCATTTTGCATCATATCGTATTACAAAATCGGAATATAATATTGCAAACGCAGATTCAACACAAGACTGTTACTATTTAACCCCTTCTCCATCAAAGGATGTCCCGAAAAAGAATAAAGTATTTAATAATAATAATAATAATAATAATAATATTAATTTGAGTGATGATAGTGAAGATGAAATATTTAATCAAACGTCATCTGAAGATGAATATAAACCTCGTTTTTTAAATATAAATGAACAATCTATTTCTCATGTTACAGATTTAAATGATTTAAATATATTACATCAGTAAAGTATCAGTAAAGTATAACAAAAATGGATACTATAAATATATATACAACTTATGTAAATTATGAGAATAGTAATCGTAAAAATAAAAAAGTTCCAAATAATTGGTAATACTCGTAATTGTTGGTCGATTTATATTGGAGAATTATGTGCGATAACAACAGTATTGTATTGGATACGAAAACAAAAACATATTTCTTGTATAAATTTTTATTATACATTAAAAAAAACCGTATCATTCGTTTCTGGTCAGCATACTACCATCGCGAACGACTATTATAGGGGGGGCGAATCGCAGCAACAGAGATAACATTTTCTTTTGTAATCGTGAATACATATATATATATATATTATTAATTATTTTTTTTTTAATTTCTCTCAAAAAATAATTAATACTATTACTCTTATACAATTTGCAGCATGTAATAACAAACTTCTCAAATATAGTAATGAATGGTTATATCTAATAAGTGTTTATTTTAATCCAACAAAACTTAATGGGATATATAGTAAACTATTCGATTACGCCATGCTTCGCATAATTGTAATATAATATCAAGTGAGAGAGTTGTCCATCCAATCATAATTATGTAACCAGACATATATGCAAGTTTACGATTACTAGTAACCGAAAATATAGTTTTAAACCAAAGTGTTATCTACGTTTTGCATGCCGGCCAAGGCTCTTCTTCGGTGTATAATATTTAATAAATAAAATTAAAAATACTTTTTCATTTAAATAAAGCGATATGATAACACGTAGTCTTTCGTCTGATAAACATTTATATAACGGACGAAGGGATGACACTGGTAATAAATATGGATATGGTCGTAAACGATATTCAAATGGGGATTCATATGTTGGTTATTGGTTAAATAACGTTAGACACGGACATGGAACATATACATATGGAAACACAAATGAATCAATTTGTCATGAATTCCAAAATGGATATCCCACATTTTATAACCGATGTTTTAAAGATATTATATTCGATATGAATGAAAAAGTAGTATTGTCACAATTTCATAAACAAAAAAAATATATGGTAGAAATGCTTTCATGGTTACGTTCCCAAACAATTTCTGAAAGTATTTTAGAAGAATGTTTGTTTAATATTATAAGCATTTGTGAGGCTGTACTTGAAAATTACGGTACAGATAAAGTTAAATCACTTATGTGTGAAATATTATTTTTATTATATAGTAAAATTCAAATTGATGAAAAAAAAACATATATTTTGGATTTTGTTTCCTCTCATTTACAAGCAGGTACCCAACAAATATAAAATAAAAATTAATTAATAAATAAATTAAATATAATTCATTCATTCATTCATTCAATCAAACTATATTACAAATGCAAATTATTCTGTTAAGACATGAAAAGCGTAATATCGATGATGCAACATTCGATTCGCCTCTAACAGAAGATGGTAAACTTACCGCGACAACATCTCTTATTCTTGAATTAAATAAGTATAATATTACACATATCTACGCTTCTCCCTTTACCCGCTGTCTTGAAACAATTGAACCATTTGCAAATAGCAATGGTTTGAAAATCAGATGTGATAATGGATTATATGAAAGAGTACAATCTAATAGTGGATTCGTTGAATCTACATATAAACGTACAGTAAATGATACATTTGTAAATATTGTTGATTTAGAGTATCATTCTTCTAAATCCCTTGATTCCGTTCGATTTAATGAAACAGTATTAGATGTACAACAACGTTCAAAATCTTTCTTAAATTATATATTACAAGCACATTCAAACAATGATATACTGTTGATTGTAACACATCTCAGTGTTGCAAATGCAATATTAAATAGAAATGATGATGATTTTCGTTTAGATATGGGAAATATGGAATGTTTATCAATGAATTCAAAAACAGATATGCCATTTGATGAATGGCTTAAACAAGCTTCATTACAGTATCAAGTATCAGAAGATACTCATTTAAAAATGCAGACTTCAATTAAAATGTTATTAAATATGGTTGGAAAATGTAGTGTTAATTTGGTATCTGTTGTTTGTATGTTAATTTCGTCTTGTATTACACAATTACAATATCAACGATTTTGTAAATGGCATGTTTATATTACATCTACATATACCAGAGTACTAAGATCGCCATATTTCCGCAGAATAACTTCAAGTATTTTTACAGATCTAAAAACATATGCGAATGACTGTTGGAAAGAAATGAAAAATGTTAATATAAAATGTAATGAAAAATTTGGAATTATATATAAACAAGAACAGGATGCATATCGTGTTAAAAACTAATTTACTGATCCCAGGGCCTAGTATTCGGGCCTGAGGAATCCCTCGTAATCAATTTGTATTTCAAAATAAATAACCTCAAATAATTAAAATAAACTACTGCTTTTCTACAAGTATTCGGGAGAATTCACTCTTTTCCTTTTTTTTGACTGAGATGACTTAGACTTTGATTTCTTCGATTTCTTTGATTTCTTTGATTTTTTTGTCAACTTAGATTGAACAACAGTATTTTTTATATTATTTAAAATATCTTGACATTGATTTTCAATATTAAATAACTTTTGTTTAAATTGCTTCATTTCTCTTAATGTTTTGAATAGGTCGGAATTAGTAACCAGCGGATTTCTAAATTGTTGAATAAGTTCAGTCAACAACGTTTGTTCAAGAAATTGATTTTGGATAAGGCTTTCAATAAATAATCGTAATGATTGTTTATACTGTTTTTTATCTTTTTTTTTATCGTCGCGGACACTACCGCTTCCACTACCACCACTACCGTTTCCATGAAAATCGCGACTCAATGCCAATCCCAATTGTAATTGTGCTTCATCTGTATCCTCATCATCCACCCCGTCTAACGCCGATGGAAAGAAGTCGGAGACAGTGGCGGTAGCAAACCCGAGTCCACGACCCGTCGTTCGATGGCCTTCAATTGATGTACGACCACGATTATCCGGCGTTGTAAGTGTTGCAAGAAGGTTCCTGGGTTGTTTGCCAAGTGCTTTCGTAAATGCTTTATTATGGTTACGCTGTAGAATTAAAACATTAACTTTTTGTCGAATTATATTTTCGATTTTGTTTATAATATTTCGATATTCATACTGCATGTCAACACAATTCTGTTGAAAAACGTCCACATTATATTTTTTTGGTTTTTGTAGAAAATTTTGAAATCTATCATATAATACTGTGAGATCGTGTTTACACTGCATTAAAAGATTTAATAATACATCTTCATCATCTATATTATCTATACTATCGTCATCTTCAGATTCAGACCAATAATTCTCCGATTCCGATTCCGATTCCGACATTTTTATTTATAATTGTAATTATAATATAATATTATAAAAAAAATTATTGTATAGCTTTAAAAGATATTAATTGATTTTGAATCTGTATTTCATCTTCATCAATATTCTGATTTTTGCATGTTTTAATAATATCAATATTAAAACGAAGTTCGTCTATTGATCGGCAGCCTAATAAAAGACATGCATAATTATTTGCAAGATTATTTTGTAATGCAAATCGTAATGCAATCTCTTCTAAAGATTTTCCATTATTTATCTTTTGTTGGAGTGCAATACGTTGACATTCTGATTTAAGTGCAGACGAAGCTTCGTGCCATTCTGGTGGGCCTTTTGTAGTAAGAAGTCCCATTGCAAATGGAGAGGCGTCAATAATCTGAACCCGATTTTGATGCAAGAGATCTCGTACATTTTCCAACGAACAATCTACTAAATTATTATGTCCATAAGTTAAGACGACATCCAACAAGTGTGCATTTGGATGTGCCATTGCCCGTCTCGCAATTTCAAGAGGATAAAATGACAATCCAATCGCTTTTACATAGCCATTTTGTTTTAATTGATATAAGTGAGGTATCGCAATGTCCATAATAACGGATTCAAATGTATCGTGTGTAAATTCAACATCATGTAATAAAAAAATGTCTAAATAAGATGTTCCTAACGTTTGAAGACTATTTTGAAGACTTTTTGATAACCATTCTGGTGAGAAATTAAATGTTGTATCGTCAATTCTACCTGCCTTACTAGATAGTGTATAGCTATTTCGAGGAATTCCCCGTAGAGCTTTTCCAAGTACTTCTTCTGACCGTTGATAGTACGGTGAAGTATCAAAAAATGTGATATCATTTTTAATTGCTTGTAAAATCAATGTCTTTGCATCTGAATCTGACATCATTTTGTTATCGTATATACCCCCGAGTGGTGCCGTGCCTAAGCCAACCCACGGTACTCTTTTCATTGAATTATGAATTTAGTTTAAAAAAAATAGATTTATTTTTTTAATAATTAAATATGATTAAATTTATAATATTTGATTTTGATGGTGTATTTTCAAATAGCAAATTTTATTTTGATCAATAAAAGTATGGGTTATTTTTAGATTTTTTCTCCTTTCTGCAGAACGAATGCAAACATCCGTGAACCTAAACTATCCGAATTAAATTCGTTATACAACCAAACGACCAAAAAGACCGAAAAACAAAATACATCCCGAGTTATGCCGGATGTGGTATGTAAGTATTTGGAAGACAGTATACACCGGATTGTCAAAGTAGAAATCAAAATAGAAATCAAAGTAAAAGAAGCAGCAGCAAAAGTAGCAGCAGAAGCAGCAGCAGCACCGCAGAAGCGACCGAAACTGCAGCGACCGAAGCTAAAAAAGCGAGCTGCAGACCCATTGCATGACGATGGAGTACGGAGTACGTCGAGTGCAGTCGTCATTCAGAAAAGCTTCATTTTTCCCGGAAGCAGAAAACTAGTGCTAAACAGAATAAATATCTTTTACTATTACACAAAACAACAACAACAAATTCAAATGAACCCTAACGTCCCTCAAAATTTTCATAAGCTTACCCCTGCCTCAGCTGATAGGCAAAAAGCTGCGGCGGCAAAAATTCGCCGTGCCGCGCTGGCGGCTAGGCGGAAGAAGGCAGGGTTAGTTGCCAAAAAGACCCGACCAACCCCAAGCTCCCCGAAAGGGAAAGGGAAAGGGAAAGGGAAAGGGAAAGGGAAAGGGAAAAAAACCTGCAAAAGCGAAAGTGGACGGGGCGTGACGTCGTCCGAGTACCTCAAGTTTGGAAGGACGTGTCGATTGGCGAGGCCTCTGTATGGTACGAACAATACGGATAACACAAAAAAGCGAAAGCACGCGGCAACGGCGTTAAAGAAGGCAGCAGCAGCGGAGTTAAAGGAGGGGATGGCCAGCCGCGGCACGATGTGCACCGAGTGCGAGTCGCCCTGGACGGACTCCCAGGGTGGCTCTCGATATGACACGGACGGAGAGTTCCTGGGGATGTGTGAAAGCTGCGTTTGTGGCTCCTGCAACCGTCGGAGGCGGTTCGAAGGCGCCGAGTGCTGCTGATTTGAGAGGCCACCCGTTCCTCTTTGCCATTTCGGCCGTACCGATGCCGATGCTGCCAACAACTTTGTTTTTATCTTTTTGCGCGACACGTACAGACGATGCACGTATGTAATATCATAACAATATATTTTTCGCGAACAAGACCCCATAATGCGACGTATTCTGACAACATACATACTAAAGATAAGTAAAGATAAGTCAACACATCTAATATATGTTTTATTTTTTTGTTTTTCATTCTCTTCATCATTATTATTACTATAGGATGCACTCCAATTTTTCCATTTGCAAGGTGTTTGCAATCCATGATATATAAAAGAAA
>Ga0209631_10003578_pt1 | contig 17741 bp, 19 predicted proteins | sample COG_08_FD_184752 | JGI IMG/M metagenome (GOLD analysis project Ga0209631, IMG submission 184752) | Pelagic Microbial community sample from North Sea - COGITO 998_met_08 (SPAdes) (version 2) | ecosystem: Environmental > Aquatic > Marine > Neritic zone/Coastal water | place: Helgoland, sampling...
AAGGTCTTCTCTAAATTTATTTTCACTTACCAATTCATTAAGATTTTTAGAAGTAGAAGAAATTAATCTTATATTCACATTTATATCTTTTGTTCCATTAATTCTTTTAAATTTTTGATCAATTAAAACTCTTAAGACATTTGCTTGAGTTTCATATGGAATTTCAGACACCTCATCAATTAATAATGTTCCTTTATCTGCGCGTTCCAATGCACCAAAAGAAATATTGCCGTCTTCAAACTCTTCTCCATATAACTCTCGTTCATAAGTTTTTTCTTTCAATAAAGCAGCATTAATAATTATGAATGGTTCTTTATTTCGTAAAGAACTTTTATGAATTTTCCTTGCTACTAATTCTTTTCCAGAACCAGTTGGTCCAGAAATTAATACTCTGCTTTCAGAAGTTGAAAGTTTAGATATGATCTTTTTTGTTTTAAGAATGACTGGACTTTTACCAATAAGTTCAAAAGAGTGAAATAATTTATTTTCTATCATGTTTTTTTCTTTTTTTAGTGCTGAGGACTCTAAGCCTCTGTTGACATAATTAAGAATTTTTTCTTTTGAAAATGGTTTTTCTATAAATTCATAAGCTCCTAATCTTATAGCTTCTAAAGCAATTTGAACTGTTGCATGCCCAGAAATCATTATAACTGGAGTTAGTTTATTTTTTTTATTTATTAGCTTTAATAAATCGATACCGTCTTTATCTGGTTTATCTAATTTGATGTCTACAATTGCAAGATCTGGTAAATGATTGTTGATTTCTAACACAGCTTGATCATAATTAGCTGCTGAACGTACCTTAAAGTTTTGCTCCTCTAAAATATCACAAATTAAAAAACGTATATCGGGATTATCGTCTATAACTAGAATTTCTTTAAGCATATTTTGGTAACGAAATTGTAACTATAGCACCTTTATTTTCTCTTTTATTTTTAATTGAAATATTCCCAGAGTGTTCATTAATAATTTTAGTTACTATTGGTAGGCCTAGACCTGTTCCTGTTTTTTTTGTTGTAAAGTAAGGAGTCATTGCTTTTTTGCTATTAGTAATGCCTGTGCCGTTATCCATTATTAGAATGATTATATAGTCATTATTCTCATTTATTTCTATGTCAATATTTCCTTTAAAACCAGGGTCTTTTTGCAATTGCTCTAAAAAAGCCTCTTCTGAATTTTTAATTAAGTTAATAAAAACTCTATTCATTTGATCCTCATCACCGTTTATAAATTTGCTTTTTGTTTTTAAAGATAAATTTATTAAATTTTTAGATGTAAGTTTTATAAAATCTAATGATTTTTTAATTGTTTGTATAATATCTATTTTTTTAAGAATGGGTTGTGGCATTCTTGCAAAATTTGAAAACTCATTAACCAAATTTTCTATATCTTTAATTTGTCTGTTAATTGTTGATAGATATTTTTCAAAATCTTTACCATCATTAGTTAATTTATTTTTATATTTCTCTCTAAGACTATCTATTGATAATTGAATAGGTGTTAAGGGATTTTTAATCTCGTGTGCTAATTTTCTTGCTACACTTTCCCATGCTTCATATCTTTCAGTTATTAATAATTTATCTTGTTGTTCTTTTAATCGTTCGATCATTTGATTAAAGTTTTGATTAAGTTGTGTAAACTCTTCATCTGTTTTTAATTCAGGAACTTTTACATCAAGAGCTCCTTTGCTTATAGAGTCTGAAGCGTAAATTAAATTAATAATGGGTTTTGTTAATCTAGAGGCAAATGTAATAGCTATTGAAGTGGATAAAAATAATAATAAGGTAACTACAATAATATAAATAATTGCAAAGGTAACTTTTATTCCTGTCTGGCTATTTTCAACTGAATAGTAAAAACTTACCGCTTCTTCAGTTTCATTTAAATATCTTAAAATTTCTGGATCTATATTTCTTGAAATATATAAATAGGTATCTACTAATGAAGTTAGCTTTGTCATTACTGTAGTTTTGTTTTCTAGACTACCCGTAATAAAAACTGGTTTGCCCTCTAAGGCTTGATCATAATCTGTATCTGCTGGAATAACAAACTCATCTGTAATATCTCTTATATCTGATAATAGAATATTTCCTAAACTGTCTATTAAGTACACATCATCAATTCTTCGCAAAATTTTTTCAGACTGAACAATGGCTTTAAAACTATTTGGATTAGAATAATTTAGACCAGCTGCCCTATTTAAACCCACACTCATTAGGATTACATCCGAGAGTACATTTTCTTTACTTTCTTCTAAATAGTTTTTAGCTACATCAAATGAATTGTTTACTGCTTTTGAAATTTGTTTGTCAAAATAGTTTTGAATACCGAAATTAAAAATAAATAATGAAAATATAGCAACTACTAAAGATGGTATAACGGTAAATAAAGAAAAAAGAGAAATATACTTTAAATTTGTTTGAGCTCCTCTCTTATTTTTTTTTCCTGTATAATAAAACCTGTAAAAATTTTTAAAAATTAAAGTAAAAAAAACTATTAATAGAAGAATATCAATAATTAATAATGTTTGAAGATTTTTGTCTGTTAAAGGAACAAAGCCCTCATTAATAAATGTTAAAAAGGTAATGATCCCCATGAAAATACATAAAAATGAGGATAAAATAATCCAATTCAAATTTTTAATTATTTTGAACATTTTAAATAACCATTAAACATTTATATAAATATTATATAAGTTAATACCATGAGTTTTTCTTTAATACTTCTTGCAGCTGGTAATAGCCATAGATTTAAGTCCAAAATTGGTAAACCTTATCAAAAATTAGCAGGTAAATCATTAATTGAGATTAATCTCCATAAAGCTCTACAATTTAAACAAATAAAAAAAATTATCATTGTCTATAACAAAAAAGATTTGAAAAAAGTTAAATCACTTAAATTAAAAAACGTTAAATTAATAGCTGGAGGAAAAACTAGGCAACAGTCGACATTAAAAGCATTGGAACATTTAATTAATCAAAAAAGTATTTCAAATGTTTTAATTCATGATGTTGCTAGACCAAATTTTTCAAAGAAATTATTTAGCCAAATTTTGAAAAATATGAAAAATTCCAGAGCTGTTATTCCAAAAATAAAAATTCAAGATGCAATAAAACAAGTAATAGATTCCAGTAAAGAGGAATATATTCTGGGTAAAAATAGAGATAATCTATTCTTAACACAAACACCTCAGGCTTTTAATCTTAAAGAAATTTATAAATTACACCAATCAAACGCTTCAAAATATAAAGATGATGATATTTCATTATACATGGATTTAAATAAAGTAAAGTTTATTGAAGGGGAAAAAAATAATTTTAAAATTACTGATCATTCAGATTTTGTAAATCTAAAAAATATATATAAATCTAAATTGAGTCTAGGAATAGGCTTTGATGTTCATAGACTCGTGCCTAAAAAAAAACTTTACTTAGCTGGTCTTAAAATTAAATCAAAATTAGGAACCTTGGGACATTCAGACGGTGATCCTGTGTTACATTCAATAATCGATGCTGTTCTTGGTGCTTGTAAAATGGGAGATATTGGAAAGATGTTTTCAGACAAAAATAAAAAATTTAAAAACATTAGATCAACTATATTATTAAAACAAGTAATCAGCAAAATAAAATCAAGTGGATATTTTATAAATAATATAGACATTAATATCATTACAGAAACTCCTAAAATTCAAAAATTTAAAAATGAAATGATAAATAATATTTCTAAGCTTTGTGAGATTTCAAAAAATCAAATTAATATAAAAGGAAAAACAACAGAAAAACTTGGAGTTATTGGAAAAGAAAAAGCAATAGCTTGTGAAGTAATAACTTCGGTTATCAAATATGATTAAAATAATAAATTATTTATTTGTTACTTGTTTTGGAATTGGCTCTTTGAGATTTGCACCTGGGACCATTGCGTCATTAGTTACAACTACTTTTTTATTTAGCTTGTTTCATGTCATGCAATTGTCTCATGCAACTATATTGTTAATTCTTCTAATAATTTTTGTTTATTCTTTTTATGCTGTTTCTGAATATATAAAATTTAATAAAAATAAAGATCCAAAAGAAGTTGTAATTGATGAATTCATTGGTCAATCAATTCCAATTTATCTCTACGAGATTTCGCACGGTACAATTAAAGAATCTCAAGAAGCAATATTGTTTTATTTATACATATTCATATTATTTAGATATTTTGATATTAAAAAGCCTTTTCCAGTTAGTTACTTCGACAGAAATTTTAAAAATAGTTTTGGTGTAATTTTAGATGATGTTGTGGCTGGTTTATATGTTGTTCTTACACTTATTATTTTTATGATAATAAAATCAAAATTTTTCTAATGAATTTAAATCAAAAAATAGTTTCTTTATTACAAATAAGAAAATTAAAGCTTTCAATTGTTGAGTCCTGTACTGGTGGAATGCTATCAAGTGCTATAACTTCTGTAAGTGGTTCTTCTAAAATATTTACATTAGGACTAATTACTTACTCTAATTACACTAAGACAAATATATTAAATATACCAAAAATCATTATTACCAAATATGGTGCTGTGAGTATCCAATGTTGTTTAGCAATGGTTAATAATTTAAATAAAATCAGTAAAACAAAAGTATGTGTTTCTATAACAGGAATAGCAGGACCTAAAGGTGGGTCCAAACAAAAACCAGTTGGCTTAGTCTATATTGGTATAAGAGTAGGGAAAAAAGTGACTGTAAATAAATGTAATTTTAAAAATAAAGGAAGAGCTTTTATTCAAAAACAAACAGTAAAAAAAACGTTAAATCTATTACTTAAATTGATTAAATAGGATAACTAAATCTAGGACTTACAATAAGATCTAGTAGATGAGCGGTAAAGCTATTTAACAATAAGAATATACCAAAAGCATTCAAATAAAGTATAAAAACTAAAAAATTTCTGGCTCTTTTTCTTGCTAAAAGTTTTTTATCTTCAGGCTCCCAATTTTTATTTGGTGACTTAAAGTCATAAGAAAACATCCAATAAGTCAAATTACTTTCGTTTGGGTCACCCGTTCTAATTTTTTTTATATGTGTAGCTAAAGTTTTAAATAAAAAGAAAAATAGAATTAAAAAAAATGATACGATCAGCATTACTTATATAATTGAATTGCTCTTTTTTCAAAAGCATCTGCAATTTTATTTAATCCAAGTTCAAAAGAGCTTTTCATTATTCCATTTAAAATTGGATTTTTTAACTCGAAATCAATAAAAAATTGTAATTGGGTGTTGTTGTTAATTTCTTTGAAATGCCATTCATTTTTCAAATGCTTTAAAGGACCATCTAAATTTGTAACTATTATTTTATCAGTTTCCTTATGGTAAGAAACATGACTAGAAAAGGTTTCGTTAAGTATACTTTTACCGACTTTTAAATCTCCATTAAATACGATGAGATCTGAACTCTCATTTTTATCAAAGATCTTACCTTGAATGCACCAAGGAACGAATTCAGGATATTTTTCAATATCAAGAACCATTTCTATAAGTTGATCTTTTTTGCAGGGAATAATTTTTTTTATTGTTGCGGATGACATTCAAGCTTTTTATTTCTTGCGTCTTGTAATCTTCTAAAATCTTCATCGGCATGATAAGATGATCTGGTTAAAGGAGATGAAGAAACCAATAAAAAACCTTTTGTTTTTGCGATAGTTTCAAACTCTTTAAATTCATCCGGGTGATAATAACGATCAAGAGGATGGTGTTTTGCTGAAGGTTGCAAATATTGTCCTATTGTTATGAAATCAACTTCTGCTGATCTTAAATCATCCATTACTTGTATTACTTCTTCTTTAGTTTCACCTAAGCCAACCATAATCCCTGATTTGGTAAAAACTTTTTTATTAAACGCTTTAGCTTTTTTAAGTAATTCTAAAGAAGCAAAATATCGAGCGCCTGGTCTGACTTTGGTATAAAGTCTAGGCACTGTTTCGATATTGTGATTAAAAACATCTAAATCAGCCTCTAACACTTTTTTGTAAGCTTCACCTTTTCTCAAAAAATCTGGGGTTAAAACTTCAATTGATGTTTCTGGATTTTTTTCTCTAGTAGCCTTTACTACTTTATAAAAATGTTCTGAACCACCGTCTTCAAGATCATCTCTATCAACAGAGGTAATAACAACGTGTTTTAAGTTTAAATTATTTACAGCATTAGAAATTTTTAATGGTTCGAAAATATCAAGATCAGTTGGTTTTCCTGTTTTAACATCACAAAATGCGCATGCCCTTGTACAAGTATCGCCCATGATCATAAATGTTGCATGTTTTTTACTCCAACATTCAGTAATGTTTGGGCAGTTAGCTTCTTGGCAAACAGTAACTAGATTATTTTGGTTTACAACTTGCTTTGTTTCAAAAAATATTTTTGAGTCAACAATTTTTGATCTTATCCATTCAGGTTTTTTTTTAATTGGATTGATAGGTTTGTTTACTTTTTCCGGATGTCTAACTTTTTCACTCATTTTAATTTTACAATTATTTCGTCTTCAGTAACGTAATTAAGTTTTGTTCTATAAATCGTATCTAAATAATCTGGATCATTTTTATTTATTAATGAAATTTTATGATCTAAATCCTTAAGTTCTGCCGTTAATTTTTTATCTTTTTCTATTAGTTTTTCGTAATTATTTTTTTTATCAAAATATGAAATTAAGCCTCTTTCACCACCGACAAAATTAATACCAATGTACAACGTAAAAAAGATATTAAATAAAAGTAGTTTTTTGTTCTTTAAAGTTTCAATCAGCTTCATTAGTTAGATTTTAGCCATTTTAGCTTGATTGCCAAGTTCTTCTTCGATGCGCAATAATCTATTATACTTTGCTACTCTTTCTGACCTTGCTAAAGAGCCAGTTTTAATTTGTGATGACTGTGTAGCTACTGCCAAATCAGCTATAAAAGTATCCTCAGTATCGCCAGATCGGTGAGAAATAATGGTATTGAAATTTGCTTTTTTTGCCATTGAAATTACATTTAATGTTTCAGTTAGAGTTCCTATTTGATTTGGCTTAACTAAAATACTTGTAGCAGAGATCTCTTTAATACCTTTTTCTAATCGTTTTGTATTTGTTACAAATAAATCATCTCCAACAATTTGAACATTATTTCCTATAGCTTTAGTGATTTTTTTCCAAGCCATCCAGTCTTCTTCAGCAAAAGGATCCTCGATGGATTTGATAGGATAATTTGAAGTAAGTTTTTTATAATAATTAACAACATCATCAACGTTAGTAAAATTAGTTGATTGAAGAGAATATTCTCCTTTATCGTTAATCAATTCATTGGCTGCAACGTCTAAACAAATAACAATATCACTGCCTGGTTTTAATTTTGATTTCTCTATTGCTTGCACAATTAAATCTAAAGCTTCTTCGTTTGTATTAATAGAAGGTGCAAATCCTCCCTCATCACCCACATTGGTAAGCATTCTTTTTGATTGAAGTAATTGTTTTAAATTTTGAATTACAAGAAAACATTTTTCTATAGCATCCATAAAATCCTTAGCTGAGTCTGGACGGATCATAAATTCTTGAATATTTAAATCATTATCGGCATGGGCTCCACCATTTATGATATTCATTAAAGGGATAGGTAATGAATAAGATTGACCAAGATTTTTAAATAAAGATTTTTTATTTGAGAGAGCCGAGCATTTAGCGTTAGCTAAAGAAACAGCAAGAGTGGCATTAGCACCCAAATTAGTTTTGTTTTCACTTCCATCAAGATCTAACAAAACTTCATCAATTTTTTCTTGTTGTTCAGGATTTAAATCTTTAAGTGCAGCAGAAATTTTCTTATCAATGTTATTAATTGCTATATGAACACTTTTTCCTAAAAATTTATTTTGATCTTTGTCTCTCAGTTCATGCGCTTCAAATGCACCAGTCGATGCACCTGAAGGAGATATTGCGGTTGCAGATAAACCGTTATCTAAAAAAACTTCTGCTTCAACAGTTGGATTTCCTCTGCTATCAAAAACTTGTCGACCTTTAACATTTTTGATTTTTACCATTCTCGTTATTTTACTAATTTGTCAATTTCTGTTAACTTTTTTAACAAAGCTCTAACTTCATTTAATGGAACCATGTTTGGTCCATCAGATGGAGCGTTGTCGGGATCTTCATGTGTTTCCATAAAGATAGCTCCAACACCAACAGCAACAGCAGCACGTGCAAGATAAGGTACAAACTCTCTTTGTCCTCCACTTTTTTCACCCATACCACCTGGTTGTTGAACAGAATGAGTAGCGTCAAAAACAATTGGAAAGCCAAATCTAGACATAATTGGTAAAGCTCTCATATCAGATACGAGAGTATTATAACCAAAGCTTGCGCCTCTTTCAGTTATTAAAATATTTTTATTTCCAGACTCTTCTATTTTTTTTATTACATTAGCCATATCCCATGGTGCTAAAAATTGACCCTTCTTTACATTAATTATCTTTCCTGTCTTTGCAGCTGCAATTAATAAATCTGTTTGTCGACATAAAAAAGCTGGAATTTGCAAAATATCTACATGATCACTAACAATTGAACATTGTTCGGCTGTATGCACGTCAGTTAAAACAGGTAAACCAACTTCTTTTCTAATTTTATCAAAAATTGGTAAAGATTTATCTAACCCCATTCCTCTTTTACCTTTAAGACTTGTTCGGTTAGCTTTATCAAAAGAAGTTTTGTAAATTAAATTAACCCCTAATTCACTGGTAATTTTTTTTAGTTCTGAAGAAATTTTTATGGCATGCTCTTCATTTTCTAACTGGCAAGGTCCAGCAATTAAGGTAAACGGTTTATCATTGCTTATTTCAAAATTAGAGCATTTAACTTTATGATTTATCATTGTTTGTTCGATTTGTTTTTTGCAGCCTTTATAAATGAGGAGAATAAAGGATGTGGAGCTAAAGGTCTAGATTTAAATTCAGGATGAAATTGGACACCAACAAACCAAGGGTGATTTTTAAGTTCTACTGTTTCAGGTAATTTTAAATCCGGAGATAAACCAGAAAATATCATTCCTTTTTTTTCAAACTCTTCTTTATAGTTAATATTAACTTCATATCTATGTCTGTGTCTTTCATTAATTTTAGTTGATTTGTAAATATTGCTTATTAAGGTGCCCTTTTTAAGTCGAGCTTCGAAACTACCAAGTCTCATGGTTCCGCCTAATTCTTTATCGGTTCCTTTCATTAATTTACCATCTTTAATCCATTCACTCATCAGGCCAACAACAGATGCTTTAGAAGAACCAAACTCACTTGAAGTTGCATTTTTTATATTCAATTTGTTTCTAGCAAATTCTATTACCGCCATTTGCATTCCAAAACAAATACCTAAAAATGGTATTTTATTATTTCTTGCATAAGAAATAGCTGCTATTTTTCCCTCAGTTCCTCTTTTACCAAACCCTCCTGGAATTAAAATTCCTGAAACACCTTTTAATTTATTTTTTATATCTTTTGATTTTAAAAAATCTGACTCTATTCTTATTAAATTCACTTTTAAATTATTAGCTATTCCGCCATGTGCTAGAGCTTCATCTAAGGATTTGTAAGCATCTTTTAATTCTACATATTTGCCAATTATTGCAATATTAACATTTGATTTATTGTTTAAAACAGAACGGGTAATTTTTTTCCAAGGACCAAGATTTACTTTCTTTTTTGACTTAACTTTAAAGAATTTTAAAACTCTTTCATCTAATTTTTCTTTATTAAAACTTATTGGAGCTTCATAAATTGTTTTTACATCAACTGTTTCGATCACGTCATTAATTGAAACATTGCAGAACAAAGAAATTTTCTTTCTTTGATCTAAAGGAATTGATCTTTCTGATCTACAAATAATAATATCTGGCTGAATACCAATGCTTCTTAATTCTTTTACTGAATGTTGTGTAGGTTTTGTTTTAATTTCATCTGAAGCCTTCATGTATGGAACTAGAGTTAAATGAATAAATAAAGTATTTTTTTTACCCACCTCGTTAGAAAATTGTCTAATAGCTTCTAAAAAAGGTAGGCTTTCAATATCACCGACTGTTCCTCCTATTTCACAAATAACAAAATCTTCTTTGACGACATCATGTTTTATAAACTCTTTAATTCGGTTAGTGATATGTGGAATTACTTGAACTGTCTTACCTGAGTATTTACCTTGACGCTCTTTCTTTAAAACATCACTATAAATACGGCCTGTAGTTATGTTGTCAGATTTTTTTGCAGAAATTCCTGAAAATCTTTCGTAATGTCCTAAATCTAAGTCTGTTTCGGCTCCGTCATCAGTGACAAAAACTTCTCCATGTTGAAATGGACTCATTGTTCCAGGGTCAACATTTAAATAAGGATCTAATTTTCTAATTCTAACTTTATAACCTCTAGATTGTAATAAATAAGCCAGAGAAGCAGAAGATAAACCTTTTCCTAAAGATGAGACCACGCCGCCGGTTACGAAAATATATCGCGCCATGGAAGTATGTTATACTTTATATTTTATTTATTACAAAGTCTTAATTACTTAGACTGAGGTATCTGTGGAAGGTTTGAGTTTTCTTCTTCCTCTTTTTCGAGAACTGATTGTGTTTCACGAAATTCATCTCGTGAAATTGCAACAATTGCTATGCTGCATATAATAAATAAAGCAGCTATGATGGAAGTAAATTTGGTTAAAAAAGTTCCCATAGATCTAGCTGACGTGAAATTATCCTGTGAAACACCTAAACCTAAGGCTCCTCCCTCAGATCTTTGAAGTAAAATCACAACTACCAAAATAATTGCTAAAGCTATGTTTACAAATATGAGCAAACTTTCCATGATGCTTATCTATAGTAATTTTTTATTATATCAATAAATTTTTTAGAAGATTTTGAGGCTCCTCCAATTAAAAATCCATCAATTTCTTTAATTTCTTTAAATATTTCCACATTAGATCCATCAACAGAACCTCCATAGAGAACTGCAGGACTATTTTTTTTAAAAATGTTCTTGAGTACTTTTTTAATATGAATAGTTGTTTTTTTTAATTCACTTTGTGTTGGAATTTTTCCAGTACCAATAGACCAAATAGGTTCGTAGGCAACGATAATATTATTTTTATTTAATTTTTTTTCTAAGACTTTAGTTAATTGTCTTTTTAAAACACTAAATGTTTTATTCTTTTGTTTTTCAGATTTGTTTTCACCTATACAAAAAACTACTTTTAAATTATTGTTTAGAGCATACTTTACTTTATCTTTAAGCATTGCGTCGTTATCACCTTCTGCTCGATTATCTGAGTGACCAACTAAAGTATACTTAGCGCCTACGCTCTTTAACATATATGGGCTGACAGCTGCTGTATTCGATGAAAACTGTTCTTTTTGATAACAGTTTTGTGAACCTATTGTGATTTTCTTGTTTTTAAAAAACTTTGCATAACTTTCGATAAGAGTGAAAGGCGGGGTCATTATAACTCTATATTTATTTCTATTTTTGTCTCTTGTATAAAAGGAATTAATTTTATTAAGTATATTAATAGATTTTGGCACACCAAACATTTTCCAGTTTCCGATAAAATATTTCATAATTTGCCTAAATTTAAAATTTGATCTATAGGTATAATTTTTAACTTAGTAAATTAATATAATGGCAACATCAATAGGTAAATTATCTAAATCCTTTTTTATCAAACTACTTGTTGGGATAATTATCCTTCCTTTTGTTTTCTGGGGAATGGGTGATGTATTTAGAGGCGGAAACCAAAATGTAATTGCAACTATAGACTCCAAAAAAGTCAACACACAAGAATTTGTTGATTATGTTAATAGACTGAACCTTGACGAAGAACAGATTAAAAGTTTGTCAAGAACAAACTTGATTGAACAGATTTTGTCTAAATATGTAGGTGAAAAAGTTATGTCATTTGAAATAGACAAACTTGATATTGTGATAAGTGACAATGCTTTAAGAAATATAATTAAAAGTGATAAGTTATTTTACAAAGACGGTAAATTTTCAAGAACCGAATATGAAAAATTTCTTATTAAAGGTAGTGTAACCGCACCTCAATTTGAAGCTAATATAGTTGAACAAGAAAAGAGAAGGCAGTTTTTAAGTTCTTTAGCAGGTGGCGTAGTTATTCCTGCAATTTTAGTAGATAAAGAGTTTAGAAAAGAAAATCAAACAAAAACAATTCAGTATATAGATTTAGAAAAATATCACTCAAAAAATAAACCTTCTCTAGAAAATATTAAAGAACTTTATGAAAGAAACAAAAATATATTTTCTGTGGAATTAAAATCCTTAAGATATGCTGAAATTACACCAGAACTTATAGGGAGCAGTGAAGCATATAATGAAAATTTTTTTAAACAGTTGGATGTTATTGAAAATAATGTTTTAGACGGTCAATCATTTAAAGACGTCGCTCAAGAGAACAACCTAAAAATTATTGAAATTAACAAAATAAATGCAAAAAAAGAAAATGAAAAAAAGATTAAAATTAAAGAATTACCAGATGCACTTTTTAATAAAGTTTTTAATATTAAAAATGTACTTACCCCAGAGGTAATTAATATTAATAGTAAATATTACTTAGCTGAAATTAAAGAAAGAGAAAAAAAGGATAGACCGATGAGCGACCCTGAGGTCTTGAAAGCATTAAATGCTCAACTGAATTTTAAAAAAAAAATAGACAATAACACCTCTTTAGCAAAAGATATAAGTTTAGGCGCATTCGAAGGTGATAAATTTAAAAAATTTGCTAATGACAATGGTCTTGTGGTTGAAGATTATAAAATCTCTAGTTTAAAACAAAATGATATATTTGAAGACGCACTAATTAAAAGAATCTTTTTAACGAAAGATGGTGAAATAAATTTAATAACTAATAATACGTTTGCAAAAAGTTTCTTAATATCTACTAAAAAAACTGAATACAAAACCTTGGATAAAAATAGTAATGAATTTGAAAAATACGAAGCTAAAGCCCGATTAAACCTAATTAACAAAATATATCAATCATATGATGAAGATGTTAATCAAAAATATAATGTTGAACTTAATCAAAGAACTATTGATCGTGTTAAAAATTCATTTCAATGAAAATAAACATAAGTTTTAAAGAATTTAAAAAAAATCATTCTAAAAAAAAAAATCAAATCTTATTTAGAGAAAGACCTTGTACTAATTACCATAGGGTTGAAAACTTATTCAAATTTCTTCTAGCTGAAAAAAACAGTTTTATATTTGAGTCTGTAGAAAAAGGTACTATAAAAGGACGTTACACAATAATTGGGCTAAACCCAGACAAAGTATGGGATTTTAGTAAAAACATTATTACCTTAACTAGATCTGAAAAAAAAACCAAGATTAAGTCAGACCCTTTAAAGTATATCAATAAATTAGTTAAGGATTTTAATATTAAGATACCTAAAAAATTACCACCAATGGCATCTATGCTTGTGGGCTATTTTTCTTATGACGTAATACGCTATATAGAAAAAATTCCAAATAGCTGTAAAGATGATTTAAAAATACCTGATGTAAGATTATCCCGTCCTAGAAATCTTATTATTTACGATAATCTTAAAAAGAAAATTTTCTATGTAGAAAATGTTTACGCTGATACATCAATCAAAGACTATGAAGAGCTATATAATTCTATTAATAAGAAATTTGATTTGTATGAAGATTTTGAGAATATAAAACTTCCAGATCAATTTACATTTAAACCTAATAAAAATTTAATTAAATCTAATATTACTAAAGATAAATTTAAATCTTTAGTCGTAAAAGCAAAGGAGTACATTAAGAAAGGAGATATATTTCAAGTTGTTTTAAGTCAAAGGTTTGAAAGAAAATTTAACAAAACTCCAATTGAAATTTACAATTATTTACGAAAATCTAACCCCTCACCTTTTATGTTTTACTTTAATTATAAAGATTTCAAAATTCTTGGCAGTAGTCCTGAAATATTGGTTAGACTAAGAAATGGAGAGGTTACGATTAGACCTATTGCAGGAACAAGACCTAGAGGGAAAAATAGTAAAGAAGATAAAAAAAATGAATTGGATCTTCTTAAAGACAAAAAAGAGTTAGCAGAACATTTAATGCTTTTAGATCTTGGAAGAAATGATGTGGGCAAAGTATCAAAAATAAATTCTGTAAAAGTGACTGAAAAATTTAAAGTGGAAAAATACTCTCACGTTATGCATATTGTGTCGAATGTTATCGGTAAATTTAATAATAAATTTTCTTTATTCGAAACACTTTTATCAGGCTTTCCAGCAGGTACCGTTAGCGGTGCTCCTAAAATACGTGCTATGGAAATTATTGATCAGTTGGAAAACAGTAAAAGAAAATTATATGCAGGAGGCATTGGTTACTTCACGCCTAATGGTGAATTTGATACTTGTATTGCCTTAAGAACGGCTTTAATAAAAAATAATAAATTCTACGTTCAAGCTGGCGCTGGCGTTGTAGCAGATAGCAAACCAGAAAAAGAATATACTGAAACTATAAATAAAGCTAAAGCTCTAATGCGAGCTGTTGATTAAATGAAAATTTTACTAATAGATAATTACGACAGCTTTACTTATAATTTGTATCATTATATTTCAAATTTTGTAAACAATGTTGATGTTATTAGGAATGATGAGATTAATGGAAAAATAATTATTAAAAAAAAATATAATAAAATTGTTATTTCACCTGGTCCAGGTAACCCAAATCAAGCTGGTAACTGTTTAAAAATAGTAAAAGAGGTTTATAAGAAAATACCTATTCTTGGCGTTTGCCTAGGTCACCAGATCATTGGTCAAGTATTTGGTGGAAATATTGTTAAAGCTAAAAATTTAATGCACGGAAAAACAAGCAAAATTAAACACCAAAAAAATGGTTTATTTAAAAATATTCAAAATAATTTTGATGCAACTAGATATCATAGTTTAGTTGTTGAAAGAAAAACCTTCCCGAAAGACTTAAAAATTACTGCAGAAACTAAAAATAAAACAATAATGGGTTTAATGCATAAAAATTATGATATTCATGGGTTTCAGTTCCATCCTGAAAGTATTAGTACTAAAGTGGGCTTGAAATTAATTAAAAACTTTATAACTAATTGAAATGACTGATATTGTTACAAGCTTAAATCAAGGTAAAAGCCTTTCATTCGAAGAGAGTAAATTACTTTTTTCTAATCTAATGGAGGGAAAATATGAAGAAAATACCATAATAGAAATTTTAGAAGCTCTTATAAAAAAAGGTGAAACTAAAGATGAATTAGCTGGCGGAATTTACGTTTTAAGAGATAAAGCCACTAAAGTAACTGCAGATCCAAATACAATTGATACATGTGGTACTGGCGGTGACGGTCAAAATTCTTTAAATATTTCTACCGCGGCGGCAATCGTTTTATCTAGCATGGGTGTAAAAGTTGCCAAACACGGTAATAAAGCTGTCTCCTCTAATTGTGGTTCGGCAGATGTTTTGGAAGCATTAAAAATAAATATTAATTTAAAACCTAATGAAGTTGAAGAAAGTATAAAAAAATTTAATTTTGCTTTTATGTTTGCTCCAAATTATCACTCAGCGATGAAGTTTGTTGGTCCGGCTAGAAAAAAGATGGGGAAGAAAACCATTTTCAATTTAATTGGTCCTTTAAGTAGTCCGGCCCAAGTTACAAGACAAGTTATTGGTGTATTTGATAAAAAATGGATGAGACCTTTTGCGGAAGCATTAAAGGAAAATAATGTTAGTCATGCTTACATTGTTCATAGCGATGATGGAATGGATGAAATTTCACCTTTTGCAAAAACAAATATTGTAGAATTAAAAAAGGGTAATATTAATGAATTTACGATTGACCCAAAAGAATTGGGTATTAATTCTAATAATAAAGAAAATTTAAAAGGGAAGAATGCAACATTTAATGCTGAAAAAATTATCGAAATATATAAAGGAGCGATCAATGAATTTTCACAATCTGTTGCTTTAAATGTAGCTGCAGGATTAATTGTAGCAGGAAAAGAAAATAATTTTAAAAATGCCTATGACAAGGCTATTAATCATCTAAGTTCTGGACTTGTGTTTAAACATTTATCTAAGATACAATCTGCCTAATGACGAACGTTTTAGATAAAATTATTCAAGATAAAAAAGAAGCATTAAAATCCATTAAAAATAATAACTCTTTAGATTCGCTTGAAAATAAAATTAAAACTATAAAAAAATTTGTAAATTTTAAAGAAGCCATTATTGAAAATAAAGGTATATCACTTATTGCTGAAATTAAAAAAGCAAGCCCCTCAGCGGGTGTATTAGTTAAAGACTTTAATCATTTAGATATTGCTAAAACGTATATTGATAATGGAGCTACCTGTTTATCAATTTTAACTGAAGAAAAAAATTTTCTTGGTAAGCTTGATTATATAGAAGATGTAAAAAATAATTTCAATATTCCTGTGTTAGCTAAAGATTTCTTTATTGATCCTTATCAAATTGCGTTGTCGAAAAGCTATGGTTGTGATTGTGTCCTACTCATAATTGCTGCTCTTGATAATAAACAAGCAAATGACATTTATGCTGAAGCATTAAAACATAAACTCTCTGTTATAGTCGAAGTACACGATGAAAAAGAAGCAGAAACTGCTTTAAAATATGAAGAAGCTTTAATTGGTATTAACAACAGAAATTTAAAAACATTGGATGTTTCAATAAAAAATTCAATTTCAATGTTTAAAATTTTAAAGGATCATAAAGGCCCCCTTATTTCGGAGAGCGGTATTAAAGATGAAAATGATGTTAAATATATTTATGAAAATACTGGAATAAAAAACTTTCTCATTGGTGAATCACTTTTAAAATCTGACAATACTTCCACTTTAATTAAAAAAATTACTCAAATAATTCAATAAAATAGACCTTTATTTCACGTTGTAATTTAAATAGAACTTTTGTAGAACATAGATGTACAAGGTTTGTTCTATGCTTACAAAAAAACAAAAAAACTTACTAATATTCATCAATAAGAAGATTAGATCTTCTGGAATTTCTCCCTCTTACGAGGAAATGAAGAATTCACTCAACCTAAAGTCGAAATCTGGAATTCATAGATTAATCTCTGCTTTAGAAGAGAGAGGATTTGTTAAAAGATTAGCGCACAAAGCGAGAGCTTTAGAAGTTGTAAAACTTCCAGAAAACGCAAGTGCTAATGATATTTTTAATACTTTTACCCCAAGCGTTATAAAAGGTGGTCTTGATAAAAATGAAGAAACTAAATCAACAGATATTTCAGTATTAGGAAGTATTGCAGCTGGAACACCAATTGAAGCGATACAACAAGAAGTTGATAGAGTTGCTTTACCAGAAGATTTACAAAATAATGGAGAACACTACGGATTAAAAGTAAAAGGTGACTCAATGATTGAGGCAGGTATTAATGATGGTGATACAGTTATCGTTAAAAAAACTTCAAATGTTGATAGCGGACAAATTGCAGTTGTTTTAATTGATGATCAAGAAGCAACTTTAAAAAGAATTAGAAAAAAAGGAAATACTATAGCTTTAGAAGCAGCAAACAGAAATTATGGTACAAAAATTTATGCTGCTAATAGAATAAAAATACAAGGTAAGCTTGTTTCTTTGTATAGAAACTTTCACTAAAATAGTCTAATAAATTCAAATGTCTTTTAATTGTAGGTTTGCGCCCTCTCCTACTGGGCCTCTTCATATTGGTGGTGTTCG